>Ga0114946_10000940_pt1 | contig 20087 bp, 8 predicted proteins | sample WalLakDeSediment_FD_88676 | JGI IMG/M metagenome (GOLD analysis project Ga0114946, IMG submission 88676) | Lake sediment microbial communities from Walker lake, Nevada to study Microbial Dark Matter (Phase II) - Walker Lake 11/02/13 Deep Sediment | ecosystem: Environmental > Aquatic > Freshwater...
CATTTCAAGACAGATTGAGAATGAAATAAATGGGATACTGTACTACCTTGATCGACCGCTTAAAGCTTCCGGGTATACTGCTGCCGAAAGCATCATGAATGATCCGGACCTGCTTGAATTTTTCAACCTGATCTCTGATGCCGGGCTGGTATCCGTAACCCAGAACCCCAGAACTTTCGAGCAGGTAATCAGAATTAACTTTCTTCGAAACAGCAATGACTTTACTGTTTTTGCTCCTACAAACCAGGCTGTTATAGACGCCCGAAACGCCGGTCTGATCCCCGGAAACACGAATGAATTGAGGAATTTTATTTACAATCATGTCATCAGGGAAAATGTAATTTTTGATGATGGCAAGAAATCGGGGTACTTTAACACCCGTTACACCATACAGACCACACAATCAGGGAGCATATATTCACAGATCTATGTAGACAACGCCATACGTAACATGGTGATAACCGATCCGTCAGGGCAGGTCATTGAAGTCCCGCACGAAACAGCAAATATTTTGACACGCGCCGGGGTGATGCACAAAATTCCCAGTGTTATTCAATTGCCATAACATAACCTGTCAGAACAGTGCATCACGATGCAGAACAACAATCGGAAATACTACCATTTTATCCATCCATACAGATGCTAACGACCTCAAACATGATGAAGAAAATATATGTATTCTCCTTTGCCATGCTGGTTTTCCTGGGGTTTTGCCCCGGTCTGCAGGCACAAACCTTTCTTATACAGGGGCAGGTGTTAGACGGCGCCACGGGTGAGGCGATGCCATTTGTCAACATGGTGGAGGTTGACAATAACGGCAGGTTTATTGGCGGAACCACGACCGACGACAACGGTTACTATATGTTAAGGGTTAGCAATAACCGTGCAAGAATCATGGCTTCATTTATCGGATACGCAAAACACACCGTTGAAGTAGATGGCAGGTCAGTCATCAATTTTATACTTATTCAGGATTTTCAGTTTTTTGATGAGGTTGTCGTTACCGCCGACCGAATCAGTAATGATGGTGTTGTGGCAGTACGTGACCGCAATGTGGCAGTAGCCAGGGTCGAAATGCGGGAGCTCGAATGGGTCAGCACAACAACGGTTGAAGAAATGTTGCAGGGTCGTGTGGGCAACGTTGATATTTCTGCCGTTTCAGGTGATCCAGGCGCAGGATTGAATATCCGTATCAGGGGCACGGCAACCCTCAATGCCAAAAACAACCCACTTATCGTTGTCAACGGAATTCCCTACGATGCAAACCTCGACGGCTTTGATTTTGCAAGCGCCGACGTGGAACGATTTGGCAGCCTGATTGATGTCGCACCTGAGGATATTGAAACCATAGAAGTACTCAAGGATGCCGCTTCAACCGCCATCTGGGGCTCAAGGGCGGCCAACGGCGTACTGATGATCAAAACGAAAAGGGGGATACGCTCAAAACCAATTTTTGACTATTCATACAAAACCACCCAGGCCAGGGAACCAAAACATATTCCAATGCTTGACGGAGGTGGATATGCACGGTTAATTACCGATCAGCATTTCAATGTAAACCGGGGTCAGTTTCAGCATAATGAAATTGCTTTTAACCCAAGCTGGTTTAATTACCATAATTTCTCTCAAAACACCAATTGGATCGAAGAAATCACCAAGGTGGCCCTTATTCAGCAACATAATTTTTCCGTAAGGGGCGGGGGTGATAAGTCAAGGTACAACCTCTCCATGGGATATACCGATGAAGAGGGTACCACCATTGGAAATGACATGAAGCGCCTTACACTGAGAAACTCCCTTGATTACGACCTGTCTTCCAAACTCAGGTTTAACTCAGACATTCTTTATACCTTTTATGACCAGAACAGCAACTTCTGGGATAATGTCCGGGAAATTGCCTACCAGAAAATGCCCAATATGTCCATCTTCGAAAGAGACAGCCTGAACAATGTATCTGACATTTACTTCACCCCTCCCTCAACCATTCAGGGGAATTCTGACTGGATGTATAACCCGGTTGCATTTGCAAACCTTGGCGAACTTTCAAGGATCAGGAACAATGCCAGGGCTTCGGTAAGCCTTAGATATAACCCGGTAACAACACTTGAGCTCAGCAACACCATTACGCTTGATATTTTTGACGAGAAGGTAGAAAGATTTCTCCCTTTCAAGGCACTGGGATTCAATTACGACAGCCATCTTACCAACCAGGCAAACAATGCCTTCAACAAGAGAAGTTCCATATATACATTTACAAGGGCGATATACCGTCCGGTTGAGAACAACGTGCATTCACTCATCATTGTGGGACAGTTTGATAGCGAGCAAAGCGTCAACAGGTCGTTCGGCGTTACCACAAGCAGGGCCCCCTCACCTGTTTTAACCATACCGGTTGGAGATAAAAATCTAAATAGTTTTTATTCCGGATTCTCGGAATTCCGCTCAATGGGTTATTTTGCAAGTGCGCACTACAAATTCAAAGACAAGTATCTTTTATCAGCAGGGGCAAAATATGAAGGGAATTCGCGGTTCAGTCCGGAAACAAGGTGGGGGCTTTTCCCAACCATAAGCTTAGCCTGGCGAATTTCTGAGGAATCATTCCTTAGTAAAGCAACTTTTCTTGGTGATTTCAGGTTCCGCGGAAGCTGGGGCCAAAGTGGCAATATGCCCGGTCAAAACTATCTTTATTTCAACACTTATTCTGCCGGGGCACATCTGGCATATCTCGACATGCCGGGGGTGCAACCCACTGGCCCTGAGTTGACCAGCCTTCGCTGGGAAACCATAGATCAGAAAAACCTGGGCATCACCATCACTTCTTTCAATTCGCGGTTGAATATCGAGGCAGATGTCTACCGAAAGACTACCAGCGACCTGTATCTGCCTTTTTACAACATTCCAGGCCACTCAGGATATAACAACATAAAAATTAATGATGGAGAAATGGTAAATCAGGGTTGGGAGTTTATGATTGACTTCCAGGTCTTAAATAAAAAAGATTTTGAACTTTCATTTAATTTCAACACTTCTCACAACCAAAATATTGTTGTTCGATTACCGGAAAACTACAGCCTTGAATATGGCAATATGCTCGAAAATGGCAATTACAAGATCAGCATTGTCCCGGGCCAGCCATTAGGTGGTTTCTTTGGCTACAGATATCTTGGCGTTTACAGAACAGATGAAGACGCGATCGTATACGGTGCTGACGGGAAACCTGTTTTTGCCCTCAACCGCACAGAACCCATGCGCATGATACATGGTGGTGCGGGCAGATACCAGTTCATGGGAGGCGATGCCACATATGCCGATATCAACCACGACGGAATTATTGACGAGCGTGACCTGGTATACCTGGGCGATCTGAATCCCAGCCTGATGGGAGGCTTCAGCATGCGGTCAAGATACAAGGCATTTATCCTGAGTGTGTTCTTCAATTATAAATTAGGGCAGTCAATCATCAACCAAACCAGAATGAATACAGAAAAGATGTACGGATATGAGAACCAAAGCATTGCCACAAACTGGCGCTGGCGCAGACAGGGTGACCAGACCATGGTACCAAGGGCACTGTTTGGAGAGGGCTATAACTGGATGGGGTCTGACCGGTTTGTGGAAGATGGGTCGTTTGTCAGATTAAGATCAGCATCACTCAGCTATATGCTGCCCCAGTCGGCTTGCAGAAAAATAGGGGTAAAGGAAATGAGACTGTTCGTCATGGGATACAATATATTTACGTGGACAAGATATACTGGCCAGGATCCCGATGTCCCCATCCCATCCAACCCTTCCGACCTGCCAAAAGATTACAGCAGGACACCTCCCAGCTTTCGCATTACATTGGGTACAAACATCACCTTTTAAACCGCAAATAGTCTGTATTATGAGCATGTACAAAAGACCAAACCATTTTCTGTTCTTGTTGGCAATTGTGGTATTGTTTTCACAATGTTCGGGGTGGTTGGACCTGGAACCTGAAAACGACCTGATTGAGGATGATTTCTGGAAAAAGGGTGAAGACGTTGAAGCAGTGCTTGCCTCGGCATACAACAGCTGGCGGAATAACGCACTGAACAATCTCATTATGGGCGAAATCAGGGGTGACATGGTGCGATTTACAGGTTCCGCATTTACCGATTACAACCGGATTGCCCAAAGCGATATTACCATCAGTAATCCACGCGTCGACTGGTCTGGCTATTACCACACCATTAACCTGGCCAATACCATATTGTATTATGCACCTGAGGTATTGAAAAGAGATCCGACATTCAGCCTGGCACATAAAGAGGCGATTGAGGCTGAAGCGCTGTTTATAAGGTCATTGAGTTATTTTTACCTGGTCAGGTTATGGAAAGAGGTTCCACTGGTTCTCAATCCGATGATTTCTGACACAGTGAATATCTTCCTCCCCAAAAGTACAGAAACAGAAGTATTGGATCAGATCGTAAAAGACCTGAAAAGGGCAGAAGTGATTGCCTATAAAGATGAATTCATTGACAACCCTGCATATTATAAGGGACGGGCAAATACATACTCCATTCAGACACTGCTGGCTGATATTTTTCTGTGGCAGGAAAAATATGATGAATGCATCGCCTATTGTGATAAAGTGATTCACTCAGGCAGGTTCTTCCTGGAAAACCAGAACAATTGGTTCAGGCTGTTCTATCCGGGCAATTCGATGAGCGAGAGTATTTTCGAGATTCAGTTCAGCACTGCTTTCAGGCAGGTTAATCCCATTTTTTATAATGTAGTCAGGTTGGGCTCGGGCAACCCGCAGATCAACATGGTTGCCACAGAGAACCTGTCATCTTTATACGAGATCACTGACATCAGGTTGCTGAATCCTGTTGATGGCCCTTTACCCCAGGCGATCCCTGCAAACAAATATGCTTCAAAGGATTTGATCTTTATCAGAAGACTCCCGTCCGAAAACGACGCAAATCTTATATCATACCGGTTTGCAGAGGTGTTGCTCATGAAGGCTGAAGCCCTTGTTGAGAAAGGGAATATGCAGGAAGCCAACGACATCATCAGCATGATCTCAGACAGATCCAGCGGGTTGTATGAAGGCGTGGGCGATATCGACAACCTGCGCAATGCCGTGTTGGCTGAAAGGGCCAGAGAGTTTGCCGGGGAAGGGAAAAGATGGTTTGATATTCTCAGGTATGCAAAACGAAACAATTATCAGCGAAAAAATTACATCATTAATATGATCCTTGCCAATGCAGGGGTGCAGCAAAGACCAATCCTTGAAAGCAGGGTAACCGACGTCATGAGTTATTACCTGCCCATCCCGGAAAAAGAACTGATGTACAATCCATATTTGGTTCAGAATCCCTATTATGACCGGTGATGGTGCAGCTACGGATCCATAGATGCTTAGGGCTTAGGGCGTGGGGCGCAGGGCGATTATATGGTATTGAGGTATGCTGACTTTTTGACTTTTAATAAAGGGAAAACATATGAGAGTAAGTATAAAAAGCAAACAACCGACAATGCAGCATTGGCTGGTGCTGTTAATGATACTCTTTTTTACAGGATGTGAGAAGGTGATTCCTGTTTTGCATGATGTGGACTCACAGGAACAGACCATCATGCAAATCATTACCGACGAAAGAAACAAAGACCAATTTTCCCTGTTTGGCGAAATTGCTGAACTGGCAGGGTTAAGGAATATCCTTTCGGTCAGGGGGCCATACACGCTGTTTGTACCAAGCAACAGTGCTGTGCAGGCCTACCTCGCCGAGATTGGCGTTTCTTCTCCGGGACAGATGGGCCCTGAAGCAGCAAAGGAACTGGTCTACAACCATCTCACAGATGTACAAATAAACAGTGGTGACATTGGCCTGGGCGCATTGGTAAAAGCAAATGCCCTTGGTGACTTCTTATCAAGCGAGTTTGATGGCCCTGAAATTATCATCAACAAAGCGTCGAGGATAATTAAAAGGGACATCCGGGCTGCCAATGGGGTTGTTCATGTTATCAACAAGGTCATTCAACCTGTTCATGATGATGTTGCAACCGTGCTGACTGCGCTTGAAGGATATTCCATTTTCAATGAAGGCCTGGCAAGGACAGGCCTTTTTGATACGCTGACTGTTATTGAGTTTGATTATGGAAAATTCAGGGCCCGCACCAGGTACACCCTATTAAGTGTTTCGGATGAAGTATACAATGCCCATGGCATCTTTTCCATTGAAGACCTGATCAGTGAGCTTACCGACCAACCAGACAAAATCAGGGAACGCGACAACGAATTCTATCTTTACATGGAATACCATTGCATTGCAGGTACCCATTATATGAATCACCTGCAACGGGGACAGTATCCCAATATTGCAAACACCAACTTTATAAACATTACCCTTGATAACGATTATGAGATAAACAAACAAGGCAATGAATATACATCGTTTTACATTCCAGGATCCAACATCCCTGCAAAAAACGGGGTTATTCATACTTTAAACAAAGTAATGCAAGTTCCTCCACCCAAACCATGGAAAGTGATTTTTGATATTACAGACTATATTGATTTCAGGGAGTCCGATTTTTATAAAAGAAGAGAGACCCTGCGACCGGGAGAAAACATATTTCAGAAATTTTACGATGGTGAAAACACTTTTGAGTATATAAAGTGGGAAGGTGACTACCTTCAATACTATTACAGGGTAAACGATTGGAAAGCCCCGGACTACATCAACGGAGATTGCCTGACAATGAGTGGATTCTGGTCTATTCAGGTCACAACCCCACGCATCATGAAAGGCAGGTACCACATTCATGCTTTCACACGGGTTGGCCCGGATTGCCTTATCTATATTGACGGTGTGTTGCAGGAACATCTTTACAAAATGAGCGAAGGGGGCGATAATGTTATCCCAAGATATATTGGCACGGTAAATTGGACAGAATCTGCCAGGCATACGATCAGGCTGGCAAACCTGAACAGCGGCCTGCTGTTTTATGACCGTCTTGAATTTACCCCAATACCGGACTAATGTTTCTCAGCTTAAAAAACATTAAAAGCAAAAATATGTCATCAACCATTATGTCATACAGGAGAACACTGATCCTGGTCATCGGATTGTTCCTGCTGTTTAACAGCAAGGGGGTTACACAGGAAGCCAACCTGGTAACTGTGAGCGGCCAGGTGCTGGAATCGGGTACCCGCATGCCACTTAAACAGGTATTTATTTTCTGCGTTAAATCTGGCCAATCAACGCAATCGGACGAAGAGGGCAGGTTCGAACTGGGTGTCGGAGATCTTCACTCATCACTTTTTTTCAATCTCCCGGGATACACCAGGAGAAGGGTAAATCCCCTGGGGGTTGACCATATTGTGGTTTATCTGGTTGATGAGAGATTTTCATCATTCGACGATGTGATTTCGCTGCCTCATGAAGCCAAAATAGCCAGAGAAATAATAAAGCCTGCCTCATCCGTACCCGGAAACATGCTCAATACATTTCCGGGCACACCGTCAGACGGGCTGATTCAAGGCATGCTGCCAGGCATTCATGTTGTCAGGCATTCAGGATTTCCAGGACATAAAGCATGGCTGAACATCGGCGGGCTGTCTTCCATATATGCAAAACAACAACCCTTGCTCATCATTGATGGAATGATACATGAATACAACTATGCCGACCAGGGTGTCATCAGTGGATTTAGTTTTAATCCATGGGATGTGATCGATGGGGCAGACATTGCGGATATTACCGTAATGAAGGGAAGCCTGGCCTCATGGGGATCAAATGGATCGAATGGCATCATTTATATCAACACCGAAAAAAGAGGTGAGACCAGTTCGGAGATCTCATTTACCAGCTATGGGGGTATTGGGCTGATCCCCAAAAAGATGTCAATGCTTAATGCAGATCAGTTCAGGTCTTTGCTTACAGAACAGCTTACACAGGCCGGAAAAAACATGGCAGATTACAGTTGGCTGCAAGACGACAAATCCCATCCTGACTATTTCAGGTATAGCAACAATACAGACTGGCAGGGAGAATTATTTAAGCCAAGTGCGATTCAAAAGTATCATATATTCCTCAAGGGGGGTGATGACATTGCTACGTACAATATCTCCACGGGCTACCTGAAACACGGCAGCATTTATGAAAACGCATCCTATTCGAGATACAACCTCAGGATTAACGGATTAATAAATATAACTGACAAATTTTCCGTTATTCCAAACGTAAAACTTTCATTATCCGATTCATACCTGGCAAGTATGGGTGCTGATGATTATAAAAACCCTATTACATCTTCCCTGCTTAAATCACCATTAACGGCCCCCATGGCACGCGATCCTGAAACAGGCATCTTTTTAAATGAGATCGACGACACAGATGAATTCAATGTCAGCAATCCCACAGCGATTGTCAGGGAAGGAACAGGAACCAACCGGAACTACCATTTTCTGAGCTCGATAGACTTCAGGTATAGCTTTTCTCCCAGATTGATGATATCCAGCCTGGCGGGCATCAGCTACAACAATGCAAGAGAAGACTTATTCCTCCCTGATCACGGACTGGTCAACCAGGAATTTGCCGACAACTCAAGGCATGACCTCGTGTATGATTTCCGCTCAACCCAGAACCATTCAACAATCATTTACAACAATACTTTTGGCAGAGGGATATTGGAGGCGGTTGCAGGCCTGCGGTATATGAAAAACAGGTACAAGTTCAATGAAGGCAATGATCTCAACACACCTTCCGACGACTTCAGAAACCTCGGACAGGGTGCAAAACACCAGTATCTCAGAACCACCCTGGGCGATGACAGAGAACTGATTTGGGGTTCACTGTACAGCTCTTTGCATTACAGCATTGATCACAAATATTATGTTGCAGCGAGCTTTTCCCGCGATGGAAACTCCAACATCCATGAAAATAATCGCTACAACAACTATCCATCGCTTGGTCTGGCATGGAGAATTTCTTCAGAACCATTTCTTTCTGGTTTACGTAAAATGGGCGATCTGAAAATTCGAACCTCATATGGCCTGTCGGGCAACATGCATAGCCATGCATACGACTACTCAAAATTGTTCTATGTTGGCCGCAGATTAGGCAGAACCAGTGTGCTGGTGCGTGATGCAGTGCCCAACAGCAACCTTACCATTGAAAAGAAATCTACATTGAACGCCGGTTTTGATTTTGTTACAGCAAGTATGCGGTCGGACTTTTCCTTCAACTATTACTTTTCAGAAATACGTAACTTATTGATCAACCAACAACTACCTGCCTTCGGATTTGAAAACTACTTTGACAATGGAGGCGTGCTGAATATCAATGCTTTTGAAATGGCCTACAACGGCAGAACCCACTTTTCGGGACTGACTCTGACATATGGAATTTCGGTCAGCAGATACGTATCAAAGGTGCAGAACCTTCATTTCATTGATGAACAAAAAACAGCCATTGTTCATGATGTAAACAACATACCTGATATCAGGGTCCAATATATTACCAGTATCAACCATGGTCTGAATCTTTTCTACGGTTTTCAGACAGATGGGAAATATGATTCAGATGCCGAAGCGCAAAACATTACAGGCCCGGGTGGCATACCAATGAGAGCGGGCGACATCAGGTTTGTTGACCGCAACAACGACAATGTGATCAATGCACTCGACATGACAGTGATCGGTGACCCCAACCCCGATTTTTACGGGGGCATGGTTGCTTCATTGATATATAAAAACATTGAGATAGGGGCATTGTTTACCTATTCCTATGGCAATGACATCTTCAATTATGTAAGGTTTAAAACTGAATCCATGCGCACCTTTGCGAATCAAACCTCGCAAACCATCAACAGGTATGGTACCAATGAATACAATGCCGATGTTCCAAGGGCATCCCTGGGTGATCCCACAGGAAATACTGTTTTCTCCGACAGATGGATTGAGGATGGCTCCTACATCAGGCTGAAGAAACTCTCTGTGAGCTATGCGATCCCGTCAGGTTTAAGACCTTACAGAGAGTCTGTCGTCTTTCTCACGGCGTCAAACCTCCTTACTTTCACACGCTATAAAGGGTATGACCCGGAAGGATACTACGAAAATTCGCCATTTCAGATGGGTATCGACTATGGTCAGATACCACAGGTGCGCACCTTTATGATAGGTGTACGATTATCCATCTAATATACATTTTTTAAAAAAAACCAGTCAGACATGAGACATAAAGATATTTCCGGGACACTGGGCAGGGTCGCACTCTATCTGTTCATTTTTATATCTGTGAGCGCCTGTGCTGATGACCTCTTCGACGCCAAAATCGGAGATAAAGTATTGCCAAACCAGCATTATAACAATGCAAATGATGTATGGAGTTCATTCAATGGGATTGTATTGCTTCTCCAGGAAATCATGCCCAATCATATACTTATCGACGGATTGCTGTCTGATCAGATGCAACCCACAGGCAGCGCAAATGCAGATCTGGTTAACCTATACAACCACACTTTTTCATCAGGAAACTCATATATCAACGGAGCGCCATACTACAAGGTGATTATTTCAGCCAATGATGTACTTTCCAATATAGATGCTGTTGTGGAAAAGGATCCGATTAATTACGATTCCATTACAAACCTGACAGTGAGAAGGGCATTGATAACTTACAGGTCGTGGGCCTATCTGAACTATGTCAGGCTATATGGCAGTGCTACAATAATTCCTGAACGGTTGGTTTCCATAGAAGATGCTGCCAATATGGAAGTGGTAGACAAAGAAAACATGCTGTTCAGACTGATTGACGATCTCACATCTGTACTGCACGATATAGGCAGCAGCCAGGCAGAGATCTATATAAAAAATGCCATCAATACAAGGGCTCTGTTGGGAGAGATCTATCTTGAACTCAACAATTACGAAATGGCTGAAAAATATCTTCGAGAGGCCTGCGATAGCTTTGGTCGAATATTTTATAAGGTTGACAGAACTTATTCGCGCGATAACTTTGCTTCCATCTTCAGGAATCCAGATGGCGCAGAAAGAGAAGTGATGGTTTCCGTTCCTTTTTCATTTGAAGATGGCCAGAAAAACCCTTTGGAAACATTCTTCAACCCTGCTTTTTACTTTTCACTGGAACCAACCAATAACATCGTTCATGCTTTCAACAATCAGGAGCGGCTGAATGACACTATATTGGGTGATAATTTCCGTGGGATGGGAGTGTCCATAGATTCTGTACCGGGGTCGAACAACAGATTATACATTTCAAAATACTCTCTTGAATCAGGTGCAGTGCCTTTCAGTTCGGATATTATCATATACAGGGCCGGCGACATACACCTGATGCTGGCAGAAGCTTACAACCGCCTTGGTGAAAGCAATATTGCACTTACCATTATGAATGAAGGTATAAGGCAGCTATCTCCACGGCCTGCCGCGCTGAGGACCTGGGCATCAAATGAAGGAATACGCGGACGTGTATTTCTGAAGCCGAGGGTAGTTCCTGACGATGTTTCCGACATAGTAACCCATGTTGAGAATCTGATCATGGAAGAACGCGCTCTTGAGTTTGCATTTGAAGGCCGCAGGTGGTTTGATCTCATGCGTGTTGCGCGCCGCAGAAACGATCCTGCCTATCTGGCAGACATGGTCGCTTCCAAATACGCTGACCCAGCCACGGCTGAAAGGGTAACGCAAAGGCTGATGATACCTCAAAACTGGTATTTGCCCGCTTTTTAATTTTACAAACCTTTGTATTACCCAAATAGAGAACCGTTCCCCTATTCTGGCAATAACTTGAAAAGCGAAAATGTCCTTTTCTTCTTCAACTTAATTAGCACCTCACAAGATCTTCTGATATAAACAAGGCAGCTCATCTTCAAACCACACATAAGGGTGGTTCCTAAACTCAATGAAATTCCGGGCAGCAGGATGTCCGGGGAAAGGTGCATAGTAATGGTCACGATTTTCGACAACATGATTGGCATTGCGCCAAACCAGGAACCAGGAAATGCGACGTGTGTGCTCATTATAAAGAACAGCATCAAGAATCACATCGGTAAACCACCGGGGATCAGGCAATTTTTCTGAGCCAGTTTCGGTCAGGGCAGCTATCTTCCCCCTTGCATCGGCCAGTTTGACAAGGTATTCCAGGCTTTTTCGAAAGATGACACTTTGCTCTTCGGGCGAGGCAGTATTGCCCGGATGGCCCGCATCCCAGTAGTTATCAAGCCCAAATACATCCACATATTCATCACCAGGATAGCCCCACATGTATCCCGTCTCAAAGTCATCTATATCCATACGGCTCCTGTCTGGTGAATACACATAGATGAGATTGTGGACCTGTTTCTCATGTTTGAGGTAGTCTATGGTGAATCGCCATAAAGCAATAAAATCCTCTTCTGATGTCGACCCCTTGCACCACCAGAACCAATCGCCATTGTGCTCGTGCCACGGACGGAAAAGTATCGGGATCCCATCGAGACGGTGAAAGTACTCTGCCGCATGATCAAGGCTCAGCCTCAGTACATCGTGAAGGTCACCACCAGGAATAATGCGGTGAACAACCGGTGTGGTATTGTAAAAGGAGCTGTTGTCAACCGGATGCGGCATGTGCCATTCATAGGTGATCACACCGCCCCTGCCAAATATACCCCGGTCGAAGGCAAGTTGGCGTTCGATGGCCCGCTGGCGTTCATCCTCAGCCCAGGAAAGGTTTACCACAGAAGCAACATCAAAACCGTAAACAGCGGGGAAAGACCCCGCAACATCCTTCACATCTGAGCGATGTTCTCCAGGCAGAATGTCTTTTTGTGTCCAGTAATAGCCATATTCAAGGGTTGCCTGGTGCCCAAACATAAGGGCCTTCCCCTGCAAATGTCTGAGGTTGATGTATAGGATGCGTGTGGTTGCTGTGGCATGTTCGTCAACCAGTCTGATTTTACCCCCATTTCCACCACCGCTGCAACCCGAAAAAGCAACGATACCCATGGCAAGCAGAATAGACCAAATGAATCCAGCAGGTCTATTTCGACTGGTTTGGAATAGCGCTGCAATTTTCTTTCTTATAACGTGATGAATCATGTTTAGTGGGATTTCGAATACAAAACAATACATTCAATCCAGATTGGATCACCCACACCTTTGAGGTTTACACCAAACTGTTCTTAATGCTCAAATCAGAGATCAGAACGCCTCGTGGTGTTTTTTCACATAATCTATTACTTCGTCGACATGGCAAAATGCCAGGGCGGTATACGTATCAGCAGCACCATAATAGATGGTGATCCTTCCGGATGGCGCGTCATACAGGTTCTGACAAGGGAATGCCACGTTGGGAACAAACCCTGAAACCTCATACTCTTTCTGGGGCGTAAGCAGGTAGTTGCCGCATCTGTAAAGCACCTTGCTGGGTTCGTCGATATCCAGAATGGCGGCCCCAATGCTGTATACATAGCCATTGCAGTTGTTTACCACACCGTGGTAGAACATGAGCCAGCCTTCGGTGGTTTCGATGGGAACAGGCCCGGCCCCGATCTTTAACCCCTGCCACCAGCCTTTGCCACCGCGGCCCATAACCCATTTGTGATTGCCCCAATACCGAAGGTCCGGACTTTCACTGATGAAAATATCCCCGAAAGGAGTATGACCCGTGTCGCTGGGGCGGCTCAGCAATTTGTACATCCCGTTGATCTTCCTGGGAAAGAGAACGCCGTTACGGTTAAAGGGCATCAATGGGTTTGGAAGTTTGATCCAGTTTTCCAGGTCTTTCGTATAACCCAGTCCGATGCAATATCCATGAAGATCATCGCACCAGATCACATAAAAAGTATCATCAATTTTAACAAACCTCGGGTCATAACTGTATTTCGATGGCGCAGGATTTCCCTGTTCGTCAACCCATGGAATGATGTTATCGTCAAACTCCCAGTTAATTCCATCTTTGCTCCATCCAAAGTGGAGGTTGGCGGTGGTGTTTTTATGATCAGCCCTGAAAACACCCACAAATCCGCCTTCATGAGGCAGCACGGCACTGTTGAATATTCGCGCAGTAGATGCGGTCGGATCCCACCCTGTAATGGGGTTCTTGCTGTAACGCCACATGGGATCTTTGCAATGTTCCGGTTTATCTTCCCATGGAAGATTGCTTAATGCATTTCCAATAATTTTGCTCATAGTCAATAATAAATAATAAGTAATAAAATATGACTCAAAAATATGACGCGGATCCTGAATGCAATGATCATTATGTACGGATACCCTTTCGCATGGTTTGTTTTTTTTGACCAAATGTTCGAAAACCGGGAACATATGCGCATGCACATCCAATCTCCCGGAAATCCAACGAAATTAAAAATAATTAGTTGGCGACTGACCGTAGGTGTTCTTAAAACACCTGTTGAAGTAGGAGATGCTTTTGAAACCCACCATGGAAGCAACCTGCGATACAGTGTATTCCCTGACAGACAGCAACTCAAGTGCCTTTTTTAGTCGCACGGCCCTGATAAACTCAGTTGCGGAAAGGTTCGTGAGGGCTTTCAGCTTCACATGCAGGGTGCTTCGGCTCATGTTCATCTCCTGGCTGAAATCTTCAGCGGTGAAATCTTCGTTATCCATATTCCCCTCCATCACCTCCATGGCCTTTTTCATGATGGCCTGATCCAGCTTACTGATGGGAATATTGTTTACCTCCGGCTTCTCATCAGATAAAAACTTGTTGATAACAGCCCGCCGGTTCTCTATCAATGAAGCGATGTTTGCTTCCAGAAGGCTGAAATGAAAAGGCTTGGTAATATAGGCATCTGCCCCGCTCTCCATCCCCGCCAACTGCTGGTTGAGTTCACTCATTACTGTCATCAGGATGACAGGAATATGCGATGTGTCAATTTCTGATTTTAATGTTTTCACCAGTTCGATCCCTGAAATGCCAGGCATCATAATATCAGACACGATCAGATCAGGATGAATCAGTTTGGCCATTCGCAGCCCTTCCCTCCCATTGTCGGCTTCGTGCACCTCATACATATGCTCCAGGTTGTCAAGAATAAAATTACGCAGCTCGTGGTTGTCCTCAATGACAAGTATTTTGTGCGGATAGCCCCGGGCAGTCTCATGGAAGAAAGGCTTCACCCCCGTTTTCCGCTCTTCCCTGTCTTCTTCGGCAATATATCTTTTCAGGCTGTCATATTCTGCCTCGATAATGTCTTCCGGGGAAAAATGATCCTTGCCTAAAGGAAGGAAAATGGAGAAAGTGCTTCCATTCCCGGATTCACTTTCCAAAAGGATACACCCCTTGTGCAATTCGATGAACTCTTTTACAATCGACAGGCCAATACCGGTACTTGCCGGATCCGCCAGGACATCATTATTCTTCTGATAAAACCGTTCAAATATTTTTTGCTGCTCGTGCTCTTCAATGCCGGGCCCGGTATCTTTTACCTCAATGACAAAACAACCATTACCCGCCTGGGTATTCATTGTACATGCACCGGGAGGTTTCTCAAGAACTTTTGTTGTCACCGTAATTTCACCCTTATCCGGGGTAAAGCGGAATGCATTGCTTAGTAAATTAAAAAATGACTTCTCTATTTTATCCGCATCGGCCCATACAGTATAATTGTCATGCTGATGATGAATTTCGAAGGTTATTCCATGATGATGGGCATAATCAAAGAAACTGGAAGCTATTTCCTGTATGAACCCTGTCATCTCTACCTTTTGCACCTTCAACTTTAGTTTGCCGGCATCAATGCGTCTGAGCTCCATGATCTGTGAGATCAGTTTGGATAGCCGCAGCGCGTTACGGTACGCTGTCTGGACAGTTCTGGAGACATTTACAGCCGGCTGACTTCTTATCCCTTTATGAAGCAACTGCTCAAGGGGAGACAGAATCAGGGTCAGGGGTGTTTTAAATTCATGGGCCACATTGATAAAAAAACGAAGCTTTGCCTTGTTGAGTTCAATTAGTTTCTCACTTTCCATTTTCTCAATAAAGGCTTGGCGCCGGTACATGGCCCTGTCATGAAAAAACCGGTAAACAGCATATACAAGCAGTGAAAAAATAAAAAGATATACCAGATAGGCCGGAGTTGACAATAATACCGGGGGTTTGACAACGATCTCCAGGGGCCTGCTTTCGGTAACTATATCAAAATTGCGTATGGCACGTACCCGGAAAGTATATTTTCCTGCCGGCAAGCGGGTATAATTGGCTGAACGATTACTGCCCGCCGTTACCCAATCATAGTCAAATCCTTCAAGCTTATACTGAAACAAGCCCTTGCGGGGCGTTACGAAATCAAGAATGGTAAAATCAATGGTCATAAACGACTGATCATTTCTAAGCACCAACTTTTCTGTATTGCTCAACGATTGGTTGAGTGGCGATCCCTTCGCACCCGGGAACACCGGCAGGTTATTGATGGCCAGATTTGTCAACACCAGGGGAGCATGAACACCGGTATCTCTCACCTGCAATGGATCAAAGGCAACAAGACCTTTGCGACCCCCGAAATACATGCGGCCGCTATGGTCTTTTTTTACTGCCCCCATCGAAAATTCCACAGTTACCAAGCCATCGTCCACATTGAAATTTGAAAAAGACTGATTGTCCGGATCAAACCTTACCAGGCCATTGTCTGCACTCAGCCATAAATTGCCCATCAGGTCTTCGCTTATCGCATTGATGGTATTGCTTGTCGGACGATGCGTGTTTCTGAACACCATGAATGAATCACTCTCATAATCATATTGGTGAAGTCCGCTTTCCGTTCCTACCCAAAGCCTCCCCACCGAATCATTAAAAAGAAAGTAACTGGCATTGTCACTGATATTACCAGGTTGTCCGTCGGCAAAATAGGTATACACATCACCCGAAGACAGATCTATACGGTTGAGTCCATAATAGGTGGCAACCCAGTATTGCCCCCTTTGATCCATCAGCATATGGGTAATAAAATCATTCGAAATACGGTACCGGGGGTCATCAGATGCAGAGGCAAAAAGACTGAATGTTTCTTTTTCAGGGTCAAATATGTTTAACCCACGGTTGGTTGCGACCATGATCGTCCCTTCTGGATTCTCTGAAAAGGCATTTACCACATCATTGCTAAGTGATCCGGGATTACCGGCGTCATGCCGGTAATGTTTCCAAATACTCGTTCCCGGGCAATATACACTAATGCCATCAAGGTATGTTCCCGCCCACATGAGTCCATTGCTGTCTCTGAAAAGCGCCATGACAGCATCCATCTGAACAGGTGATTCCCGGTCACCCCCCGGAAACACATACCTGACAAAAGTACGGTCAGGATCAACAATGTTGATGCCCCCTCCATTGGTGCCTATCCAAAGATAATTCTTGTCATCCAGTTCCACAGACAATACATGTGGGTAATTCAAACTTACCGGATGGTTGGGAATGCGCGTGATGCCATCAAACCTGATATTCCGCGTTTTCATCAGGTTTACACCGTCCTGTACCGACCCCAGCCACAGATTTCCCTGCTTGTCTTCGAACATGCTCCGTATGGCATTGCTACCCAAGGAAAAGGGATTACTGTAATGATGGAAGATCGAACTGAACCCTCCTGTATCCCTGTTAAAAATGGATACACCGCCATTGGTGAGAATCCACAACCGTTGCGATGCATCCTCAAAAATACAATTGACAGTAGGGTGAGGAATACCACTCTCTGGTTCTGATGAAGTTAGAATTCTCCGACCACTATCACCATTGTCATCAAATATATATAAACCGGTTTCCGTACCAACCCATACCGAGCCAAAGCTATCCTGAAAAATGGAAAATATCTTATTGTTTCTAAGGGTATTTGCTCCAATATCCAGGTGCTCAACTTCAACCACCCGGTTTGACAAGTGATCAAAAATATATAACCCCTGATTCAATGTTCCCAGCCACAATCGATTCCTGGCATCAGTAGTTATTGCCTGAATGCCTTCCCAGTTCAGGTAGTTATATTCAGCTGATGGAACAAGAAGTTTGGTAAAATATTGCCCCTCCGGATCAAACGTATATAAACCATTGCTTGATGAAATAATGACCCTTCCATGCTTATCCTTGCTAATTTGATTTACATAAAAAAACACTTCAGTTCCATCATCCTCCAACAATTTTATTCGGTGGAATTTATTGTGGGAACCATTGTATAGCCCTACTCCCCTGTTGGTGGCAATCCAGAAATCATCGCCTCCGTCATGATACAGATGACGGATATCATTGCTGATAATGCTATTTGTATCATTGGTCTGATGGAAATAATGCAAAAACCGGTTGCCGTCAAAACGATTCAGGCCGTTGCGCGTGCCAATCCAGATAAAACCTGTAGAATCCTGGATAATGGTATTCACCTCGCTGTTTGACAACCCAGATTCAATGGTAATCCTTTCAAAGCGAAAATCGCGATCGTTTCCATTCGAATGAACCACAGAAAAGATCGTAAAGAACAATAAGGCTGGGAAATACCTTTTTAGCATGGTGCACAATCAGAAAGCATTAAATACTTCTTTTGCAGAAGAATCTTAAACCAAATACCAAACAACAAAAATAACAAAAGACTCCTTTACTTTTGCACTAAGACCAGCTTTATTGAACCATCACCATATACCCTGCCCTTATATTGCTATTCCAACAAGCCTTATGAAGTGTTCTGCAGCTTGACAGAATGAACAAATTTTAAAATAATGATTGGGAGTATAGATATCTTTATTATGGGATGAAGTTTTATCACACAGTGTTTACCCAAAAAACGGGTTGGCCCAACAGGTTGCAATATAACGATATTGAGTAACCCATCGAGCCAACACCCGGATCTTAAAAACAGATTTTCAAATATTTACATAAAGCCGCATGGCCAATTGGCCAATTACAGGGTTATTGTTTTGTAATTTTAATAACTTCTACATTCCCCTGGCTGCCCGTTGCCCTTACAAAATACATACCTGTTTTGAGGTGTGACAGATCGACCGTTATATGGTCAGATGATACGATCCCTCTATGCACAACAGCACCGATGGTATTAATAATTTCCCATGAGCCAAGGTTGTTCATTTCTAACCTTATATAATCTCTGGCAGGAGAAGGGAATACCCTGAGCGAACCATTCCCTGCATTGATTTCCGGTGCAGAAACCAGACCGTCGAGATGGATGGCACCCCAATGTTCACTTGTGGTATAGGGGTGGCTTGACCCATCTTCACCACCGGCCCAGATCACAATCGCATATCTGTTTACCTGGATTGCAGGATCTTCATCGGCAATAGCCACATCAAAAGTAATATTTGCGGGTCCTGCATCCTCAGCACCGCCATGTATTGCCACCCACGGCATTTTTATCTCCAGGGTATAACCACCGGCCATGGTACCCTGTGCCCATTCCATCCCGTTATCCATAAACAAACTTACCGTAGCACCATCCTGACCGGAAAGTGTCTGCGTATTGTAATTGATCCTGATCTGGTACTGACCGGCAAGTCGTCCGCCTGGAGCAATCCTGTGCTGACCATCAACGAATATTTCTATCCCGTCATAATTCCACCACTGGTCACCACCTGGAGGTGTTGGTGAATTATCGGCGATCTCAACAAACAGGTAAAGAAAATCATCGTCCCACAATGCCCTGAAACTACTTCCCAATGCTGCCACTGCAGTCTGTCCTGCCACAAGAAAGTTTACATTCTCGATGGGAGTTGGGTCAATATCCAGCCAGTCGTCTTCCATGTCGAAGCCATCAATTTCTATGGGTTCGGTGGTTCTTTTTGCCATAAAGACCCTGTCGGGTTCTCCCATCGGAATCACTGCTGTACTGATCTCAATCTCATCAAAATAAGCCACACGAACAGCATCTTCAGGGGTATTGCCCCAGCTTGAACTGAATTCAATGCGTACGCCATGAATCTCTGTCATTCCATCAATACTTAAGAGGACATAAGACCATTCGCCTGCAGGGGCCGGACTGGCACCCCAGGTCTCTCCAAGGACACCACCATCCTCATTGAGCGCACGGAAATAAACATACACAGCGGTTTCCGAATAAACCTTTGCCCTGAGTGTGTTTCTTCCATCCACAACAATTGCATCACTAAA
>Ga0114946_10000941_pt1 | contig 20078 bp, 14 predicted proteins | sample WalLakDeSediment_FD_88676 | JGI IMG/M metagenome (GOLD analysis project Ga0114946, IMG submission 88676) | Lake sediment microbial communities from Walker lake, Nevada to study Microbial Dark Matter (Phase II) - Walker Lake 11/02/13 Deep Sediment | ecosystem: Environmental > Aquatic >...
GTGCCCTTCAGAGAGAGACGCACCGAATCGCCTACCGCAAGATTCACGCCCGAATCGAGCCTTATATTGATGGCTCCTGTTTCGTCCTGTAAGTAATGGCTGCGGTAAAAGTTGCCGGTGCGCTCGTCGGAGGTAATGATCCCAAACACACTGAAGTTCTCGTCAAATCTTACCGGTTGCCCTGAATACATGGCGCGCAGTTGCTGTATGGTAATAATCTTGCCGGAGTCCAGCTCGTTGTATGGCGGATGGTCCACGTCGTCTTTTTGGCATGCGGCCACAAAAACCACCAAAAGGGCCAGCAGTGAACGGATACTGATATTTTTGATATTAAGCTTCATCATCTTAAATTTTACTTGCTTGAAATGTCATTCAGATTCCTGAGGAGGAACTGCGGTGAATTGTAAACCGACACGATACCGGTAAGAGTAACCGTGCCCGAAGGAACGGGAGAACCTTCAAAGCTGGCCCAGTTGTAGGTGTAAAGCAGCATCTCTCCGGTGCCGTCGGTCATGGTAAGGTTTCCGGTAAATGTGCTTCCGCTGATGGTCACATTGGGAATGGTAACCAGGGTCGACTCGAAAAGCTCAACCAGGCTGTTGATGCTGCCAATGGTTGTCTGAACGGGCTCTGGCATTACGCCCGGTCCCATGTCATAGGCATTACCCAGCGGGATGTTTTCGATCTGCAGCAGTCCGTTGAAGCGGTTCATGGGCATATTGGAAACGATCACCCTGACCTTGCTTCCCATTGGAAAATCATGAAATCCTGAAAACCTCAGGGCAATGCCCGCACCCGACTCATCCATCAGGAAAAGGTTTTGTCCTGGGTGGTTGTCGTGTTCCAAATCGGAAATTACCACACCCTCGATGCGCGTATTGGCTGGAATGGTGGTAACGCCTTCGCTGAAATTCTGCCTCAGGTTGGCAAGGCTCATCAGGTTAAGGTCTTCGCCGGGTATGGGGCATCGGTCGTCAGTAAGTTCCACTTCGGCAAATCTGCGGATGTAAAGTTGAATCTCGCCGCCATAGGTGGCAGCCACTGCCACCAGTGAACCCCGACCTTCGGGAATGGGCCTGTTGGCAAAACCGGCATAACCGCTGGTGCGCACAATGATGCGGTTGCCCGAGCAGTCTTCCAGCATGCGGTTCTCGGTGATGAGATTCTCCTTGTCGGCAAAGGTCTTGCCCATCTCAGCCAGCGAGAACTGTACATCCTCCAGACGAATCAAACGCGCCTGGTAAATGCCAGAAAGTACATCGGTAATGCTTACCGTTTGCGGCTGGAAGTAGCGTTGGGTTTCAATTTTGATTATGTTCCAGTCCACGTTCACATTGTCGAGCTGTAACATGCGCTGGTATGAACCAAGAACAGTGTTTTTGAGGTAAATCCTTACTGAGTCGCCCTCGTAAATGCCGCCGGGAGCCTGCAGCCGAAGGTTTAGTGCCCCGGTATGGTCCTGGATAAAGGCGCTGCGGTAAATATTACCCGATTTGTCGTCCATGGTAACAGTGGCATACACGGAAAAGTCCTGGGTAAATTCAACGGGCTCGCCCTGAAACATATTCCTGAGCTCGGCAACGGTAATAACGGTTCCGACCGGTCTTTGCCAGTTGTCCGGATCGTCGAATTCCTGCTTCACACAGGAGCTGATGGCCACTGTGCCGGCAATAAAAAGCAGTGCTGCTAATATTTTTCTTGAATGGTTCATTTATCCTAATTTTTTAATGTCAGCAAATCAGATTCTGTAGGCCAGGTTAAGGAAATAGGTTCGCCCATAGAGATAGAAATACTTGGAGGCAAACTTATCCGGATCCTGCGAGTCGTACCTGAGTTGCTCAAATCCACCAATGCGGAAGTCGGTAACATTTAGCAGGTTGCTGACGCTCAAATTGATGGTAATAAAGTGTCTTTTATTGGTGCGGTAAGAGTAACCGGCAAAAACATCGATGGTGTAGTTATTGCCGAGCTTTTCCTGGTCTAGTATCTGGCTCCATTGCGGGTCAGTAACCACCAGGTTGGCCACGGCGTTAGCTGTGCGACGGTCGGGATTAATATCAATGTAAATGTCGCTGAAGTAGTTGGTATTCACTCCCACAAACCAATACTTGGGGTCATTGTACCGAAGGCCCATTGAGCCGGCGGTATGTGTCATTCCGCCTATTTTGTAGTTTTTCATGTAAACGGTACGCTGATCGGCCAGCACCTCGCGGTTGTTATCGCGTGCAATGGTTACGTTGGGCCGTGAGTTGTAAATATAATCGCCCGTCCCGGCAACGATATATCCCGAAAGGGTGCTCGTAATGTTAACGTCGATGCCCAGCTCTAAGCCCATATGTCGGGTGTCGACCCCGGTCATAATATAATTCACAAAAGAACGGAACTCTTCGTGGTAGAAACTCCTCGACCAGGTCTGATCCCTGAACTCGGTGTAGAAAACGCTCAGGCGCGATTTGATCCTGGGGGTGCGGATGATATAGTTAAGATCGCCCGAGAAAATGTTTTCGCTGGTCAGGTCTTCGATCACATCGTCGCGCACCCTCGACGAAATATAGGCATCGCGGAAGTAGGGCGCACGGGTCATAAACATACCGTTGGCGGTCACATAGTGGCGGCCGGTAATTTTATAGGTGGTTCCGCCCTTAAGCCCGAAATTGGTGAAGTTTTGCTTTTCTCCATCGCCATAGGAATTATCTGGGAAACGGCCATTTTGCATGTGGCCGGTGCGCCAGAAGGTGGTTTGCGAAACGGAACCTGCAACATAGAAGTCCCAGCTCGGCAATATCCAGTCGCTTTGCGCGAAGGCCTTGTATTCATTAATGTTTCCGGTAAAGTCATAACCGAAGCGGTCGCCTTCTTTCACAACCCGGTTGGGATTCAGCAGGTCGTTCTGCGACATGTTTGGGTCGTCGAAATCACGTTCGGCAAACTGGTCAATGTCGTACCAAAATTCGCCGCCCAGCAAGTCGGTAATAATCTTAAACTGGTTGGTTTTGGCCAGTGAAACATTCAAGCCGCCGGTAATGGTGTTGGTGGCGGTGGGCCGGTATGTTAAGTTGCTGTTGAAGGTAAATTGGTTACGATCGTTGCGCCGTTCTTCAATAATGTATTTCGAACGCTTGCCGGAATGGCTCATGCCACTGCCGTTCGCGTTGTTAACCGTAAAAAGGTTGCCGTAGTTGGCATTGTACAGCCAGTCCCAGTTTATCTGTCTGAAGTAGGGGTCGTTCAACCAAAGGTTGGTCAGTAGATCCTGTGTTACGGGGTCGTTGGCATAAAAGCTTGGAAGCCAGCGGTAGTAGTCGGGGCGGGGGTCACCGGCGAGTTGGTATCCCGGCTCGTTGTACGAGGCATGGCTATCGTACCAATTCAGTGCGGTCGATCCGCCGCGGCCAAAGGTATATGCAGCGCTGGTGGTAACCTCTGTTTTGCTACCTGGAGTCCAATAGTGTGTCAGGATGATCCATGGTGTGTTGTAATGGTTAACCCTGGAGTTACGCACCTGACCATCCTGGTAGCCCCAGTTGGGATTGTAGAAGTTGTTGCCCGTAAGGTCGTAGGCTTCCTGTGTGGCTACTCCGGGGCGCCCTGTCTTGGAGGGAGCGCCAAAAGCTATCAGGCCCAGGCTGTGCTCGCTGTTAAATTTGCGTTCGGCCGACAGGAAATAGCCCCAGGCATCGTAAAAGGTGCCCTTTACATAGCCCTCCTCCGCTGCCCTGCGCGAGCCGCTCAGCGTCCATGCCCAGCCATTGTCCTGCAAGCCGGTGCTGTAAGTAAACATCGCCCGGTGCGCATAGCTGCGGTTGGAGTTGGAGTAGGTGGTGCGGATGTTGGGGCTGTATTGCGAAGCCCTGGTCACAATGTTGGTGGCACCGCCAAGACCTCCGAAGCTGTGGCGCGAAAACCCAATGTTGTTATGGCCTTCGCTCATGCGAGTGGCGTCGTTGAGGCCGCCCCAGGTAGAGTAAAACGCGCGTCCGGTCTCCGGGTCGTTTACGGGTATCCCGTTAATCATTACGGTGGTGTTCTCCGAATCGTAGCCCCTGACGCGAAAACGGGCCGAGCCAAAGTTATAGCCTGCCGTGTTAAGGAAAACGTCGCGCGAGCCTTGCAGCAGGCTGCTGATGTCGTGCGAGCCGGCATCGCCCTCAATGTCGGCGGTAGAAAGCGTGATCACTGGCACATCGGGCTGCACCTGCTGGGTAACCAGGGTGTCGGTAGCGGCCTCCTCAGTTTGGGGCTCCTGCGCTGTAGCCGCAGCTATCCCAGCCAGCAGCGGAATGATGAACAAAAGAAAAAATTTCCTCATATGTCTGAATGAATGGTTATAAAAAGTTTTCCCTTGCGGGAAAACTTTACAGAAAAAATACACAATGCGGGTTGCTTTTCAAAAGTTGGATATAAAAAATCCTGAATACTTTAAAATGATTATTTTTGAATGTCCAAAAATAACCAATTCCTTTGGAATTACCTTGGGGATTGTCCGAAAATTAAGGCATTGGATTTTTTTTTGAAAGCCGGCATTTTCATTTTCTGAAGATCAGTTAAACCTTTAAAGAAAAATACATTATGAATTTCAGGCTGCTACGAAACAAATTTACCATAATTGCTTTTGCCATGGCTTTTGTCTTTCCGGCTTTCCTTAAACAGGCGTTTGGCCAGCCAGCTGGCGAGAAAAAGGAATTTCTAAGTGTTTGTGTGGGTTATTACAATGTGGAAAACCTTTTCGACACCATTAATTCGCCGGGTATCAACGATGTGGAATTTACCCCGGAGGGACCTAACCGATGGAACTCAGCGAGGTATTTCGAGAAGTTGGAGAATCTTTCTGAAGTGATTGAAAAAATGGGGCAGGAACTCACGCCTGATGGTCCGGCGGTGCTGGGAGTTTCTGAAGTTGAAAATCGTGCGGTTCTTGTTGATCTTGCCAGGCGCGAAAGGATAAAAGATCGAAACTATCAGGTGGTGCATTATACTGGTCCCGACCGTCGCGGTATTGATGTGGCCTTTTTGTATCAGCCCAAATACTTCAAATACATTAGCAGTAAGCCATACCGCACAGTGGTGCCCGGGCGTGATGATTTTCGCACCCGCGACCAGCTGTTGGTGACCGGGGAGCTTTTGGGCGAACGCATGCATTTTATAGTGACGCACTGGCCAAGCCGAAGCGGCGGTGAGAAAGCCAGCCGCCCCCTGCGCATTGCTGCAGCCGACATTGCCCGGAACATCATCGACTCCATCCAGGCTGTTGAACCGGGTGCCAAGGTGATTTTAATGGGCGACCTTAACGACGACCCCACTGACATAAGTGTCAGAAGGCACTTGCGCGCCAATGGCAACATCAACAGGCTTAGGGATGGTGAACTGTTTAACCCTTTCTTTGAGCTGAGCCGCAAAGGGATTGGTTCGCTGGCCTACCGCGATTCCTGGAATCTTTTCGACCAGATTCTGATTACCCCAGCGCTGGTGGGAAACGATTACGAACAATTTCAGTTTTTCCGGGCTGAGGTTTTTAATCGTCCCTTCATGCGTCAGCCTTCGGGTCGTTTTCAGGGCTATCCTTTCCGTTCATATGGTGGAGGTGTTTACCTGGGTGGATATAGCGACCATTTTCCTACGTATGTATTCCTGATTAGAGAAAAACGATAAAGCTATGCCAAAAGTTAATCTGTTTAAATCGTTCGAAAAGCCTGTGGGGCAAAGAAAAAAGCCAAAGCGTAAAAAGGTTAAATTCCGCAAGATGGCCTTTAAGCTTACCGATATGCAGTACCGGGCACTCGAGGTTTACTGTCGGAGGTACAATACTACCCCTATCAGGTTTTTGAAGAATTTTGTAAACAATCAAGTGGACCGTTATAAGCAGGAACTGCCGCCACCCTCGTTTGTTACCGAAAACCAGCTGGAGTTGTTTGGCGAAGAGTAAATCTTCCTTACCTGAAGTCTGCAATGGTTGCACCGGCTCCTCCGCGGTCGGGGTGCTCGTCGCGGTATCGGTTAATTTCAGGAATGCCATGCAGCATGTCGCGGACGGCCTCGCGTAAAATGCCGTCTCCTTTTCCGTGAAGTATCTTAACCTGTTTCACGCCCAGCAATACCGCATCATCAATATACCGTCTGAGCTTAGTTAAAGCTTCCTCTGCCCTGAGTCCTTTAATATCGATCTGGGGGTTGAATTCAGCCGCCTTTTCATTGATGTCAAAAGTCATTTTCACCCTCACCTTGCGTTCGGCAGGCTGGCCCAGACTGCTTTTCTTAAGTTTTTCGAGCGCACCTAGTGTGGTACGGAATTTAATGCTGCCAAACGACACCACCGCTTTCTTTCCCGATATTTCGAGTACCTCGCCAATGCTTTGCTGGCCTTGCACACGCACTGCATCGCCAATAACTATGGGGGTGTTATCCCTTTCGGGAACAGCGACCGCTGCAGGTTTCTTTTCCTTTCTCTGGCGCGACTTTGCCTCTTTTAATTTTTCTTCCTGTTGCTGGATGTACTGGTCCATCTCCAAGCGCGCCTGCCGCGTTTCTTCTTTGCCTGCCTGGGCCTCCCTGATCTTGCGAATGGTGTTTTCGATCATCCTGTTGGTGTCGGCCAGCACCTTTTTGGCCTCTGCACGCGACTGGGCAAGGATCTCTGCCTTGCGTCCCTCCAGTTCACCACTCAACTTCTCGTACTTATCGATCATCTCCGAAAGGAAATGATCGGCCGAACGCAGCTCTTTTTCCTTGTCTTCCAGTTCGGCTTTCTTCAGGTCCATATCCTGCAGTTGACGGTCGAAATCAAGCTCCTGTACCCCGGCATATTCACCGGCCTGTTTCAGAATATCTTCGGGCAGGCCAATGTTGCGTGCAATTTCGAAGGCAAAGCTGCTGCCCGGATTGCCGGTTTTTAACCTGAAGAGAGGTCGCATGTTGCGGGTGTCGAAAAGCATGGACCCGTTTGCGATGCCCTTATGCTTACCGGCCATGAGCTTGAGGTTGGCATAGTGCGTGGTAACCACTCCGAAAGCATTCCTTTTATTGAGGTTTTCGAGTATAGCTTCGGCAATGGCACCGCCAATGCGCGGTTCTGTTCCTGCTCCAAATTCATCAATCAGAAACAGGGTTTTTCCGTTGCTGTGCTCCATGAAATGTTTCATGTTGAGCAGGTGTGAGCTGTAGGTGCTCAGGTCGTTTTCGAGCGATTGCTGGTCGCCAATGTCGATAAACAGCTGCTCAAAAATGCCAGCCTCTGAATAATCGGCCATTGGCACCAGTAGCCCACACTGTATCATGTATTGCAGCAAACCGCAGGTTTTGAGGCATACCGATTTCCCACCGGCGTTGGGTCCGGAAATGACCAGGATGCGGCTATCGTTCTCCAGAGCGATGTCAAGCGGCTCCACATGCTTTTTCTGGGCTTTGTGCGAGAGGTAGAGCAGGGGATGCATGGCTTTAATCCACTGCATGCCAGGATTATCTTTAATGCGGGGTTTCTGGGCAAGCATGTCGATGGCTATCAAAGCCTTGGCACGAATGGCGTCCATGATTCCCAGCATACGATAACAGGCATTCAGTTCAGGAACCAGAGGCCTGAGTCTGTCGGTAAACGTTTTAAGAATACGTATGATTTCCTGTCGTTCTGCCAGGTCAAGTTCCCTGATCTCGTTATTGATCTCGAATACTTCCTCGGGTTCGAGGAAAACGGTTTGGCCCGTAGCCGACTGATCGTGTATGATGCCGCGGATTTTCCGCTTGTGGCCTGCGGCAATGGGTATTACCTGGCGACCGTTGCGCAGGGCCAACTCCACATCAGAGGAAACCAGCCCCTGACTTTTGGCCTGTTGAAGTAAATGGGCAATCTTGCGGTTGGCTTCCACTTCAAGCCTTTGGCGCCGCCGCCTTATCTCTGCCAGGGCAGGGGAGGCGCTGCTGCGCACTTCGGCCCGTTCATCAATAATGCGGTCAATGTCTTTTGGGAGCTGGGGATCTGTTTCAAGATTGGCAATTAGGGTGGCCAGCCAGGGAAATTTCAGCGTTTCTTCGCTGGTACGCTGAGAAAGAAATGCGATGATCCGCAAAATGGTTTCGTATGACAGCTTCAGATCCAGCAGATCTTCGGGCTCAAGAAATGTTTCAAAAGGCTTAATCCGTTGAAAGGCCTCGGTGGGGTCAAAATAATTTGACTGGGGAAAGGGGAGGCTTTGCAGCAAAATTTGCCGGAACTCTTCGGTTTGGTTAAGCAGGAGTTCAATCCGTTCTTTTTGTGTAAGCATACCGATTCGCTCCACCTGGCGTCGGCCCAGGCTGCTCATACACCGGTCGAGGAGCATGGCCCGGATGCGGTCAAAACCGATTTTTATCTCAAGGTCGGCAGGGTAAATCAAAACAGTTTTTTTGCAAATGTAATAATGCCAGCGGCAATTCCTTATTTAAAGCTGCAAAATAAAAAAGCGCAAAAACCAAATTTGAGATTTTTGCGCCCATTTTACCATTTGCAGGTTATTCTGACTTTTTGCAGCGTATTGCCATTCCTAGGGGCTCCTCACTTAAAACACTAAGTAAATCTAAGTTGAAAATGTAAATGACTTTTCCCCAGTTGGGGGCGTGATAGTTTTCTTCTGCCACCCACCAGGCCCCGATAAGTTTCAGGTCAGAAAAAGAGCCGTCAATGTCGCGAATCCCTGATCCCCGGGCTGAAAATCCTGTTCTGTCTGATGCGGAGAATGACCCTTGGGCAGTATTCCAGAACTGGTCTCCTTGTTCACGTAAATTTCCGCTAGTGCTGCCTTCAAGTTCAGCAGCATAGGTTGTTAATCTAAACCAGTCGAGGTTTTCTGGCACACGCCAGCCAGTGGGGCAAATTTTTTCCGACTTGGCCGCCACAGCATTATAAAGTGCACCGAAGTCATTTTTATTTTCCAGGTTGTTGTCGTACCAACTGTATGCGCCTGTTTCTGCAGCTAGCCAAAGTTGGTTTTCTTCAATAAGGGCAATGGGGGTTCCATCATTGTAATGGGTAGTTCTCAGGTTCTCAGTCATCCAAATCTGATTTCCAATCTGAACAATGGTGTATTCATTACCATCAAAATCCCTTATTATGTTGGGGTTTGGTATGTTTTCTTCTTCCTTGTTGCAGGAAGAAAGGCTAATGATGAAAAATCCTGTAACTATTAAAAGCGGTCTGAATGAACTCCAAATTGATTTCATGGTATTTCTTTTTATATTAGAAAAGGTTTAATATGATGGTTTATTCCGACTTGATACAGCGTATAGAAAAGCCAAAATCTTCATTGCTGCCCAGCATTGGAAAGACATAGCTGTCATAGTCCAGCCGTCTGGCCCAAGTGGTATAATCCATGTGACCTTCTGAATGCCACCAGTAGCCGTGTTTTCTGATGTCTGAGAATTCACCCTCCGTGGTTCGCATACCTCCACCGCGAGCAGAAAAGCCGGTTTTATTGTCGGCAAAAACCAGGACGGGGTAAGGATCTTCCCAATGATCATAACCTTTCTCACGAAGGCTGTTGCCAACGGAGCCTCCCATGCTGATCGCAAAATCTGCCAAATAATTGAAGTCTGCCTTGGAAGGCACTTGCCAGCCGGTTGGGCAAAGTTTCCCTGAATGAGCCGCAGCGCGATTGTAGAGGGCGCCGAAAACTTCCTTGTTTTCAAGGTCATTGTTGTAAAAGCTGTATGCGGCTTCTAAATGGTTCGCCCAATCATGGTTTTTTTTCACATGGTCAATGGGGGTCCCGTCGTTAAAATGGGTGACTTTCAAATTTTTCTGCATCCAGTAATGGTCACCAATTTTTACTGCTTCATAAACATTTCCGTCAATGTCTGTTATTTCAGTAAGTTCGGGCTCTTCCGGTTCTTCATCAGGGTCAGGTAAGTCTTTGTCCTGGCACGACTGAAAAGCCAGCATTATTGACATGGCAATTGCTAAAAATAAAAATCCATTAAATCTAACTGTTTTCATGATTGAGAAATTTTAATAAAAAATGGCCACTCCTTATCTAAATCCATGCCATTAATGATAACTTCTATGAGATACAGTAGCTTATTTTTTTACATGTTTTTTCGGGTTACGCTATGCTGTTCGTCAACGAACACTTGGTGTTCCTTTCCGGACAAACATGTGACATATGAAACTGGTTGTTTTGATGTTTTAAAAGAAAAAGCCTTTGCAGTTTCCTGCAAAGGCTTTTTTTAGTAGCGGGGACGAGAGTTGAACTCGTGACCTTCGGGTTATGAATCCGACGCTCTAACCACCTGAGCTACCCCGCCGTTTTTAGTGGTGCAAAATTAACAAACAATTTTAAAATACAAGGCAAATTCAGTATTTTTTTCCGGCTATTTATCCTTTAGGTGTAAGGCTTTCGGCCAGGCGCGCCTTGCGCTTTTCGCGCAAGCGCGTAACCTGTGTCATAAGCAGGCCCGAAATAACAATGGCCATGCCCAGCAGCTTTCCCTGGTCAATGGTTTCCTTTAGGATGATTAATGAGGTAATAGCCGTTATGACCGGAATAAGGTTAGTGAAAATGGAGGTACGGGCCACACCCAGCGCTCTTACGCCGGAAGTGTAAAACATAAACGCTAGGGTGGATCCGAAAACCGCCAGGGCTATCAGGGATCCAAGCGCCTCGGCCGAAGGCCTTACGGTGATGAATTGCGAAAAGTCGAACAGAAAGAACAGGGGCATGAAAAACAAGGCCCCCAAAAGGTTTTGCACGGAAATAATGGTAAATGACGAATACTTATGGGTGAGCTTTTTCAGAAAAATTATATTGATGAGGGCCGATAAAACGGCAAAAAACAACAGGCCTACTCCCAGCGGTGAGGCACTGAACTTAAACTCCGCATCGAGCACCATAATAAGAACGCCCGTGAAGGAAACAATAAAACCTGCAATGTTGATAAAAGAGAGCCTTTCGCTGAAGGCAATAAAGCCCAGAATGGGTGTAAAGACCGGTATGGTGGCAATAATTACCGCGGCCACCGTAGGCGACACATGGAGCAGACCAAAACTTTCGCCCAGGAAATAACAAAATGGAGAAAAGAATGAAAGCAGGAAAAAAGCCTTGTAATCCTTGCGGTCGATTTTCTGTCGCTGGCTGCGGAAAAGGCCAAACATCAAAGCCGAAGAAATGCCCAGCCTTAAAAACATGGTAGTAATAGGCGGGTAAAATTCAAAAACGATTTTCATCCATACATACGAGATGCCCCAGAAAGTTACTGCCAGCAATACCAGCAGGTAAACATAATGCTTTGGTTTTTTCAAAGTATTGCTGTTTTTTTTGATGGGCAAAAATACACAATTTCCGGCTGAAAGGCGCGCAGTTTGCTTTTTTCAAATCGTCCCTCTGCCTTCTGTTTTTTCGCGCAAACGAAACTTAAAAAAGCAAAGGGTTGTATTATTTTTTTGTATATTGCAAGGAATGGTTACTAACCCATCAGGCTATGAGTGCAGTAGAAAAGTTTACCCTGGAGTTTCATATCGAAACGACACCCAGGTTATTGTATACCCTCATTTCGACCCCTGAGGGATTGACGCGTTGGTTTGCCCATACCATACTTTCAGGCGAAAACTTGTATGTTTTTAACTGGGAAGGTACCGAGCAGGCCGCCCGCCTGGTGCAGGCCAAAGACAATGAATACGTTGTTTTTCAGTGGCTGGAAGACTATCACAAGGACCTCTTCCTTGAAATGCGCATAGAAACCGATCCGGCTTCAAACGGAATTACGTTGGTGATTTCCGACTATGCAGAAACACCCGACCTCGATATCTCGCAGCGGCTCTGGCAAGCCCAGGTAGGCCAGCTACAGCGATTATTCAACAGCTAGTTTTCTGCGCCGGGCAGTGGCAGCTTAAACCAGGGCGCAACCTTGGTGCTGAGGTCTTTGGGTGCGCTTTTGTGGCTGAACTCATTCTGTCGGGGGTTGTAATCGTAATCTTTTTCCCACTCCTTATGATTTAGCTGAATCTGCTCCAAGGCAGTGAGTATGACGTCTACTTCAGCATCGGTCATAGTGGGGTGCATCGACAGCCTTATCCAGCCGGGCTTGTCAGAAAGGTCGCCGGTATTGATCTTTTGCGTGATCTGCCGCGAGTGCTCGTAATCTACGTTGAGCAGAAAGTGGCCGTAGGTGCCGGCGCAGGCGCAGCCTCCGCGCACCTGCACACCAAAGCGGTCGCTGAGCAATTTCACAACAAGGTTGTAGTGAATATTGGTAAAATAGAACGACACCACAGCCAGGCGCACAAGGATATTGTCGGCCAGAATAAATAGGTTAGGGATTTTTTCCAGTCCTTTAAACAGCCTTACAACCAATTCTTCTTCCCGCCGGCGCATGTTCTGAGTGCCCATCTGGTTTTTCAATTCAATGCACAGGGCGGTGCGTATGGCCTGTAAGAAACCTGGGGTGCCGCCATCTTCGCGGGCTTCAATATCGTCGATGTATTTGTACTCACCCCAGGGGTTGGTCCAGTCAACGGTGCCGCCGCCTGGGTTGTCGGGTACTTCGCTGTTGTAGAATGCAGAGTCGAAAATCAGTACGCCAGAAGTGCCCGGTCCACCCAAAAACTTATGTGGCGAGAAAACAACGGCATCCAGCTTCTCCATCGGATCTTCAGGATGCATATTTATGTCGACATAAGGCGCCGATGCGGCATAGTCGGCCAGGCATACGCCATTGTATTCGTGCATGATACGGGCCAACTCATGAATGGGTGCTTCTATGCCCGTAACGTTCGAACAGGCCGTAAACGAACCGATCTTTAGCTTGCGGCCCTTGTATTTCTCGAGCTCGGTGCGCAGGTGTTCGGCGTTAACAAGCAGGTCGTCGCCCGGTGGGATAACCACCACGTCGGCAATGGTTTCGAACCAGGAGGTGTGGTTGCTGTGGTGCTCCATATGTGTGATGAAAACCACGGGCTTCTCCGATTCCTTCAGGCAGCCCTTGTGGCTGAGCTGCCCGCAAATTCGCAGGCCCAGCATGCGCTGAAACTTGTTGATAACGGTGGTCATACCGCTTCCAGCGGTAATGATTACATCTTTTGGGCCGGCGTTTACATGCTTTTTAATCAGCTTGTGTGCCAGATGATAGGCATTGGTCATTAGCGTGCCGGTTTCGCTGGCTTCGGTGTGGGTATTGGCCACAAAAGGCCCGATGGTTTCTGAAATAGCTTCCTCAAGTGGCCTGTAAAGCCGCCCGCTGGCAATCCAGTCGCCATAAATGATCTTTTGAAGCCCATATGGACTCTGGTATTGCTGGTCAATCCCAATAATGTTTCTCCTGAAAGGAGCAAAATAATTTTCAAGGTTTTGCATCGGCCTGGCAAATTTGTGCAAATTTGAAGAAAATTATCCAGACCATAAAATCATTATCTTTGAATTCTTATGCAGGAAATCACATATTCCAGGGTTTTTAGTTCATTTGGAATGGATTTTACTCGGTATTTTCTCCAAACATTTACTGTTGTGCAAGTGTTTATTTCTTGAAAAACTCTTGGGAAAGGAATAATTTTTGCAGTCTATACAGCTTTGCAGCCTATTCTGAATTTCCCGGCTATTTCTAATTGTTAAAAAATAAAACATACGGGACAAATGAAAAACAAAAATTTCTCCTCCCTGCTTTTGTCATTTTTTGCATGGATACTTGTATCGTTTCTGATACTTCCCGAAGCCCAGGCTCAGTATTTTGGCCGTAATAAGCCGGCTTACCGCAAATTTGACTACAAGGTATTCCAATCGCCTAATTTTGAAATATATCATTATTTTGAAAACGATTCGGTGGTACATTCGCTGGCCAGTTCATTTGAAAAATGGTATGTGCGGCATCAGGCATTGTTTCTCGACACCTTCGATACCCGCAACCCGGTGATCATTTATGCCAACCACCCCGATTTTCAGCAAACCAGGGCCATTAGCGGGCAGATCAGCATCGGTACCCAGGGTGTTACAGAAGCCTTGAAAAACCGGGTGGTTATTCCGGCGCTCGAAACCAACGCCCAGACCGACCATGTGATCGGGCACGAGTTGGTGCACGTTTTTCATTTCCGGGCCATGTTTGTCGACGACAGTCTTTCGCTCAACTCATTGCGCAACCTGCCGCTGTGGCTCATTGAAGGGATGGCCGAATACTTCTCAATCGGCAGCGTGGATGCCAATACAGCCATGATCATGCGCGATGCGGTGAAACGGGATGAATTCCCTACGCTCCGCGAAATGTCGAGAAGTTACGAGTACAACCCCTACCGCTACGGGCACAGTTTTGTTTCGTTTTTTGGCCGTACGTGGGGCGATTCGCTTATTGCCAAGCTCTATACCGAGACGGCAAAATTTGGCTATGAGCGCGCACTGGAGCGGGTCATCGGCTTGAGCGAGACCACCGTTTCCAACCTGTGGAAAAGCTCTGTGACCAATCACTACACCCCCCTATTGGCCGATAGTGCCCGCCATGTGCCGGTAGGTCGAATGCTCATATCTGGCAGCAATGCCGGAGAAATAAATATCAGCCCCTCGCTGAGCCCCGATGGTAAGTTTATTACCTTTTTCTCTGAACGCGATCTGGTAACTCTCGATCTCTACCTGGCCAATACTGAGACCGGGCGTATTGTCAGAAAGTTGTCGAGTTCCATTCGCAACGACGACATCGACGGCTTCAACTTCTTTGAGTCAGTAGGCACCTGGTCGCCCGATGGACAGCAGTTTGTTTATGTAGCTGTAAAGAAAGGCCGCAACCAGCTCATTATCGCCGATGTAAACCGTCCGCGCCGAACCCGCGAGGTGTCGATTCCCGGGGTGCCAGCCCTGAACAATCCCAGCTGGTCGCCCGATGGGAAGTCCATCGTTTTTAACGGGCTGGTGGGTGGCGTTACCGATCTCTTTCTTTATGATATTGATTCAAGAAAGGTTACAAATCTTACCAACGACCGCTATTCATATATACATGCCACCTGGTCGGCCGATGGCCGTTACTTGGCTTTTGCCACTGATCGCCCGCAGACAGCGCAAAAGGATAAAGTGGTTAATTACAACTTTAATCTTGGCGTAATGGATATGCAGGACCCCGAAAAGAGTATCAGGGTGCTGGATTTGTTCCCTGAGGCAGAAAACCTTAACCCCGTTTTTAGTCCTGAGCAGGATGGCTTGTATTTCCTTTCAAACCGCGATGGGTACCGAAACCTTTATTTTATCCATTTTGCCGATGAGACGGTTTTTCAGCTTACCGATTTTTATACCGGTATTTCGGGCATTACACACTTATCGCCGGCACTTAGCGTGGCGCGCCAGACAGGCGAAATTGTTTACAGCCATTATCAGGACAAGAAGTTTACCATTTACAGTGCTGATCCCGAAGATTTTGAGCGCCGCCAAGTTGACCCTATGGAGGTGGATTTTACTCCCGCCACACTACCGCCTTTCCAAAGGGCCAGCAAGCCAATGGTTGATGCCAAACTTAGTGCGGAGCCTGCAACGCCCATTTTTCCTGTGGACTCGTTTGCCGAAACCCCGTTTCAGTCAAGGTTCAGCCTGTCGTATATCGGCAGTTCGGGCGTAGGTATGGCCACCAACCGCTTTGGCACAGGGGTGGCAGGTGGGGTCTCAATGCTGTTCAGCGATATTACCGGCGACAACCAGATGTTTGCCGCATTGGCCGTGAATGGCGAGATTTACGACTTTGGCGCCCAGGTTGGATACCAGAACCAGAAAAACCGGGTGCGCTGGGGCGGTATGGTATCGCACATTCCCTATCCGTATGCTTTTCTCAACTATACTACCGAAGTTTTTTATACCACCGACAGCGTACCCTTCCTGGTAGATAATCTTCAGATTATTCAGTACCGGACTTTTGAGGATCAGCTAACGGCATTCGCCTTTTATCCGTTCAGCACCACTCGCCGCATCGAAGCCAGCGCCAGTATGGCCTGGTATTATTTTCGCATTGACGCTTACAACAACTATTACGATCAATTTGGTTTCTTTGTAGGGCAGGATCGCGAGCGGCTGGATGCCCCGCCCGGGTTTAACCTGCAGCGGGTCAGCCTGAGTTATGTGGGCGACAACTCTTACTTTGGCATGGCCTCACCCCTTACCGGGCATCGCTATCGCTTCGGGGCCGAGCAAATTTTCGGTTCAGTGAATATGACCAGCCTTACTGCCGACTACCGTAGGTATTTCTTCCTCAGACCCATAACCCTGGCATTCAGAACTACTCACTATGGCCGCTATGGTAAGGAGGCTGACGATCAGGGTATCTTTTACCCACTTTACCTAGGCTATCCGGGCTTTGTAAGAGGACTTGACTATAACTCGCTGTATAAATTGCAGGGAGGGGGTCTTATAAATGAAGGATGGTCGTTCGAGAGCCTGCTGGGCAGCAAGGTGATTCTTGGAGGTATCGAGCTCAGGATACCGTTTACAGGTCCTGAAAGACTGGCACTTATTTCCAGTGGCTTGTTCTTTACTGAGCTCAATTTCTTTGCAGATGCCGGGGTAGCATGGAAGGGCGGACAAACCATTACGTTTAACCCCGACAATTTGCGGGATTCTGACAAGCGTTACCCGTATTTTTCCATTGGGTCATCCTTGCGGATAAACGTTTTTGGTGCCCTTATTCTGGAACCTTTCTATGCCTTCCCATTTCAGACTGGTGGAATCAGCAAGGGTGTCTGGGGATTTAACTTCCTGCCCGGTTGGTAAAAGCTCAGAGCAGAGGGCATAGGACGCAGAATTAGTATGAGGAGGTTGCGGTAGTAGGAAGCGGCAGTGAGAAATGAGAGGTGAGAGGTGAGAGAGGAGACAAAAAAAGAGGCGATCCTGTTTGGGTCGCCTCTTTCATTTTCCCCCAAAGGGGTAGAAGAATCATTAGCCGTTTGATGGCAGTTCAAGGCCGTAACCTTGTTCCTTGTCGGCTTGTTTCAGTTTGAATGCAAGGAAAATGGAAATAACGCCGCAGGCTACCAGCATAAGGATTGGCCATGTGTAGTCGTAGTAGGGCAGTTCGCCCTGAAGCTGAAGCAGCTTAATCTGGTCGGCAACTTCACCGCCGGTGAGTCCGGTGGCCAGCAGCCTTTCCCGGGTTTCGGCAATGGCGCTAACCACGAAGGGGTTTACTTTGTAAAGCAATGCTCCAATGCCCCAGAAGAAGGCACCAAGGCCCCAGTTTTGCACGGTAAACATAGTGGCGTAAGCGGTACCCAGGCGGTTCTCTGGAACGATCTTGGCTACCGAAGGCCACATGGCTGCCGGAACCAGCGAGAAGGCAATACCCAGACTCAGCAGGCCAAAATAGGCCAGGATGGGTGATTGGAAAATGGATAAAGAAAGGTGTGCAAAGATCAGCAGCAGCGAGCCGAGGATCATCAGCGAGGCAGCCTTGCCCTTGCGGTCAACATAGCTGCCGAAAATAGGCGTGAAAATAATGGTGCCCAGCGGAATGAGTGAGGCGGTTTTCGGACCGTTAACGAGCCATACACCAAGGGTGTCGCGCACCAGGAATACGATAATGGCAAAAACACCTATGATGGTTATTAAAGACAGCCTCTTGGCGCTCTTCTCCTTAAGGTATTTAGGAACAAGGGTTACTGAAAGGGCGAAAATGAATATTATCACGTAAACCAGTGCACTGCCAAGGGCTTCGCTGCCAGCGACAACCACTGCGGCCGTCTCGGGAAGCATATAGCTGAATCCGAATTTGTTTACCAGCAAGTCGGGTGCATACTGTATGAATGGGAAAACCGCCGAATAGAATGCCACACAAAGCAGGGCAATATAAATGAACGACTTATTGGTAACCAGCTTCACCAGGTCGGAGAACTTGAAGTCTTCGTCAACGGCTTCTTCTTTTTCTTTCGGGGTTCCGGTTGCCATCTCCACATCTTCCCTGGTCAGTTCCTCGGTTTTGCGGGCTTTAACCTGCTTGTCCAACTTAATGTCGAAGAACATGTAAATCAGGAAGAAAATGAGCGACATGCCAATAAGTGCAGCGGCAAAAACCACGGCGGGCGAAACGGTAACGCCTGCAATATCGAGCGAGATGGCAATAGCCAGGGCGGAGCCCAAACGGCCAAAGCCCATGTTGATAGCCATGGCAAGCGCAAGTTCGTATCCCTTAAACCACTTCACGATGGTTCGGGTAACGACTACACAAACTACTTCGAGGCCCGAGCCAAAAAGGATACGGCCAACAATCAAGCCAGTAAGCACGCTTGACTTATCGTCACCAAAATACCCCATTGATGCCAATGCGGTAATGATCGCACCCAGGGTAGCAAGGCCGCCAAAGGCCAGACCAGCAAGACGGATACCCCATTTGTCGAGGATAATACCCCCGATAATGATCATACCGAAAATGTTGGCTATGGTGGTTAAACCAATGATTCTACCGAACTCTTCACTGTTAATGCCCAGGTCAGTCTCCATGAGGTCGCGCAGGGGCGAGAAGAAATCCTGAAAATAATAAGTGGAGAACATTAAGCTGCTCACCAGAACAAGAACCAACCAGCGAAGGGCAGGCGACTCATTCAGTAATTTTTGTCGTTGCATTTTCTGTTAGTATTTGGTTTGTAAAAATTTGGATGGACAAAAATATAAATTTTAGCGCACCTTGGGGATAAATAACGTCCATGTTGTTATTTTTTTATCAACCGCTTTCGCGGAAAAGACAGGAGTGATCAAAAAACCACCAAATACTTTGTGTAAGAATTCAGGGGTATGTTAAATCATATAATAATGTTTCTAAAAACAATTTCAGATTTGATTTTACACACATGTTTAAATCTTTATATTTGCAGATCAATATGCTTTAAGTTAAAATATTTCCATGCAACAGGAGGTAAAAAAGAGAATCCAGGGCTTGTCTAGCCTTATCGGGAACACCCCGCTGCTTGCCGTTTTTTTTAGGTATAATGGCACAGATCGCGTTATTTATGCAAAACTTGAAAGCCTGAACATGACCGGTAGTATTAAAGACCGCATGGCTTTTCATATATTGAAGAAAGCGATAGAAGGGAACGAATTAAGTCCTGGTCAACGAATCATTGAGGCCACCAGTGGCAATACGGGTATTTCATTCTCGGCCATTGGCCGGGCTTTGGGCCATCCGGTAACGGTATATATGCCAAATTGGCTTAGTACCGAGCGTATTAACCTGATAAAAAGCCTTGGTTGCGAGATTATTCTTGTCAGCAAAGAAGAGGGTGGATTTTTGGGAAGCATTGAATTGGCTGAAAAACAGGCCCGCGATGAAGACGGGTTTTTGCCCCGTCAGTTTTCTAACGAAGACAATGTTGAAGCCCATTACCTAGCCACCGCACCCGAGTTGTGGTGGCAACTAAGATATCGTAACCTTCAGCCTGATGCTTTTGTAGCAGGAGTAGGCACCGGCGGAACGGTTATGGGCGTTGGTAAATTTCTGAAGGAGCAGGACTCGTCCATACTGGTGCACCCGGTCGAACCATCAAACTCACCAACCCTCACTACAGGGTATAAGATTGGAAAGCACAGGGTGCAGGGAATTTCTGATGAGTTTATTCCGGCAATTGTTGATCTGAGCACGATGGACAAGGTGATCAGCGTTGACGACGGCGACTCCATAATTATGGCGCAGAAGCTTTCCAATATTGGCATTGCCGTGGGTATTTCATCAGGAGCAAATTTCCTGGCTGCCTTAAAGGTGCAGGAAGAAATCGGGCATGATAAAATAGTTGTTACCGTATTTGCCGACAGCAATAAAAAATACCTGAGTACCGACTACGCCAGGGAAGAACCCGTTAAGGATTACTTTTTGTCAACAGGGGTCGAGCTCAGCTATTTTGCCTCATACAAACGGGTGTGTTTTACTTGTTGCGACCCTATTACCTGTGTGGAGGCAGGCTTTGATGATGCAAAAACTATGAAACTTCCGCATTGTGCCCGTCGAGGCTAAATTTGAGTATCCAATAAAAACAATAACCCCCGGGCCTTATTAAACAAGACGCGGGGGTTATTAATCTTTTATTTTTTCAGAAAGAACTGATAGGTAAATTAATGCTCACCATGCATTAGCTTGCGAATAAACGGGGTGAGCACCAGCGCCGCAATGGCCAGAACAAA
>Ga0114946_10000942_pt1 | contig 20073 bp, 12 predicted proteins | sample WalLakDeSediment_FD_88676 | JGI IMG/M metagenome (GOLD analysis project Ga0114946, IMG submission 88676) | Lake sediment microbial communities from Walker lake, Nevada to study Microbial Dark Matter (Phase II) - Walker Lake 11/02/13 Deep Sediment | ecosystem: Environmental > Aquatic >...
GAGGATGGGGACTGGCGGTCGGGATATTACCGTGACCAGACTTTCATGTTTGCCACCGGCATATCGAGCCTTGAGGAATTTTTCAGCCAGTTATACGGAGACACGGATTTGCGGGTCAATCCTTCGAACGGTGGCCGCATGATGAACAATCATTATGGCAGCCGGAGCCACGATGAGGATGGGGAATGGAAGGATCTTACCAGGCAAAAGAACACGGCATCCGACATATCGCCCACGGCCGGTCAGATACCCCGGTCGCTCGGCTTTGCCATGGCATCGAAGTTGTACCGGCATTTGCCGGAGCTAAGGGGCCATACCCAATTCAGTCACAACGGCAACGAGCTTACCTTTGTCACCATAGGTGATGGCAGCACCAGTGAGGGTCATTTTTTTGAGACGGTGAATGCCGCGGCGGTGCTGCAGGTTCCCATGGCCATTTCCGTTTGGGATGATGGTTACGCCATCAGTGTCCCTGTAGAGCAGCAAACCGTTAAGGGCAGCATTTCCGAGGCGCTCCGGGGCTTTGAGAAGCAGGGTGACGAAGAGACAGGGATCCTTATTTATTCTGCGAGGGCGTGGGATTACGCCGGGTTGCTCGACACATACCGCAAAGGCACGGACATCTGCCGGAAGCAGCATGTGCCGGTACTTTTTCACATCAAGGAAGCCACCCAGCCGCTGGGACATTCCACCAGCGGTTCGCACGGGCGTTACAAAACCGAAGCACGGCTGCAATGGGAGGGTGAATACGACTGCAACCGGCAGATGCGTTTATGGATCCTGGATAACGGCATCGCCACGGAAGAAGAATTAAAGGCTATTGAAAGAAAGGCCGTGTTGAGGGTTAAGGAAGCCCGCAGGAAAGCATGGGAGCATTTTCAACGTCCCATCTTAAAAAAGAGGGAAGAGTTTATTCAGAAGGTAAATATTTCGACCTGCAAGTGTCTGAAGACCGATCAGATAGACCAGTTGTTGCAGGAGCTGTCGAGGATTGGTGAGCCCATTTACAAGGACATTGTTTCGACCGGGAAAAAGATCCTTCGTCTGATCTGCAACACCTGTACGCCGGAGCATTCGCTGAAAAAGATCATTACCCATTGGCTTGAGGAAGAGATCAAGGATTACAGCAGGCGTTATTCGTCGCGTTTGTACAGTGATTCCATGCGTTCTCCCTTGCTGGTTGAGGAGGTTGGTCCTGTTTATGCGGATGATGCGCCCATGGTAAACGGGCGGGAGGTTTTGCTGGCGAATTTTGATCATATCTTCGGCCATATTCCTGAGGCATGCATTTTTGGTGAGGATGTGGGGCTTATTGGAGGGGTCAATCAGACCCTTGAGGGGTTGCAGAAGAAGTACGGTGCGTTGAGGATTGCTGATACGAGCATCAGGGAGGCTTCCATCATTGGTCAGGGCATGGGTATGGCCATGCGCGGTTTGCGGCCCATTGCGGAGATACAATATTTTGACTATTTGCTTTTCGGCCTGCAGGTAATCAGTGATGACCTGGCCACCTTGCTATACCGCACTGCCGGCGGGCAGAAGGCACCGCTGATCATCAGCACCCGCGGTCACCGGCTGGAGGGCATCTGGCATTCGGGCAGCCCCCTGAGCATGGTGATCAATTCGATCAGGGGGGTTCATGTGCTGGTGCCCCGAAACATGACCCAGGCGGCCGGCTTTTACAATACGCTGATGCGAAGCGATGACCCGGCATTGGTGATTGAGCCCCTGAACGGCTACCGCCTCAAGGAAAGAATGCCGGCGAACATTGGTGAGTTCACCGTGGCTTTGGGTAAACCCGAGATACTGCACGAAGGCAGCGACATCACCCTGGTCACCTACGGATCATGCGTAAGGATTGCCCAGCAGGCCATTGAGCAACTGCAATCTTTCGGCATCTCTGTCGAATTGATTGATGTGCAGTCATTGCTGCCATTCGACATCCACCATACCATCGTTGATTCGTTAAAGAAGACGAACAAGATCGTCTTTTTTGACGAAGATGTTCCGGGGGGTGCCACCGCCTTTATGATGCAGAAAGTATTGGAAGAGCAGCAAGGTTACCGTTACCTGGATGCCAGGCCTGCCACCATCACTGCCAGGGATCACCGGGCCGCCTACAGCACCGATGGCGACTATTTCTCCAACCCCAATGCCGAGGATGTGTTCGAAACCATTTATTCCATCATGAACGAATACGACCCGGCAAAGTATCCGGTGATATTCTGACGGGAACCGATGGCCTGGCAAGCCGCCCCTGGCGGCATGGCAGACAGGGTGTTTAATGTGGTGCCGTCAGTAGTTCTCGGCGAGTTCTTCAAACCAGGCCTGTGGGTGCCGGCACGCCGGACAATTTTTCAGCGCCTTCTTCCCCTCGTATATATAGCCACATTTCCGGCAATACCATTTCGTTTCACCGGGTCGTTCAAACACACTGCCATCCTTTACCCTTTTGAGAAGTTTCAGGTAGCGTTTTTCATGGTTGGCTTCCACGGAGGCAATGAGCTTGAAGGTGGTGGCTATGCGTCTGAATCCTTCTTCCTCAGCGATGCGGGCAAATTCCGGGTAGAGATGTGTCCATTCTTCGTTTTCGCCTTCCGCAGCCGCCTGCAGGTTTTCTGCCGTGGTGCCCAGTTTCCCGGCCGGATAGGCGGCGGTGATCTCCACCATCCCTCCTTCCAGAAACTCGAAGAATGACCTGGCGTGCATTTTTTCCTGATCGGCAGTATCCCTGAAAATGGCGGCTATCTGCTCATAGCCTTCCGCACTTGCGATCTTCGCAAACAGCTCGTAGCGCCTGGCAGCCTGGGATTCACCCGCAAACGACTTCAGCAGGTTTTGCTCCGTGCGCGTACCCTTTAACCTTTTTTCATCCATGTAGTTGGTCTCCCCGGTTTATGGTTTATGAACGGCTGGAAAACTGACCCGGCTCACAAGGCAGCATGCCGGGCAGGTCAAATATAAGGGTTTTTACAGGCTGAACAAACAGAAAAAGGCAAATTCATCCCACGAAAAAGAAATTTATAGGCAGTTTAAATAAACATCCCGGCCGCCGGATGATCCTGCTGAACGACCCATCACGAGGGCTGCCACCGGGCCTGTTACGGGCCGGTGGCCAGGGGGGGATGTATTTGTCAGTACAGGATCTGAGAGCGGTTCGGACCTGTTGATACCATCTGGATGCTTACACCGACAAAATCTTCGATGAAGCGGATGTACTCCTGCAGGTTGCCGGGGAGGTCGCTGATGGTTTTGCATTGGTGCATATCTGCATTCCAGCCTTTGAGGGCGGTATAGACGGGTTTGAGGCTTTCTTCCTGGCAGGCGGCGGATGGGGGATGGCCGATGATTTCATCATTGTATTGGTAGGCGGTGCATACCTTTATTGTTTCGAAATCGTTGAGCACATCGGCTTTTGTCATGACCAGGCGGTTGACGCCGTTGATCATTACGGCATATTTCAAGGCGGGCAGGTCGAGCCAGCCGCAGCGCCTCGGGCGGCCCGTGGTTGATCCGAACTCGTTGCCGGCCCTGCGCATTCTCTCACCGTCGGCATCCGACAGTTCTGTGGGGAAAGGGCCACTGCCCACCCGGGTGCAATAGGCCTTGAAAATGCCGATCACATCACCGATGCGTGCGGGAGCTATGCCCGTGCCGGTACACGCTCCTGCTGCGATGGTGCTGGAAGAGGTTACAAAGGGATAGGTGCCGAAGTCAATGTCGAGGAGGGTGCCCTGTGCCCCCTCCGCCAGTATCTTCACGCCTTGCGCCAGTGCCTGGTTGATATATATCTCACTCTCTATGTGGGTAAGCTCCCCGATCAGGGAAAGACCGTCAAACCAGTATTTCTCGTAAGTGTCAAAATCTACCCCATCCAGCTTAAACGAGTCTTTATGACAGCCCATGCCGTGAATAAGCCTCAGGTGGTTCTCCTTCAGCACCTGGTATTTTTCGAAGAAGTCTTTTCTGCGGGCATCGGCCAGTCGCAGCCCGGCACGGGCCACCTTGTCGGTATAGGCGGGCCCGATTCCTTTCAGCGTGCTGCCGATTTTGTTGTTACCCATGCTATGCTCGTAGACCATGTCGAGCAAGCGATGGGTGGGCAGTATAAGCTGGGCGCGGTAGGCAACGAGCAGCGACTGCTTCAGCCGTTCCATGCTGAGGCCGAGGCTCTGCACTTCCATGGAAAACGAATAGGGGTCGATCACCACCCCATTGCCGATCACATTTATACATCCCGGGTGAAAGATACCCGAAGGGATGGTATGCAACACGTACTTCTTATTGTCAAACTCAAGGGTATGCCCGGCATTGGGGCCTCCCTGGAAGCGGGCGATAAGCTGGTAAAACGGCGACAAGACATCAACGATCTTGCCCTTGCCTTCGTCGCCCCATTGCAATCCCAGCAAAACATCAACTTTTCCTACTATACTCATCCTGTTTTTCAGCAAAATTAACACAAAAAAAGCCGTTTCATAGCGGCTTTTATAAAGGAGATAACGGACTATTCGTCTTGTGAATTCTCGCAGTCTTTACACAGACCGTAAAAGGTAAATGACCGGTGGGTAACATCAAAGCCTGTGTAATCCTCAACGGAATCCTGTATTTCCTGCAGGCGGGGATCACAGAACTCGATCACGGCATTACAGCGGGTACAAATGAGGTGATCATGCTGCCGGTATTTATATGATTTCTCGAACTGGGCAACATTCTTTCCGAACTGGTGCTTAACGACGAGTTTGCAATTCAATAAAAGCTCAATGGTGTTATAGAGTGTGGCACGGCTCACACGGTATTTGTTGTTTTTCATCCTGATATAGAGCGTCTCCACATCAAAATGGCCTTCGGTAAGATATATCTCACGAAGTATGGTGAACCGCTCAGGTGTTTTTCTATGACCATTATTCTCCAGATAGGCAGAAAAAATACCCTTCACTGTTTCATACACAGAAGCTTCGTCCTTTGGTTCTTTCATCCGACTAAACTGTTTGGTGATCATTTAAGATGATGCCAATTTGGATGTAAAGATAGGAAAAAAAAATATTATTTGAAATCTTTATAAATAAAAGTCTTATGTCCTAACAGTAAACTATTTAGGATTTGCCGGGGTGGTTTTGGTGATACGGGTCACGGATTGTATGCCTTTTATTTTTTTGATTTTGTTGATGAGGTTGTTCAGGTGGCGGGTATCGTGGATATAAAGCATCACGGTGCCTTCGAATGTTCCGGCGTGGGTGTCGATATGAACATTCCTGATATTGATATTATATTCGCTGCTGATAATGTTTGTCAGGTTTTGCAGCAATCCCATATTATCGATCCCTTTCACCCTGATACCTGAGAGGAAGGCTATTGATTTGTTGGTGGTCCATTTTGCCTTTACGATGCGGTATGCATATTTTGACATCAGCTGCATGGCATTTGGGCATTTGTTTCGATGGATCTTGATGCCTTCGCTGATGGTCACAAACCCGAAAACATCGTCGCCCGGGATGGGGTTACAGCAGGGCGAGAGGGTGTAATGCAGGTTTTCCATGGAGTCGCCGATAAGCAGGGTATCGGGTTGTTTCTGGAGTTGTTGTCTGATAGGGTCTGCTGGTTCGGGTTTTTCGGGCAGTTGTTCTTTGCTTCTTCCGAAGGGGTTTCTGAGGATGTTGAAAAGGCTTTTTTCCTGGTCGGAGAAATATGATTTCAGTTCTTTCTGGCCGATTTTTTCGATGGCGATGTCGTAGTACAGGTCGAGCGGGGCCTGCAGTTTAAAATGTTTTACGAGTTTATCGATATTTTCCTGGGAGAAAGTGACGCGCAGCTGTTTAAGTTTACGTTCCAATATTTCGCGTCCTTCATCTGCCTGTCGTTTTCTTTCTTCTTTGAGGGCGCTTTTTATTTTACCCTTGGCCCTGGCTGTTGACACATAGTTGAGCCAGTCGGTTTTGGGTGATTGTTTCATGGAAGTGATGATCTCTACCTGGTCGCCGCTTTTCAGCACATGGCTGAGGGGCACCAGTTTATGGTTCACCTTGGCACCCAGGCAATGGTTTCCGACCTGAGAGTGGATGCTGTAGGCGAAGTCGAGTGCTGTAGAGTCCATGGGCAGGGTGCGGAGTTCTCCTTTTGGGGTAAAGACAAATATCTCATCCGAGAAGAGGTTGAGTTTAAAGTCATCGATAAAGTCGAGGGCATCGGTTTCGGAGGTTTTAAGGACCTCGCGGATACGTTTGAGCCATTTGTCGATGCCGCTTTCACCTGTTTTCGACTCTTTGTATTTCCAGTGGGCGGCATATCCTTTTTCTGCTATCTCATCCATGCGTTGCGAGCGTATCTGCACCTCCACCCACTTTCCCTGCCTGCTCATCACGGTAGTGTGCAGCGACTCATAGCCGTTGGCCTTGGGCGTGGAGACCCAGTCGCGCAGCCTGTCGGGATTGGGCCTGTAGATATCCGTCACCACCGAGTAGGCCCTCCAGCAATCGGCCCGCTCGCGTTGTTCGGGCGTATCGAGGACGATGCGAATGGCAAATATGTCGTAAACCTCATCGAAGGTAATGCCTTTCTTTTCCATTTTCCCCCATATGGAGCTGACAGATTTTGTACGGGCAATAATTTTGAACTGAAGCCCATCTTTCTGCAATGCCTTCTTTATGGGCTGTATGAATGTGCTGATGAAGCGGTTACGCTGTTCTTCGGTGTCTATCAGTTTTTGTGAGATGGCGTTGAAGGCTTCCGGCTCGGTATATTTCATGGCCAGGTCTTCCAGCTCGCTTTTTATGGAGTGCAGGCCCAGGCGGTGGGCCAGCGGCGCAAAGAGGTAGAGGGTCTCATTGGCTACCTTCAGCTGTTTCTTTGGCGGCAGCGAATCCAGGGTCCGCATATTGTGCAGGCGGTCGGCCAGCTTGATGAGAATTACCCTGACGTCGTCTGACAGGGTAAGCAGCATTTTGCGGAAGTTCTCTGCCTGCACAGAGGTGGTCTGGTCAAATATGCCTGATATCTTTGTCAGCCCGTCGATGACCTTCGCCACCTCGTCGCCGAAATAGTGCCTGATGTCAGACAAGGTGTAGTCGGTGTCTTCCACCACGTCGTGCAAAAGGGCACAAACCACACTGGTGGTGCCCAGGCCGACCTCCTCTACCGTGATCTTTGCCACCGCGATGGGATGAAAGATATAGGGCTCGCCACTTTTCCGCCGGTGATTCTTGTGGGCCTCAACCGCAAAGTCAAAAGCCTGCCGGATCTCCTTGCGGTCTTCCTTGTTCATGGCGGGCCGGCATGCCGACAGCAAAGCATTGTAGTGCTTTAATATTTCAAGGCGTTCCTGCTCCAGATCAACATTCAGCATATACCAGCCATTGTTCCTGCCGGCTCACCGCAAGGCAGTGCCGGCAACGATTATTTACCAATACAAATATAATGCAAAATTGGTCATCAACCATGGCAGGCATCACAATCATACAGGCCGGCCGGCCATATGCTGCCTGAACAACCTGATGACGATCCCGTCTGACAGTCCGATCCGGGGGACGTATACCGAATCTGTCCTGATCTGTTTCGCGATAAACCTGAATATCTGTCCGGCGGGTATGATCACGTCGGCGCGGTCGGGCCGCATTCCCAGCTGTTGGATGCGGTCTTCAAGGCTGTAGCCGGACAGGTCGGCCAGTGCAAATTCCAATCTGTCGAGCGTCAGGATGTTTTCGGGTATCTTTCCGTATATCTTGTTAATTTTATTGATATTGCCTCCTGATCCCACCAGAAGGATATTATCTTTTATTTTCCTGAGAGGCTTCAGCCATTTTCTCATCAGTTCCCATTCCGTGTCGTTCACCTTTTCCTTAAGCAACCGCACCGTACCTATTTTAAAAGAATTGGCGCTGATCACCTCTTTGTCTTTCAGGATGGATATTTCCGTGCTGCCGCCGCCAACGTCGACATACATGATATACTTTCTTGATACCGGAAGCTGTATTTCGCTGAATGCGCTGACCAGGCCGGCTTCCTCAATACCGTCAATCACCTCTATATTTACCCCGGTTTCACGGGCAATGAGGTCGATCACCTCGGCCTGGTTCAGGGCCTCCCGCATGGCAGAGGTGGCATACGCCTTCCATGCTTCCGGCTGGTACACCTCGATCAGCAGTTTAAAGGCCCGCATGGTCTTGAGCAAACGTTGCATTTTATTCTCAGAGATGATTTGTTCTGAGAATACATCCTCGCCGAGTCTGACGGGGATACGCATCAGCGATGCCTTCTCCACGGTCAGCTTGCCATTGTGCTGAAAAACATTGGAAAAATACAGTCTTACCGCATTGGTGCCGATATCTATGGCTGCAAGTAACATACGCAATGGGTTTTAATGTTCGCTGTTCAGTTGTTTAAGGTAGTCATAAATAGCCACCTGGCTCCTGACCGGGCTCCTGTTATCTGCAATGCGATAGAGGTTTCTGCGTTTCTTCTCCAGCACCCTTGCCTTGACATTGTCCTTCCACTGTATCTCCATCATATTGCGCAGCTCTTCCTGGATGTCTTTACTGAGGATGGGGCAGCCCACCTCGATGCGGTGGTCGAGGTTACGCACCATGAAATCGGCTGAGGAGATGAAAAAACGCTCATCGCCGCCATTGTGAAAGATAAAAACACGTGAATGCTCCAGGTAGCGGTCGAGGATGCTGATGGCTTCGATATTTTCGCTCATGCCCGGCACGCCGGGCATGAGCACACATATTCCCCTGATGATGAGCCGGCATTTCACCCCGGCCTGGCTTGCCTTATAGAGCCGTTTTACGATCTCCTCATCGACCAGGGAATTCATCTTCAGCAAGAGCTCCGCACGCTTGCCGGCCCTGGCATGCCGTATTTCATTGTCGATCAAGCGCAGAAAAAACCGGCGCGTCCGGAACGGAGAAACGATCAGATGCCGGAAACTGACAGGTAAAGCATAGGCATTCTCAAAAAGGTCAAACACCTTGTCCACTTCGGCGGTAATGCCCGGGTTGCTGGTAAGCAGGCTGTCGTCGCAATAAAGCCGTGCCGTCTCTTCGTTAAAATTGCCCGTGCCGATATTTGCATACGATACCAGTTTCTTGTCTTCCTTCCTTTTTATCAGCATCAGCTTGGAGTGCACCTTTAACCCGCTGATGCCATGGATGATCTTCACGCCTTCCTCCTGCAACTTTTCAGACCAGAAGATGTTGGCCTGCTCGTCGAAGCGCGCCTGCAGCTCAAGAAATACGGTGACCTTCTTCCCGTTGCGGGCCGCAGAGATCAGGGCATTGATCACCTTCGAATTTTTGGCTGCACGGTAGATGGTCATCTTGATGCTCCTGACCCTGGGGTCGATGGATGCCTCCCTTAACAGGTCGATGATATGATGAAATGACTGGTAGGGGAAATGCAGCATCACGTCCTTGCTGCGTATGACATCAAGAATGCTTTTGACACCAAACAGATCGCGATGCGGCAAGGGTGGCATGGGCTCGTACTCAAGGTGGGCTCCGCCCAGGTTGGGAAATGCCATGAAGTCCCTGAAATTGTGATAACGTGCACCCGGAATGATACTGTCCTTGCCTGATATCTTCAACTGCTGGCAAATGGTCTTTAGCACCGGGGCGGGTACGTCCTGATCGTATACAAAACGCACAGGCATCCCCTTCTTCCGCTGCTTCAGGCTCTCAGAAAGACGCTCAATGAAGCTCTTCGACACATCGTTGTCGATGTCCAGCTCTGCATCCCTGGTAAGCTTGATGGTATATGCCCGGAAGTGGTCATAATCAAAGATGGCAAACACCTCCGCCAGGTTAAACCGGATCACATCATCAAGCATGATGATGTATTTCTTGTCATCCATGCCTGGCAGTATCAGGAAGCGAGAGATCACGGAGGTGGGTACCTTTATCAGGGCGAGGTCCTCTTTCCTGGGCTCCTGCGTCCGGACCAGGTGAACAACAAGGTAGATGGCCCTGTCACGGATAAAGGTGGTGCGTTTAATGTTCTGCAGCATCACCGGGAAGATGGCCGGACGGATATGTTCCCTGAAGAAGTTTGTCACAAATTGTTGTTGCCCGGGCATAAGCTCGCTCTCATCAACCAGAAAGATACCTTCTTCCTCAAATCTGACCAGCAGTTCCTGATGGATCTCATCAAAGCGCTTTTGCAGTTTAAGGTTAATTTTATTGATGTTTTCAAAAATTATTTCAGGGTCATGATCGAATGCTGCAGGATCGTCCCTTTTCAGTTTGATAAGCCGTCGTATGGTGGCTACCCTGACACGGAAGAACTCATCGAGGTTGTTGGAAAAGATACCCAGAAAACGGAAACGCTCCACCAGGGGGTTGCGTTCGTCGGCAGCCTCCTGCAATACCCGCTCGTTAAACGACAACCAGCTTATCTCCCTGTTAATCAAATCATTATTCGATTCTTTCTTCATGTTGTCCTATTTCATCCTAATGAGACGCGATAAATCGCCGTCTCTACCGGCGACAGTGAAATACCATACTTACGAGACGCGATAAATCGCCGTCTCTACCGGCGACAGTGAAATACCATACTTACGAGACGCGATAAATCGTCGTCTCTACCGGCGACAGTGATGTATGATCGGAAATATTGTGATTGTATATATAGCATTTCTATTTTAACAACTTTGGTGTAATATAAAAATCCAGGCGGGCATCGGCCTGCGGCATTTTGTTCCACTCATCGACATTGAAATTTACACACACGACCCCTGTCGTTGGCAGATAATCAAGCTTCGTGTCGAGGAACATATTGGCAAATTGCGTCATGGCGGGGTTATGGCCCACCATCATGACCACTTCACTCTGGTCAGGCAAAGCCAGTGCTATCTCAAAGAGGCCCTCTTCGTCCCTGTAGTATATATTGCTCTCGATCAGTATTTTATGAAAGGGGTAGTTTAACCCGTCGGCGAGCAGTTTGGCAGTTTCAAGAGCCCTGACGGCATGGCTGGAGATGATCAGATCAGGATGCACCTTTTTGGCTTGCAGAAACTTTGAGACCTTGGCTGTGCGATTAATGCCGGTATTCAGCAAGGGCCGCTCATGATCCCTGAGAAAGGGATCATCCCATGAGGACTTTGCGTGGCGCACCAACAACAGTGTTTTTGACATGACAGGTGGTTGTTTTTCCGGGTCTGGTGTTTGGGAAGTAAGCAGCATAATGCACTTACGGAGTAATGATTCTGCGGGTACACCAGGCGCCTGGTTACTGTTAATAGGCAAAAAGCGGGAATTGCTCCATCATCTCATTCACTTTTTTTCTTACGGCATTGATGACCGTTTCATTATCGATATTTGAGATGACCTCATCGATCAGGTCAACGATTGTTTCCACGTGGGCCTCTTTCAGTCCCCGGGTGGTCACGGCAGGTGTCCCGATGCGCATGCCTGATGTCTGGAAGGGAGATCGGCTGTCGAAGGGCACCATGTTTTTGTTGATGGTGATATCGGCCTGCACCAGGGTGTTCTCTACCTTCTTACCGGTTATTTCCGGAAACTTTGATCGCAGGTCGATCAGCATGAGGTGGTTGTCGGTACCCCCTGAGGTAACGTGGTAGCCTTTTTCGACAAAGGCCCCGGCCATGGCCCGGGCGTTGCTCATCACCTGTCTGGTATACTCTTTCCATTCGGGCATGAGGGCTTCTCCGAAGGCTACTGCCTTGGCAGCGATGACATGTTCGAGCGGCCCTCCCTGGGTGCCCGGGAACACGGCGCTGTCGAGAACGGCCGACATCATTTTTGTTTCTCCCTTGGGGGTCTTTATTCCCCATGGGTTTTCAAAGTCCTTGCCCATAAGGATCATCCCTCCCCTGGGTCCGCGAAGGGTTTTGTGGGTGGTGGTGGTGATGAGGTGGCAGTGTGGCAGGGGGTCGTTCAGCCATCCTGCGGCGATCAGCCCGGCCGGATGCGCAATGTCGGCCATCAGGATCGCGCCGACCCTGTCGGCAATCTCCCGCATGCGCTGGTAGTCCCAGTCGCGCGGATAGGCCGACGCACCGGCAATGATCATTTTTGGCTGCTCGCGCATGGCAAGTGCTTCCATCTGATCATAGTCGATGGTGCCGGTCTCTTCCCTGACGGCGTAGGCTACCGGGCGGTACAGTATACCCGAAAGGTTTACCGCAGAGCCATGTGAAAGATGGCCTCCGTGACTCAGGTCCAACCCCATGAACGTATCGCCCGGATTCAAACATGCCAGAAAAACGGCCGCATTGGCCTGGGCACCACTGTGCGGCTGAACATTGGCCCACTCCGCACCAAACAACTCCCTGGCACGGTCAATGGCCAACTGCTCCGTCTGGTCAACAAACTGGCAACCACCATAATACCGCCTGCCAGGATACCCCTCCGCATACTTGTTCGTCATCACACTGCCCATGGCCTCCAACACCTGCTCACTGACAAAATTCTCCGACGCAATCAACTCCACCCCATGCAACTGCCGATGATATTCCTTTCCGATGATATCAAAAACCCGCTGATCTCTTTCCATAATCCCAATAAATTTATTGTGTATTTAACAATTGCTATTAATTTAATCCAAAAATAAACATATTTTCCTACAGAACGAAATCAAATCCAATTCAAACCAGAATCATCCAAAAATGCTATTTTTACCCCGGAAAGAATATAAGTCCCGGTGCGACTCAATTTCTCACCCGGACCCAGTCAAACCTGATCCTATAATCCCACTGTCGCATGCAACGATTCATTCTCATCATTATCTTGTCGGGCTTGATGCCCGTGCATTCATCCGCCAAGGAAAAACTGGTCATCTCACAATGGCTGAAAACCAACACCATCGCGCTCAGTTATCCCGTCGGTTACCACACTGAAAACACCGCGGGGAAGCCCTTTTCCGACGGTGATCTTCTTGTTTTTCAGCACATAAGCCTGTCTGAGTACTTCCCTGAGGCGGGTATGGGCCATGCCTGGCCCAACGGCCAGTCATTACGGTGGGATGTAGCAACCACCGACAGCCAGGGGTATGTCATCCTGGGTGACACGCTGACCCCTTCGGATCCCCTGCTTGTTTATATGGCTGCCACCATCCGCACGGACCGGTGGACGGAGTCGAGGCTTGAGGTGAAGAGTCCGTATCTGTTTGAAGCCTGGCTGAATGGCAAAAAGATCGGCACAAAAAACAGCCTGGAGCAAGAGGAGAACACCATCGGGAAGATCACGCATACGTTGAAGCTCCCCCGTGGCAACCACTTGCTGGTGATCAAGAGCCTTCGTCCGCCAAAGGATGGTTTACAATGGAAGGTGATGGCCAGCCTGGAGGCCGGGGATCCCTATATGCCTGAGAATTTCCGTTTTGGCCTTGACCATGTTATGGAGAAGAACATCCTGCACATCATGGACGGGGTAAAGATCACCGGCGTAAGCCCATCGGCCAGCGGCACCTATTATATCATCAGCACCAGCAATTCGCTTCCTCCGGGCGATCAGTCCGAGACGTGGTCGGAGGTCAGGCGTTTTTCCGATGGCCGCCTCATGCATTCTTTCCGCCATGCCAGGGCAGGACGGGTTCAGTGGCTGCCCAAAAGCAATGCCGTCTCCTATACCACCACCCTGAGCGGGAAGACCACTGTCCACAGGATGGACATGGATACCGGCGAGCAGGAGGTGGTGATGGCTGGGGTGGACAATTTTTCCGGCATGCGGTGGTCGCCCGATGAGTCATATATCATTTACACCCTGCGTGAAGACGGCAGCGGGGAGGATGCCACCATGCGGCATGTATTGGGCATGAGCGACCGGCAGTCGCAGTGGCGCAACCGCAGTTTCCTCTACAGCTATGATATCAGCTCGGGCAGCAGCGCAAGGCTCACCTATGGGAACCTGTCGACCAGCCTGCAGGACATCAGCCCCGACGCACAGACACTGCTGTACAGCCAGTCGTGGCCGGACTATACCGAGCGGCCCTACTCCAGACACGGATTGTACCTGCTCGACCTGTCCAGCCTGGAGAGTGATACCATTTACCATGGTTTGCGCTGGGGTGTCTCCGCATCGTTCTCGCCCGACGGGAAGAAGCTGCTGGCAACGGGGGGTGCTTCTGCCTTTGAAGGTGCGGGGGAGAATATACCGGAAGGGACCATCCCGAACAACTATGACCGGCAGGCCTACATCTACGACCTCGAGACACGCACTGTCACATGCATAACAAAAGACTTTGACCCCTCGGTGGGTGCCGCCTACTGGCACCCCCACTCGGGGCAGGTCTTCCTGTCGGTGACCGACCAGGACTTCAGCCGCATCTATAGCTATGACCCTCAGCGTGACCGGTTCCGCATGCTGGATACAGGGCTTGATTTTATCAGTGGGATGCAGTTGTCGGCTTTTGGCAGTGTGATGACTTTTCTTGGCAACAGGGCCAATGCACCTTCGCGGGCTTACCGCATGGATCCCGGAAGGCAGCGGGCAGAGGTTTTACACGACACGGAATCCCATAACTACCGTCATGTCCGGTTTGGTGAAGTGCGCGACTGGAACTTCACCTCTTCTGCCGGGCTTGAGATCACGGGGAGGTATTACCTTCCACCGGATTTTGACCCGGAAGCGACATATCCTGTCATCGTGTATTACTATGGGGGCACCACCCCGGTGGGGCGCAGCTTTGGCGGGCGGTATCCTTTTAACCTGTGGGCCGGCAACGGTTATGTGGTATATGTGTTGCAGCCCAGTGGCGCCATCGGGTTCGGGCAGGCATTTTCGGCCGCACATGTCAACAACTGGGGCATCACGGTGGCGGATGAGATCATTGAAGGCACGAAGAAGTTCCTTGCTGCCCATGCGTTCACCGACCCTGACAGGGTTGGCTGTGCCGGCGCTTCGTATGGCGGCTTCATGACCATGCTGCTGCTGACCCGCACCGACCTGTTCGCGGCGGCCATCTCCCATGCCGGCATATCATCCATCTCCAGCTACTGGGGAGAAGGTTTCTGGGGCTATTCGTACAGCGCCGAAGCCACGGCAGAAAGCTTCCCCTGGAACAATCCCGACATCTACATCGGGCAAAGCCCCCTCTTCCATGCCGACAAGGTGACCACCCCGTTGCTGCTGCTCACCGGCGACGCCGACACCAACGTGCCGCCCGGCGAAAGCATACAGATGTTCACGGCCCTGAAGATCCTGGGCAGGCCGGTAGAGCTGGTCATGGTAAAAGGAGAAAACCACCACATAGTGACCTACAGCAAACGCATCATGTGGCACAACGCCATCATGGGCTGGTGGGACAAGCACCTCAAAGGCCAGCCGGAGTGGTGGGAGGAACAGTTCCCCAAAGGGAACTATTGAAACGAACTGAAGATAGCACCTTACCTCGGGGATAATTTAAACCGCCTGGATTCTTAACAGCGAAGGCCGTTAAAATTCCTTGATGCGGATGTTGCGGAACCACACGTCGTCGCCATGGTCCTGCAGGGCGATATAGCCTTCCAGGGCCTGGCCAAACCATTCCTTGTACTCTACGAACTTGCTTTCTTCGACCATTCTTTCCCAGTCGGAAGTACGCAGGTGGTATTCCAGAACGACCTCACCGTTCATCTTGTGCACCACGGTGCCGCGGTAAACGATCACCTCTGCCAGGTTCCATTCGCCGTAGGGGTTGGCATTCTGCGGCTTGGCGGGGATCATGTCATACAGGGAGCCTGCCTTGCGGTTGCCGTCGATGCCAAGCTGCCCGTCGATATGGTTCTCGTTGTCGAGGATCTGAAATTCGGGGGCCGACTTCCATACCGGCTCACCGGGAATCTCCTGCCCCAGGTAGAAGATGCCGCTGTTGCCGCCACGCGACACCTTCCACTCCAGCTTCAGGTGGAAGTCGCGGAACTTCCTGTCAAAGATAATATCACCGCCTTCGCCACCTGCCTCGCCGGTGCCTTCGCCTTCAACCTTGAGGGCGCCCTCTTCGATCACCCAGCCCGAGGCGGGGAAGGCTTCCTTGTTGTAAGCACGCCAGCCGGCAAACGACTCGCCGTCGAAAAGCAGGTAAAAGCCTTCGGCAATCTCTGCGTCAGACAAGGTGTTCACCGGGAGCTCAGCGTCGGCTTCTTCGGCTGCCTCCCTCTGCGGGCCCGGCCCGCAAGAGAAAAGAATCACACTGCCTGTGATAACCAGGGCAACAATTAACAACAATGACCGCATGTGTTTCATCGCATTTCTGTATTTGTGGTTTATACAAAAGTTGGGTTCACTTCAAATATGTCCATTTAAGATTTCCCGCTGATTACGCATAAAAACGCTGATGTTAAACAATCAATCCATTATCGATAAATTAAATCAGCAGAAATCGGCGCCAATCAGCGGGAAAAATCATTCAAAGCATGCTCATTATGGCATAGCGGGCAGGCTCCAGCCTGTCCTGTAATTGGTTTTTACCAGGTTTTTGGCGAACTCTTTTGCGTTGACAGGATCCGTCCATGTCTTATCGAAGGTCGGATGGCCGTCGGTGATCTTGAATCCATCTTCGATAACGGTTCTGATGGTTTCATTGTCACCGATATTGGTGAATTCCATTTTTTCGCCATCCCACTCAAGTTCTTTGTTGAGCGATTGCAGGCGGACGGCCAGCACTCCCATCACGACCATTTCGTTGAAGGGACCTGCTTCCTTGAAGGTGGATGCTGTTTCCACCCTGTTGTCGGGGTTTTCCTTGCAGGCGCGCACCCAGTCCATATAGTGGCCGAGTTCTACCCTTCTCAACACTTTCGGTGCATCGGGTTTTCTGCCGGACAGCAGCCATGGGCGCAGGCCGTAGCAGCCGCAGATGAGCTTGTCTTTGGTGCCATGGAAGATAACGCCGCCGCCGGCGTCGTTCATGTCTTTGCCGGCTGGCCAGCCATCGGGCATGGAAGGCCTGAGGCCTCCGTCATACCACGTCACTTCCACCTCGGGCATGGCTATCTTGGGTTCGTTGAGCCTGGCCGGGTAAACGAGACGTACCCTTTCGGCCTGGGGGGCCGAGTCTGTAAGCAACAGGGTGGAGGTACCCTGCACCCTGGTCGGGTAGCCCAGCTTGAGGCCTTTAAATACCGGATGCAGCACGTGGCAGGCCATGTCGCCCAGCGCGCCGGTGCCAAAGTCCCACCATCCGCGGAAGTTCCAGGGGGTGTAGATCTCGTGATACGGCCGCATCGGGGCCGGCCCGATGAACAGGTCCCAGTTCATGGTTCTGGGTACCCGCCGTATTTCTTTTGGGGTGGGAATGCCCTGCGGCCATATCGGACGGTCGGTAAAGGCTTCTACCTTGGTCACCTCGCCGATCTCTCCGTTCCAGAGCCACTCGCATACCAGGCTGACATCCTCGCCCGAAGAGCCCTGGTTCCCCATCTGGGTGGCTACCTTGTACTTGTCGGCAAGCCTGGTAAGCAGTCGCGACTCATATACGGTGTGCGTCAAAGGCTTCTCCACGTAAACATGTTTGCCCATGGTGATGGCTTGCGCCGCCACCACGGCATGGGTATGGTCAGAGGTGGCAACCATCACCGCATCAATGTCATCGCCCATCTCATCATACATCGTCCGCCAGTCCCAATACTTCTTCGCATTCGGATAATGGTCGAAACAGCGCTGGCTGTAACGCCAGTCAACGTCACATACCGCTACGATATTCTCACTTTCGAGTGCACGTAACACACCAAATCCACGGCCACCAACACCCACGCCCGCAATGTTGAGCTTGTCGCTGGGGGCCTTATGTCCCAATCCACTGACAACATTGCTGGGAACAATGGTGAAGCCCGCCGCAGCCACAGCCGTGTTGCCTAAAAATTTACGTCTTGAAATCTTTTTTCCCATTTTGATAAAATTTAAGTGAAAAACTATGAAAATCAAAAATCCTTACCGCTAGATACAGAGTCAATCAGCACAGAATGAGTCTAACGGACAAAAATACAATAAATGGGTAAAAAACAAAATAAATCGGCACAGAAAAAACACTCATTCTGCTGAAAACTCTATTAGTTTTTTACGGTAGACATTGAATACATTTGAGCGGGAGACGTATCCGACATACTTGCCCTTGTCGACCACGGCCAGGTTCCACAGGCCTGAGTCCCTGAATTTTCGCATCACCTCGTCCATGTGGTCATCCGGCGACACCGTTGCCTTGGGCTGGAACATGATGTTTCTCACCTGAAGGGAGTCGTATTTGCTGCGGTCGAACATGATCTCGCGCACATCGTCGAGCGTCACTATCCCAAGAAAATTATGGTCCTTGTCAATGACCGGAAAGATGTTCCGGTTTGATTTGGCGATAACCTTCACGAGGTCTCCGAGGGTCTGGTCGGGCTGCACGGTTTGGAGGTTGGTTTCGACCACCGATTCGACGTTGAGCAGGGTGAGCACGGTCTGGTCCTTGTCGTGGGTTAGCAGGTGCCCTTGCTGTGCCAGCTTTTTGGTGTAGAGCGAATGCGGCTGGAAATACTGCACGGTGATGTACGACAATGCGGAGGTGAGTATGAGTGGGATGAACAGTTCGTATCCGCCAGTTATCTCTGCGATGAGGAATATGGCGGTGAGGGGTGCGTGTATGACGCCTGCGATGAGGCCTGCCATGCCTACCAGTGCGAAGTTGTATTCGGATATTTTGAAGGCGCTGAAGGTGTTCACCAGGCGCGAGAAAACGAATCCGGTGATGCCGCCCATGAAGAGGCTGGGGGCGAACACGCCGCCGATGCCGCCTGCCCCTGTGGTGAGCGAGGTGGCGATGGCTTTGAAGAACAGCACGAATATGAGGAAGCCGATGAATAGCACGCCTGTCTCATCGACCAGGCTGCCGAACAGGGTATGCTCCAGCAAGCGTTCGGGCTGTCCCGACAGCATGCTGCGCATGGTATAATAGCCTTCGCCGAACAGCGGGGGAAACAGCAGGATCAGGATGCCCAGCAGTATGCCGCCGTAGAGTGCGCGTTTGAACTTGTGGGTGATCTTTTTCACCTGGCTTTCGACCCTGACGTTCATCCATGAAAAATAGAGCGACACCAGCCCTGTGGTTATTCCGAGCAGGATATAGAACGGGATGGCCGTGTAGTTGAAGGCATCTTTGAGGGTGAAATAGAATTCGACCTGTTCTCCCATGAAGAATGCGGAGAAGATGGCACCTGTAACGGCGGCGAACAGCAGGGGTATGATCGACGCCATGGTGAGGTCGAGCATCAGCACTTCCAGGGCGAAGATGAGTCCGGCGATGGGTGCTTTGAAGATGGCGGCGATGGCGGCGGCGGCGCCGCAGCCGATGAGCAGGGTGGTGCGCTTGTGGCCGAAGCGCACCGCCTGGGCCACATTCGAGCCGATGGCCGCCCCCGTGGCCACAATGGGCGCCTCCATGCCTACCGAGCCGCCAAAGCCACCCGTGAACGAACAGGCCACTATCGACGACCAGGTGTTGTGCAGCTTCATCACACCCTTGTTGCGCGAGATGGCATACAATATCTTCGACACGCCGTGGCTGATGTCGTCTTTCACCACGTAACGCACATAGGCCACCGTGATGAGGATGCCCACCACCGGGAAAACCAGGAAAAACAGGTTCTCTATATACCGGGCCGGGGTGTTCCTCACCCAGTGCTCGATATAGTGGACCGACGTCTTCAGCACCACGGCGGCAATGGCGGCCAGCAGGCCGATCAGCACACACAGCAACAGTATAAAGTTGCGGTCGCTGAGGTGCCTCTGCCGCCAGATAAGAAATCGCTCAACCCAGGGAGGTGTCTGCCGTCTCATCATCTGTTGCCCGGTTTGTGGGGGTAAATATAATGATTTAACTTACATTGACCATCACATCTTGCATTGACCATCACATCATACCATGATCATCACTTCCTTTATTGACCATCACATCATACCATGACCATCACTTCCTGTATTGACCATCACATCTTGCATTGCCCATCACCTCCCGTCAAAATAGGCCCTGATGATTTTTGCGTTGGCAGGTTCTATGGTTTTTTCCAGTTTTTCGTGGGATGTGTTTTTGATGCCATGCACCGACAGGAAGGTATACAGCAGCAGCCGGGCAGTTTTTGGTCCTAAGCCCTTGATCTAGGGCAGCTGA
>Ga0114946_10000943_pt1 | contig 20063 bp, 15 predicted proteins | sample WalLakDeSediment_FD_88676 | JGI IMG/M metagenome (GOLD analysis project Ga0114946, IMG submission 88676) | Lake sediment microbial communities from Walker lake, Nevada to study Microbial Dark Matter (Phase II) - Walker Lake 11/02/13 Deep Sediment | ecosystem: Environmental > Aquatic >...
CCCCTCTCCCTCGCCCTCCGGCAGGCCGGACCCGAACCGCTCACACGAACCCTGATCCGGGCCCTCGATGCCTGGCTCGATGCGCGCGAACAGGCCGCCTGACGGCCGGGTCGCCGGGCTTCCTCTCCGGCCCGCATCTCCCCCACCCTTGAACGAGACACCTGGCATGCGTCGACCGTACGCGACCCTCCCCTTCCTGCTCCTTCTCCTCCTGGTCACCGCCGCCTGCGGCGACCGGAGCGGTCCGCGCCTTTCCTCCGGCGACCTGGCGGCGGCCGGCGACCTGAGGTTCTCCATCGAGGATGCAGCGACCATGCTGGCCCCGGTGGAGACCCTTCCCGCCGACCCGGAAGTGGTCCGGGCACTGGCCGAGTTCTGGACGGACTACACCCTCCTGGCCCTGCTGGTGAACCGCGAGGGCGACCTGGAGAACCTGGATCTCTCTGCCATCCTCGAGCCCCAGGAGAGCCAGTCCATGGTCCTCCAGCTCCGGGATGCCGTGATCGACGAGAACATCGAGATCTCCGACACCGAGCTGGAGTCCCTGTTCGAGAGCGAGCGGCCCGGCGAGGAAGTCCGGGCGCGGCACATCCTGCTCCTCTTCCCACCCGATGCCACGCAGGCCCAGCGGGACTCGGTGCGTACGCTGGCCGAGGACCTCCGGCAGCGCGCCGTGGGCGGAGCGGACTTCGCGGCCCTGGCCACCGAATGGTCCGGAGATCCGGGAAGCGCCCAGCGCGGAGGTGACCTGGACTACTTCCCGCGGGGCATCATGGTGGCCCCCTTCGAGGAGGCCGCCTTCTCCACGCCTCCGGGGCAGGTCAGCGACATCGTGGAGTCCCAGTTTGGCCTCCACATCATCCGGGTAGAGGACATCCGGAGCCCCTCGCTGGACGAGATCCGGGAAGAACTCCGCGCCTCGCTCCGGCAGGAGCGGGTGATGCAGGCCGAGTCCATCTTCGTCGCCGACATCGAGGGTGCCGCCAACCTTCGCACCGAGGAGGGCGTGGCGGGCATCATGCGCGAGGTCGCGGAGGGCGACACCGCGCCCCTCACCGGTCGGGCCGCCCGCCGCCCCCTCGTGCGCTTCGAAGGAGGCGCGTTCACCGCCTCCGACTTCCAGGACTTCCTGGCCACCCAGCCGGCCAACCTCCGGATGCAGATCGCTGCCGCATCGGATGAAGACCTGGAAGGGCTGCTCGACAACCTGGTGCGGAGCGAACTTCTGGTGGCCGAGGCACGGCGGCGGGGAATCGAGCCCGACGCAGAAGAGAGCCGCACCGTGTCCGAGGGCATCCGGGCCCAGTACCGCCAGTTCGCCGAGTCCATCGGTATCGCCGACCTGGAGCCGGCCCAGGGCGAAACCCTGAATCAGGCGGTGGACCGAAGGATCCGGGAGGTACTGGAGCTGGTGATCCGCGGAGAGACCGACGTCTTCCCGCTGCAGGGGCTCTCCCTCCCCCTCCGGGCCCGCTACGGCGCCGCCATTTCCGACGACGGGGTGGAGCGCACCGCCACCCGCGTCGAGGCTCTCCGAGCCGAAGGTGGAGCCCCCGAGGGCGAGGAAGCAGATGCGCCGGAGGCTCCGCCGGCGGCAGGCGAGAGCGGAGGTGACGAGGGAGGGACGGACTGACGATCATTCCCGGCCCCACCGGGAGAGGCTTCGCAGGAACCGCCTCTCCCGGTGGGGTTAGTACTACCCGCCACCCTGCGAAGGCGCTTTGCCTCCGCACCCCGGAACGCCTGGAGTGCCGCATCCCATGATCCTCCACCCCTCCTCCCGTCCGTCCTCCAGGAGCCGTCGCTCCCCCCGGAACCACCGGATTTCGCCATTTCGCCGGTGGATCCCCGGACCCATGATCGCCGCGGTGGCGAGCATGGCTCTTGTGGCCCTCCCCCTGGTGACACCGGGCGCGGGCTCAGCCCAGGACCTCCGCCTCCCCTCCGGACAGGTGGACCAGCGGGTGGACCGGATCGTGGCCGTGGTGGGAGACTCGGTCATCTTCATGACCGACCTGGAGGAGCAGTTCATCCGCGAGGCGGCCCAGGGTAGGGAGATCCCGACGGACCCGGAGGCCCGGGAGGTGCTTCGGAGGGGCTTCCTGGACCGCCTGGTGAACGAGCAGCTTCTGCTCCAGGCGGCGGCGCGAGACACCACGATCATGGTGTCCGACGAGCGGGTGGAAACCACGCTTCGGGGGGAGTGGGACGAACAGATCCGACGGTGGGGATCCGAGACCGCGCTCCGGGAGGAGCTGGACCGGTCACAGGGCCTCTCCCTCACCCAGTACCGGGCCCAGCTCCGGGAAGAGATCCGCCGCCAGCTTCTGATCCAGTCCTTCCTCCAGGCTCGACGTCGGGACGCCCGCCCGGTCTCGGTAAGTGATGCCGAGGTGGATGCCTACTTCGAGAGCCAGCGGGCCGTCCTCCAGAGGCGGCCGGCCACCATCACCTTCCGTCAGGTCTTCGTTCAGCCCATGCCGGGCGATTCGACCATGGCGGCGGCCACCGCCGAGATCGAGCGCCTCCTCGGGCTGATCCGCGAAGGCGAGGACTTCGAATCCCTGGCCCGCCAGTTCTCGGCAGACCCCGGTTCCCGCACCCAGGGCGGAGACCTGGGATGGTACCGGAGGGGCGACGGCCTGGTCCGCGAATTCGAGGACGCCGCCTTCGGCGTGCGGGAGGGAGCCGTCGTGGGGCCCGTCGAGACCCAGTTCGGGGCTCACCTGATCCAGGTGGAGCGGGTGCGCGGCGCCGAGCGGAAGATCCGGCACATCCTCATCGGAGCCGAGGTCACCGAAGGCGATCTCGTCACCGCCCGGACCCGGGCAGAGGAGATCCGTTCCCGCCTGCAGGCGGGCGCGCCCATCCGGGAGTTCACCGAGCGGCAGCGGGGGCAGCAGATCCCCGACTCCGTCGAGGTGCCGATGGACCAGCTTCGCCAGCTTCCCGAGGCACTGGGCCGGGATCTGATGGGTGCCACCGAAGGTGACGTGGTCGGGCCGGTGGAGTTCCCGCTGGGAGCGGGACAGCCGGCATGGGCGGTCTTCCGGGTCGATCGGATCCGGGAGGAGGGCGAGTACACGGTGGACGACCTCCGCTCCCAGATCCGCCAGCTCCTCCAGCAGGAAAAGGCGGAGACCCGCATGCTGGAGGAGCTGAGAGCCCGAACCTTCGTGGACATCCGCATCTGAGCCCGGTGTCGCCCCCCCTCAGACTCGCGGTAACGCTGGGAGACCCCCGGGGCATCGGTCCCGAGGTCATGATCCAGGCCGGAGCGCGTCTTCGCGCCGAAGAGCCCGCCGTGGAACTCCTCTTCCTGGGAGCCCGAGGGGGTGCCTTTCCCCGGGAGGCGTCCCTCGAGGAGGCGGGAATGCTGGAGGAATCGGGGGGCTTCGATGGAACCGAACGCTCGGCAGGCCGGATCTCGGTAGCGGCGCTCGAGCGGGGTGTTGGTCTGGCCCTGGGGGGCGAGGTCGACGCGCTGGTTACCGGACCCGTCTCCAAACCGGCGCTTCATGCCGCCGGAACCCGGGTACCGGGGCAGACCGAGTTTCTCCAGGACCTCACCGGGGCCGATCATGTGGGCATGCTCATGGCGTCCACTTCCTCCCGGGTGGGGATGCCGCTTCGCATCCTCCTGATCACGACGCACCTGCCGCTGCGCGAGGTTCCCGATGCCCTGACACAGGCGAGAGTGGAGAGCCAGATCACCCTTCTGGAGCAGTCGCTGCGGTCGGGGTGGGGGATGGCCACGCCCCGCATCGCCCTCTGTGCCCTGAACCCCCATGCCTCCGACGGGGGGCTTTTCGGCGACGAGGAAGCCCGCGTGCTGGTGCCGGCGGTGGAGCAGCTCCGCGCCCGGGGGCTCGCGGTGGAGGGTCCCTTCCCCGCCGACACCGTCTTCCAGCGGATCCTGAAGGGGGAGGCGGACGCGGTGGCCGTTCCCTACCACGACGTGGGCATGGCCGTGTTCAAGACGCTGGCCTTCGGGGCCGGGATCAACGTGACGCTGGGCCTCCCCTTTCTGCGTACGTCGCCGGACCACGGAACGGCCTTCGACCGCGCGGGAACGGGTACGGCGGATTCCACCTCGGCCCTGGAAGCCCTTCGCCTGGCCGTGCGGGTGACCCGGTCCCGGCGGTCGGGAGAGCAACCTCGGCCTCCGGCTTCGTAAACAAATGACGTCGGATCCTTTGACACGCTCCTCCCGCTCCGGGTAGATTCGGGGCATCCTCCTCTCCCCGGCACCCGACGTTCGCAGTCGATGAAGGCCCGTCCGTGATCCGCTTTTCCAAGGTGACGAAGGTGTACCCCCGGCGAGGGAAGGCGCTGGACGATGTTTCCTTCCAGGTCGAGAAGGGGGAGTTCGTGTTCATCACGGGCCATTCGGGGTCCGGGAAGTCCACCACCCTCCGCCTTCTCCACCTGGCGGAGCGTCCCTCCGAAGGCGAAATCCGCATCTGCGGCTTCTCCAGTGCCCTCACCTCGGACCGGGAACTCTGGAAAGTGCGTCGGCGCGTCGGGATGGTCTTCCAGGACTTCCGCCTCCTCCCGGGCCGGACCGCAAGGGACAACGTGGAGTTTGCCCTTGAGGTCACCGGCAATCGGCGAGGCGAGATCGTCGCCCGGGCCAACCGGCTCCTGGCGCAGGTGGGGTTGGCCGGCAAGGCCGGAGCCCGCGTGGAGGAACTGTCCGGCGGAGAGCAGCAGCGGGTCGCCATCGCCCGGGCCCTTGCCAACGAGCCCCAGGTCCTTCTGGCCGACGAACCTACCGGAAACCTGGACGAACGGGCCTCCCGGGGCGTCCTTGACCTCTTCCGGGAACTGAATGCCTCCGGGATGGCGATCCTCATGGCCACCCATGATCTCGAACTGGTGAGGGCCCACCCCTCGATTCGCCTTCTGGAGCTCTCCGAGGGGCGCCTGGCCTTCGATTCTGTGGCGCCGGACGCATCCCCGGTCCAGGAAGGGGTCTGACCCATGCATGCGATCCGCGAGGCCGTGAACGCCGTTCGGCGGGCCCCTTTCCTCACGCTTCTCTCCGCGGCCATGGTGGCCCTGGCCCTCTACGTGGTCGGGCTCTTCGGGGTGGCCACCTACAACCTCCACCAGGCCCTCCAGCGCATCGAGGAACGGGTAGAGGTGGTGGCCTACCTCCGGGATGGTGCCCGCCCCAGCGAGATTACCGTCCTGGAGGACGACGTCCTCCGCATGGACGAGGTCCGGGGGGTCCGCTTCGTCTCCAGGGAGGATGCGCTGGAGGCGGCTCGACGGGACCTCCCCGAATTCGAGGAGCTCTTCGTGGGGCTGGACGTGAATCCCCTCCCGGCCTCCCTCGAGATCGAGCTCATGGAAGGGTTCCGGACCCCTGCGTCCGTGGCCCGGGTGGCCGAGCGACTCACGATCTATCCCTTCGTGGAAGACGTCCGCTACGGCCAGGAATGGGTAGACCGCCTCTTCCTCCTCCAGCGAATTGGAGCCCTCACCACCACGGTGCTGGGCGGAGCCTTCGCCGTCGTGGCCGCCCTCATCATCGGCACGGCCATCCGCATTGCCATCTTCGCACGGCGCGAGGAGATCTACGTCATGCGGCTGGTGGGAGCCACCAACGGCTTCGTGCGCCGTCCCTTCCTCCTGGAGGGGGCCTTTACGGGTGCCCTGGGCGGCCTCCTGGCGGCGGGAATCACCTGGGTCTCCTATCAGCTGGTTTCCCGGGCCATTTTCCGTCTGGAATGGATCCCCGTGAGCTGGGTGCTGGCGGGGATCGCCGGGGGAGCCCTTTTCGGCCTCCTGGCCAGCGGCCTCGCCGTACGCCGCTACCTGAAGGAGGTCTGACTCGTGGAGGTGCGCTCAGCGACTCGGAGCACCCAACTGGCCCAGGCCCCTGTCCTGGTCCTCGGCCTGGTCCTCGGCCTGGTCCTCGGCCTGGTCCAGGGCCGGACCGCGCTTCGAACCTCGGGCCGGACTCCTCTCCGCACCCCGGTCCGCTCCCTCCTCCAACGCGGCATCATGGGGGTGGTGGCGGGCCTGGCCCTCGGCCTCTTCGCCCCGGCCCCCTTCGCCCCCGCTCCCTTTGCGACGGCTCTCCAGGCCCAGCAGACCGGGCCGGAAGAACTCCGGCGCGAGATCGTGGAGAGCCAGCGACGCCTCGAAGAGATCCGGGCCGAGCGCGCCCGGCTCCAGCGCGAGATGGATACACTTCGCTCCCGGGTCCGGAACGTCTCCGGCGAACTTCAGAACATCGAGCGGCAGATCTCGGCCACGCGGTCGGTCCTGGCCGAGATCGACTTCCAGGCGGACGCCACCGGCGAGCGCACCCGGGCCACCACCGCCGATCTCCTCCGCACCCGGGAGGAACTCCGGGAGCGAAGCGCCGTCCTGAACCAGCGCCTCAGGGGAATCTACAAGCAGGGCCCGCTGAGCACGGTCCGGGTTCTCTTCGGAGCCGAGAGTTTCACCGACCTGCTGAACCGCTACCGTTACCTGCAGCTCATGGCCCGGTACGACCGAAGTCTCCTGGCCAGCGTCACCAACCTGGAGCGGGAACTCCAGGCCCAGAACCGGGCGCTTCAGGAGAGCATGGCGGAGCTGGGCCGGCTCCGGCAGTCGCAGCTCAGCGAGGTGGCTGAACTGCGCCAGGTGGAGCAGGAGCACCAGCGGACCCTCACCCAGTTCAGATCGTCGGAGCGCCAGACGCAGAGCCGTCTGGAGCAGCTCCAGGCGGACGAAGGGCGCCTGACGGGACTGGTGACCGAGCTGGAGCGACGCCGCCTCGAGGCCGAGGCACGGCTCGCCGCTGCGGGCCGGGCCGGAGAGGCGGCCCCGGTGACGCTGAGCCTGGCCGACATGGGACGACTGGACTGGCCCGTGGACGGAGAGATCCTCTACCGCTTCGGTCCCGAGCGGCGGCCCAACGGCACGATCCTCCGGTGGAACGGGGTGGGCATCCGGGCAGCGCCAGGGAGTCCCGTCCGGGTGGTTCGCGACGGCACCGTCGTGCTGGCGGGTCCCTTCGAAGGCTACGGTCCCACGGTCATCGTGAGCCACGGCGAAGGCTTCTACACCCTCTACCTCTACCTCCAGGAGATCGGGGTGGTGGAAGGCCGGACCGTTCGGGCCGGACAGGTGGTGGGCACGGTGGGGGGCTCCGAGACCCCCGAAGGGCCACACCTGGAGTTCCAGCTCCGCGCGCCGGTGGGTGGAGGGACACCCCAGGCCCAGGATCCCATGGTCTGGCTTCGACCGCGGGGCAACTGAGGTGGCGCTCCTGCCGCTGGAGGGTCACGAGGATCTCCGTCGCTCCCTTGCGGGCGCCTGGCATCGCCGTCGGCTCCCCCCCGTACTGCTCCTCCACGGCCCGCCGGGGGTCGGCAAACAGCGCCTGGGGCACTGGCTGGGGCAGCTGCTGGTCTGCACCGAGGTGGACCGGGACGCGGCGTCCGGGTCACCCCTTCAGATGGAGCCGTGCGGGAGCTGCCGCGAGTGTGGGCTTGCCCTTCGACTGGAGCACCCGGATCTCCACGGGTACGTTCCGGTGCCCCGCCCCCGAATCCGGGGGAGTCGAGACAGGGATGACGAGGCTCTGGAGGACGCGCGGCGAAGCTGGCTCGAGGAGTTCCGCATGAACCCACTCCGGGCTACGCACTCCTCCGAGGTCCGGGCCCTTCACCTGGGCACGATCCGGAACCTGCGGAGGGAGGCCCAGCGGGGTCGAGGCACGGGCCCCCGTCGCCTGTTTCTCCTGGCCGATGCCGAGGAACTGGTGGCTCAGGAGGCCAGCCAGGAGGCAGCCAATGCCCTCCTCAAGCTCCTGGAGGAGCCCCCGGCGGATACCTGGTTCGTGCTGACCTCCAGCGAGCCCGGACGACTCCTTCCCACGATCCGCTCCCGAGCCACGGCCCTCCACGTATCGGCGCTTCCAACCCATCGGGTCCAGGCCTTCCTCGTGGAACGTGGCGGAGCCTCGTCCGAGGCGGCCGAACGCGCTGCCCTTCTCTCCGGCGGGTCCATCGGCCGGGCCCTGGGGTTCCTCCCCGACGACGCGGAAGACGGCCCCCTGGAACAGACCAGAAAGACGGCTCTGCGCCTGGTTCATGCCGCCCTCAGTCCCCGGGATGCCGAGGCCTACCTTGAGGCCCTGGGGTTCAAGTCCTCGGGAGCCCGGGGGCTGATGGAGCTCCTGGCCTTCGTCGAACTCTGGCTCCGGGACCTGGCCGCAGCGGCCTCCGGCGTGGAGGGCGTTATCCGGAACCGGGATGCCGAGAGCTGGCTCGTGCGGAAGGCAGGAGAACGAGAGGTCCACCCCGCAGGACCGTCCAGGGCCATGGCCGCGGTGGAACGGGCACGGGAGGAAGCCTCCGGCAACGTGAACCCCCAGCTTCTCCTGGCCGGTCTCATCCTGGAGATGCGCGAGGCCCTGACGACGTCAGGAAGCGGACGGCCCCCGGAAGCCTGACACGCCAATCCGGGTCAGGGAATCCGGAGTCGCTCCCCCACGCGAATCACCTGGTTCGGCGTACGCCCGTTCACGCGGGCGAGCTCGCCGGGCGTCGTTCCAAACCGTCGGGCGAGGCCTCCCCAGGTGTCCCCCCGGACCACGGTGTGGGTGCGAAGCCCGGGGCCCAGGTGAAGCTCCTGGCCCACCCGCAGGGTTCCCCTGCCCGCAAGACCATTCCAACGCTCCAGATCGGCCACGGTCACGCCGTAGCGGCGGGCCAGGGTCCAGAGGTTGTCGCCGGCGGCGACCCTGTGGCGAGCGTTCGAGGCTGACTCTCCCGCTCCTGCCGGCGGCGTGACCTCCCGGGGTTCGGTCACCCCGACCTCGGCTACGGGCGACGTCGGCTCCGTCGGACCGTTCGACGTGTCCGTCCCGGCCGTGGCTGCGGCATCGATGTCCACATTGACCGGAACCGGGACCTCCTCCGGCTCCCGGAGACCCGAGGTGCGAACGCCCGCATCCTGTCCACCTGTCTCCACCACGCCCACGTCTGCGACCTCCGCCACGCGCACCGGAAGATTCCTGCGCCCCCCGGCAATGGGAATGACGAGGCGCTGCCCCACCTGGAGACGCCGGGGGTCCAGGTTGCCATTGGCCGCCTGCAGATCCGTCAGGCGGATCCCGTAGCGCCCCGCGATCGCGCCCAGCGTTTCCCCGCGGACCACGGCGTGCTCCATGAAGGAAATCCGCTCCGGGGGGGGAACCTGTGCGTACGCCACCTCGAAGCGGCTCGCCGTCCCTGCCGGAACCCGAACGGCCCGTGCCTGGCCGACGGGCGTGAATCCGCGAAGGTAATGGGGGTTCAGGGACCGGATCTCGCTCTCGTCCACGCCGGCCGCCCAGGCCACCACGTCCAGCGAAGTGGCATCCGGGACCATGACCTCGTCAAAGGCCAGGGGTGCCACGCCATCGGGACGTCCGAACCCATAGGCCTCCGCATTCCGGGCCAGGCGGGCCGCCGCGAGGAAGCGAGGCACGAACTCCCGGGTTTCTGCGGGAAGCTGGGCCCGGAGGTCCAGGTACAGGGCGTCGTCCAGGGTCTCCCGCCCCGGCGCGCCCCGGTTCACGATTCCGCGGATCCGTCCCGGTCCGGCGTTGTAGGCCGCCAGGGCCAGGAACCAGGAGCCAAATATCCCGTGCATCTCCTGGAGATAGTCCAGGGCCGCCCGGGTGGAGGCCACCGCGTCCCGCCGGTCGTCCACCACGGCGCTCACGGTGAGTCCGAGCCCCGAGGCGGTGGGCGCCATGATCTGCCAGAGTCCGGTGGCGCCTGCGCGACTTACCGCCAGGTCGTGGTAGCCGCTCTCCACGATGGGAAGGTACTTGAGCGACGCCGGAAGTCCTCGATCCGCCAGTTCCCGCTCCACCAGGCCCTCGTAAAGCGCCATGCGCTCGAGGTAGCGGGCAAAGCTCCCCGCACCCCGGGTCGTCCAGAAGTTGACCCAGAACTCCACCCGCTCCTCGAGCCAGGGATCCGAGGCCACCCCGGAATGAAGGATCGGATCCAGCGTCGACTCCACCACCAGCGGAGGCAGGGGGACGGCGCGGGCCGCACCGGGCGGCGCACCCACCAACTCCGGGATGGAGGGCCCCTCGATGGAGGGGATGGGCGCGGCGGCGGGGGGAGGGATGATCCCGACCCGCTGACACCCGGACACGGCCAGGGCGACGAGGAAGACCCCGGCAAGCGCGACGCGCCCCCCTGCCCTCCCCGAGGTCCGGGCCGTCATGGCGGACCACGCAGGAGCAGGAATCCTGGCGCAAGCAGCGGGAAAATAAGTCAAGGTTCGCCGGGGCTGGAGGAGAAGACACCCCCGGACCGAAGCCCGGGGGTGCGAACACCTGGAGACGCGCGGGGAGTCAGATCCGGTAATTCGGCGCTTCCCTCGTAATGGTCACGTCATGGGGATGCGATTCCCGGAGTCCCCCCGGTGTGACCCGGCAGAACCGGCTCCCGGCATGGAGTTCCTCCATGGTGCCGGCCCCCACGTAGCCCATGCCGGACTGGAGCCCGCCAATCAGCTGGAAGACGATGTCGGCCACCGGCCCCTTGTACGGTACCCGGGCCTCGATGCCCTCGGGCACCAGCTTCCGGGTACCGTCGGAGGCGTCCTGGAAGTACCGGTCCGCCGACCCTTCCTCCATGGCCGAAAGCGATCCCATCCCCCGGACCATCTTGTACCGCCGCCCCTCGAGGAGAAAGCTCTCGCCTGGCGCTTCGTCGGTCCCGGCAAACATGGATCCCATCATCACGGTGGAGGCCCCAGCCGCCAGCGCCTTCACCAGGTCGCCGGAATAGCGGATCCCGCCGTCAGCAATGACCGGCACCCGCCCTTCCACCCCGTCCACCGCGTCCATGATGGCGGTGAGCTGCGGAACCCCTACGCCCGTCACCACCCGGGTCGTGCAGATGGACCCCGGCCCGACCCCGACCTTGACCGCGTCCACGCCACGATCCACCAGTGCCCGTGCTCCGTCGGCGGTGGCCACATTCCCGGCCACGATCTGGAGATCGGGGAGGGCCTCGCGCATCCGTGCCACCGCCCCAAGCACGCCCTCGGAGTGCCCGTGGGCCGTGTCCACCACGACCACGTCCACACCGGCATCCACAAGGAGGCGGGCACGATCGAGGTCGTCGGCCGAAGCCCCCACGGCGGCGCCCACCCGAAGGCGCCCTCGCTCGTCCTTGCATGCGTTCGGAAACCGCCTCCGCTTCACGATGTCCTTCACCGTGATGAGGCCGGCCAGGGTACCGTCGGCCGCCACCACGGGAAGCTTCTCGATCCGGTGTCGGTGGAGAATGGCCTCCGCCTCCTCCAGCGACGTGCCCTCGGGTGCGGTGACCAGGTTTTCGGCCGTCATCACCTGTCTGACGGGTCGATCCAGGTCCTGCTCGAACTGGAGATCCCGGTTCGTGATGATCCCCTCGAGGCGCCCCTCCGGTCCCACCACGGGCACCCCGGAAATGGAGAACCGCGCCATGAGGTCATGGGCATCGCGAAGGCTGGCGTCCCTTCCCAGCGTGATGGGACGCAGGATCATTCCCGATTCGGACCGCTTCACCCGGTCCACTTCCTCGGCCTGCCGTTCGGGACGGAGGTTCTTGTGGATGATGCCCAGGCCCCCTTCCCGGGCCATGGCGATGGCCATTCCAGACTCGGTCACCGTGTCCATGGCGGCAGAGAGCAGGGGAATCGACAGCCGGATCCTGGCCGTCAGCCGGGTCTCGACCTGGGTGTCGCGGGGGTGGACGGTGGAGTGTCCGGGAAGGAGGAGGACGTCGTCGAAGGTGAGGGCTTCGCCGATGATGATCCCGCCTCGGCGGGGGGCATCCGCCATGCTGTCTCCAGGCAGTGGAAGGGGCAGTGGAAGGGAAAGGAAAGGGAGTCTGAAACGCAGAAGACCCGCCGGACGGGGCACTCCGGATCTACCCGGAGACCTCGTTCAGCAGGCCTTGTGCGTGACCCGGCGCGTCGCCGGGAGGACCTTCAAGGGGAACATGGGGAAGACTACCGGGAGGCGGCGAGGGGTGTCAAGCCTCGGGACGCGGGGTCTCGCCCGGGGTCCCGTCGTCAGGGGACTGCGGCGGCCGAGGGTTCGATGTCCCTTCGCCGGCGGCCGATGGGTCGGTTCCGCCACCGCTCCGGGGGACTGTCCCGCTCCCGGGACCTGTCCCGCTCCCGGGACCTGTTCCACTCCGAGTGCCTGTTCCACTGCGAGTGCCCGGTCCCCCTCCCCCCTCCGACAGCTGGAGTTCGTCCAGGAGCTGCTTGCCGGCAGCCGAAACCGACGAGAGAACCCGGTCGGCGGTGGAGATCAACTGGAAGGCCTCCCTCAGGTTCGAGGGATTGACGTTCCCCTTCCGGAGCCCATCCTCCAGCTTTTCGGCCAATTTCTGAAGGGCCGTGGTCTCTTCCGGAATCCCGCGGTTATAGCGAGACTCCAGAAATTCGATGTAGTCCAGGATCTGGTACAGCTGCGACTCGGGCAGCGTCTCCAGGCGCCTCAGGATGCGCTTTCGCATGGCTTCGTGCATCGTCCTCTCCTCTTCTCCTTCGAACCTGCGGGATGCTGCGGGGTAGCGCTCGAATGCTGAAGGCGGGTCCCCGGGGCCGCGCCTGGCCCCTCCGGAACCTCCACCTTTTTCGTTTCCGCGCCATGCCCCTCTACCCCCTACGTCACGTCCCCCTCCCCGCCGACGCGGCCGGGCGGAGCCAGGCCTGGCTGGATGCCCTGGAACGGGAACTCGATGACCCGGGCTGTGACCGGAACGAGCTGTGCCGCAGGATCCTCACCGAGATCCACTACCCCGAACTGGCACGAAGGCTTGAGCATGACCCCGGGTCCGTCTCCGCCACCGCTCGCCTGGGGCTGGACCAGATGAATCCGCGCAATGTGACGCTGGAGCCTGAATACTACCATGAAGTCGACCTTGAGCGGTACGCCCGAGTCAAGCCGCTCCTCTGGATGTGGGAGATGTTCGACCGGAGCCCGCTGGGGGAGAACGTGGACCTGGGGGTCCGGTTCCGCAGGATCCTGGCCCGGCGCATCTTTCGTCGTTGCGGCCGGAACTTCAAGGCCTTCAGCTTCGTGCGCTTCTCCTTCGGGTACAACATGGAGGTGGGAGACGACGTGGTGATCCACCGGCACGTCATGCTCGATGACCGCGGAGGGATCCAGATCGGCAACGGGGCGTCGGTATCCGACTTCGCCAACATCTATTCCCACTCCCACGACCTCGTGGACTCCCGGGTGGTGGTGACGCCCCGGACAATCCTCGGAGACGGCGCTCGCATCACGTACCACGCCACGGTCCTCGCCGGTGTCCATGTAGCACCTGACTCCATGGTGGGGGCCATGGCGCTGGCGACGCGCGACACCGAGACCTCCACGGTGCACGTGGGGATCCCTGCCCGCCCCGTGAAGCGGAAGCCCGAGGTCGAGCGCCCGGTAAGGGGGCCGGACCCCATTGCGGAGCCGGGAACGGTGGACCGCAAGCCGTTACTCCCGGGAGCCCCAGGAGCCCCGGGTGCCCCGGAGGGCGCGGCGGGCAAGGCGTAGGCCCCCCCGACCGCGGGCCCTCTGGCCGACCGCCGGCCCCCTGGCGCTCAGCTCTCTCCCGCCTCCTCGTAGCGCTCCTTCAGGCGCGCCACCACCTCCGGATCCGCCAGCGTGGTGGTGTCGCCCAGGGCTTTCCCTTCGGCGATGTCGCGGAGAAGCCGCCGCATGATCTTCCCGGAGCGGGTCTTCGGAAGGTCTGCGGTAAAGAGGATGTCCTCGGGCCGAGCGATGGCGCCGATCTTCTCGGCCACGTGCACCCGCAGCGCCACCGCCAGCTCGTCGGAGGGCAACCGCCCCTCCCGGAGGGTCACGAAGGCCGCGATGGCCTGCCCCTTGAGTTCGTGGGTCCTCCCCACCACGGCGGCCTCCGCCACGGCCGGGTGATCCACCAGCGCACTCTCGACCTCCATGGTCCCGATCCGGTGGCCTGCCACATTCAGAACGTCGTCGACCCGGCCGAGCACCCAGAAGAAGCCGTCCTCCTCCCGCTTGGCCCCGTCGCCCGGGAAATAGATCCCATCCCACTTGGACCAGTACGTCTCCCGGAACCGGGCGTCATCCCCCCAGATCGTCCGGATCATGGAGGGCCAGGGGCGCGTCACGGCGAGGTACCCCGTGTCCGACTCCTCTCCTGCCTCGTTCAGGATGGTGGCGGAGATGCCGGGAAACGGACGCGTGGCGCTCCCCGGGCGCGTCTCGGTGATCCCCGGAAGCGGGGTGATCATGATGGCCCCGGTTTCGGTCTGCCACCACGTGTCGACAATGGGACAGCGCTCCCCGCCGATGACCCGGTGGTACCACACCCAGGCCTCGGGATTGATGGGTTCCCCCACCGACCCCAGGAGGCGGAGGGCAGAGAGATCGTAACGCCCAGGCCACTCCTCGCCCCACTTCATGAAGGCCCGGATCGCAGTGGGCGCCGTGTAGAAGATCGTGACGCCCCACTTCTCGCAGAGATCCCAGAAGCGCCCCCGGTCGGGAAAGTCAGGTGTTCCCTCGTACATGAGGATGGTGGCGCCGCACGCCAGGGGTCCGTAGACGATGTAGGAATGCCCGGTCACCCACCCCACGTCGGCGGTGCACCAGTAGACGTCCTCGTCCTTCAGGTCGAAGACCCATTTCGTCGTGGCGTAGGCCTGCGTCAGGTAGCCCCCGGTGGAGTGGACGACCCCCTTGGGCTTCCCCGTGGTTCCCGAGGTGTAGAGGATGTAGAGCACGTCCTCGGCGTCCATGGGCTCCGCCGGGCAGTGGGCCGCCCCTGAGCGCACCACGTCGTGGTACCAGAGGTCCCGACCCGGCTTCATCACCATCTGCGTGGTCCGGCTGATGTTCCAGCCCCGCGCCACCACCACCACATGTTCGATGGAGGGGGTATGCTTCAGGGCCTCGTCGGCATTCCGCTTGAGCGGGACCACGTTTCCCCGCCGATATCCGCCGTCGGCCGTGACCAGGACCCGTGCCCCGGCGTCGTTGATCCGATCAGCCAGCGACTCGGGACTGAACCCCCCGAAGACCACGGAATGGATGGCTCCGATGCGGGCGCACGCCAGCATGGCAATGGCGGCCTCCGGAATCATGGGAAGGTAGATGGCCACGCGATCCCCTCGCCTCACCCCCAGGTCCTTCAGCCCGCTGGCGAACTTGCTCACCTCCCGGTGCAGTTGCCGGTAGGTGTAGGTGCGCGTGTCGCCCGGCTCCCCTTCCCAGATCAGGGCCGCCTGGTTGGCCTTGGCACCTCGCACGTGCCGGTCCAGACAGTTGTGGGCGACGTTCAGCTTCCCCCCGGTGAACCAGCGGGCATGGGGCGCGTCCCACTCCAGGACCCGCTCCCACGGCTCGAACCACTCGAGCTCCGACGCCCACTCCGACCACCAGGTCTCGACATCGGCACCGGCCACCTCATAGATGCCGGGATCCGATACGTGGGCGGCCTCGACGAAGTCCGAAGGAGGAGGAAATCTCCGGTCCTCCCGGAGCAGGTTGTCCAGATCCTTCTCCACGGAGGTCCCTGCACGGGGGGCGGAGGCATCGGGTCGGAGGTCGTCGGAAGGAAGAGACGAAGAGTCCGTCATGGGGTGGCTCGCGGCAGGAAGGAAGCAGGCGCCGAACCGTGCCGCACCTGCGGCCGTTTTCCGGCGGGGGCACAGTAGTGAAGGGAGCGGAGTGGAGGCAAGCGCATCCAGCCCGACATCCCCACGCTCCATCGGCCACGGGCTGCCTTCCGTCGACGACGAGCCTCGATCAGTCCACGATGGGCGGAAGGAGTTCCGCCACCTCCGGTCGCTCCAGGAGGCTCTCGAAGGCCCCCACGGCCGCCTGGACGAAGTGATGCACCGCCAGGGCGCCCCCCTCCAACCGGCCTTCCGGAAGATGCACGCGAATCCGGACCTGGACCTCGGCCCGTCCTGCGGGAAGCTGGCTCCCGGGGAGATGAAGGCGCAGGGAGAGGGGCACCCGGCAGGAGTCGGGAAAGGTCTCCGATGCGGCGGTGGCCACGCGCTCCAGCACGGCCGACGCAGGGCCGAGATCCTCGCAGCGGGGACCCGCCACCACCAGGGTCAGGTTGCCCTGGAGCCCGCGCGATGTCTCGTCAAGAAAGGCCTCGACCGAGATGGAGTCCGGGAGATCCGAGCGGTGGAAGAAGACGTAGGCGCTCCGGGTGGATTCCCCGGCCCAGCGTCCTTCGAACTCGTGACTGGTGGTCTTCTGGAGCCCCGAGAGCACCCACCCGGCCTGGTCCACCCCCGCCCGGACAGCCTCGAGTAGAGGCTCCAGGGTCAGAATTGGCGCGTTTTCCGACGAGCCGTCACGCATGGATGTTCCGGAAAAGGCGGGGCATGGAGGGTGTCCTCAAGAGAGGTGATTCACGGGGAACCGGGGGGGATGGCGCGTTGACACGTCATTTTGACCGCGCTTACATTTGAACAGGTTCGTCGTCTTTTCCCCCCGTCGTGTTCGGGAGTTCCATGGCCCGGCCTTCCCCCATCCCCCCCGAGCAGATTCTCCGCGAGGCGCTCGACGCAAATGGCCAGCGGTTCACGGGCCAGCGCGCCGCCGTTTTCCAGTACCTGCTCTCCACGGATTGCCATCCAACGGCCGACGAGGTCTTCCTTGCGGTCCGGGGCGAAGTTCCGGTCATCTCCCTTGCCACGGTCTACAAGAGTCTCGAGACCCTGGTGGGTTGTGGACTCGCCACGAAGCTGACCTACGGCGACGGATCGGCACGCTACGACGGGCGAACGGACCCCCACCACCATGCCCGGTGCCTGGCCTGTTCCCGCATCTTCGATGTGGCGGGGCGACTCCCCGCAGACGAGATCGAAGAACTGAACCCCGAAGCGGACCGGTTCCAGGTCACGGGCTACCGGCTGGAGTTCACCGGGTACTGCGAGGAGTGTCAGGAGGAAGCGCGCGCGGCCCGGCGCCCCGCATCCACCCTTCCGGCCTCCTGACCGGCGTCCTGAACGCCCCGGGGTGGATCTCCACCTCACCTCCCATGACCCAGCATCCCCCTGCCGGTTTCCGCGGTGTCTGGCACCACGGAAGCGAGGCCGCGCGCCTGGCCCGGCAGGTCTCCGGTCCATTCACCTGCTCTCCGATGGCGTGGGCCGCGCCCGTCGATACCGAAAGCCTTCAGCTGCTGCTCCAGCATGCTGCCGACACCGGAATGCCGCTCATCGCCCGGGGGGCGGGAACCGGGATGCCGGGAGGGAACCTCGGTCCTGGAACCATCGTCTCCATGACCGGTTCCGCCGACGGTTCCGAGGACGGTTCCCCCGATGGATTCCTCCACCTGGGCCCGGTCCAGGTCGACCCGGAGGTCCGCAACGGCGTGAGCGGCCGAATTCGCGTCGGCGCCGGGGTTCCCGCGGCCCTCGTGGATGCCAGGGCATCAAACCACGGCCTCACCTTCCCGCCCCTTCCCTCGTCGGCGCGCTGGGCCACCGTGGGCGGCATGGTAGCGAACAACGCCGCAGGTGCTCGCAGCTTCGGCTACGGCGCAGTCTCCCGCTGGGTGGAGGCCGTCGAGGGGGTCACCGCCGACGGAGAACGCCTGGTCCTGCGGCGGGGGGCGACCTCTCCCACCGCCGGCCTTCCGGAAGCCGTCGCCCACGCCCTCCCCTCCCGCCTTGCGCGGGACTGGCCACGGCTCCGCAAGAACAGTTCGGGATACGGCCTCGACCGCTGGCTTGCCTCCGGCGACGCCGTGGATCTGGCCGTGGGAAGCGAGGGCACCCTCCTCCTCGTGACGCACGCTACCCTCCGACTCGCCCTCCGTCTCCCGGCCCGCGGCTTGGCACTGGTTCCGGTTTTCGGGGATGCCGAAGCCGGCGCCATGGCCCTGGCCGCCGGGGAGCTGGGGGCTTCGGCCTGCGAATTCCTGGGGCGTCGACTCCTGGAGATGATCGGGCTCGACCGGGATCCCGAACTGGGATCCCTGGTCGGGGGTGCCCAGGCCCTCTTCCTCCTGGAGTTCGAGGGCGCCGATACGGAGGGCGTCCATGAAGCCCTCTCCCGCGCCGAGTCCCGCGGGCGGGCCATCACCGGCCGGCGGGGTGTCGTCACCGCCGACGCGGAATTCGTCGACCGCCTCTGGGCGCTGCGCCACCGCGCGAGCCCGCTCATCGCGGAGATGGCGGGCCGGGGTCTCTATTCCACCCAGTTCATCGAGGATTCGGTGGTGCCGCCGGGAGAACTGGGGAGCTACCTGACGGGGGTGGACCAGATCATGCAAGGGGAGGGCCGGGGGATGGACGCCGTGGTCTTCGGGCACGCCGGCGACGGGAACGTCCACGTGAACCCGCTGGTCGACACCTCGGATCCCCAGTGGATGGACCGGGTCCGGGAAATCCTCGCGGCGGTGGTCGAACTCGTGGCCGGGCTGGGGGGCACCCTGGCCGGCGAGCACGGGGACGGAAGGCTCCGGGCGCCTCTCCTGGATACGATCTGGAGCGGCGAGGCGGTGAGGGACTTCCGCCGACTCAAGAACGCCTTCGACCCCGAAGGCCTCCTCAATCCAGGCGTGATCCTTCCGCTGCCTGGGCAGGACCCGCTCGAGGGTCTTCGTCCGGGGAGCCGAAGCTGGCCGGGGTAGCGGCACCGGGGCGGGGCCCCCAAGTTACCTTTATTCGTACGGTTGTCCGGCGGCCCCGCACCCGGGCCCTGCATCCCGAGCCCCGTCTTCCCGAAAGAGGAGGAGCCACCCCATGACCCGACGATGGTCCTGGCGGCTTGTCGCCGTCCTCGGGGGCGTGTTCCTGGCCATCCCGGCCGAACCGGGGGATGCAGGTCTTTCTTCGGCGTTCGAGTTCCCCACGGCGCCGGAACGCCTGGCGGTCGAGGGCGGGGGGTTCCCGGGTACGCCCTCCGGCGGGGCCGATGATCGGGTGGCCTCGCTTCAGACCGCCCTGCAGGCCATGCTGGCCACGGGGAGCCGCACGGAACAGTGGTCCCTCATGGTCACGTCCGTGGACCGGGGCGACACGCTGGTGGCTGTGAATGCCGACGCACCCATGGCGCCGGCGTCCAACATGAAGCTCTTCACCTCCGCTGCGGCCCTCCACCTCCTGGGCCCGGACTTCCGCTTCCCCACCTACCTCCTGGCCGACGGCCCGGTAGTGGACGGGGTCCTCGAGGGGAACCTGGTGCTCTACGGGACCGGTGACCCCACCCTCGGGACCCGTTCTCCCGCCAACCCCTCCGGTGCATTCGCCGCCTTCCTCGAGGCCCTCGAAAACGCCGGTATCCGGGAGGTTCGGGGTCAGGTTGTGGGGGATGCAGGGTACTACACCGGCGACGCCCGCAGGCCGTCGTGGAACCCTGCGGACCTGGACAAAGGGTTCGCCGCCCCGGTTTCAGCGCTGACGTTCAACGAGAACATGGTGACCCTCCGCGTGGTACCGGAGCGGGCGGTGGGGCTACCCACCCGCATCTTCACGATCCCGGAAGGCGCGAACGTCCCCATCCGGAACCAGAGTCGCGTCACGGCCTCGGGAGGGCCGGCCGTGGCCATTTTCCGAGGCGACCCGGACGGCCCCATCCAGGTCGTGGGAACCATGCGTCCCCGCGAAGTGGAGGCGTGGCGTACCATCACCGTATCGGATCCGTCGAGCTACGCGGCATCGGTCTTCCGCGTCACGCTCGAGGCGGCTGGCATCCCGGTTGCGGGCTCCATCGGCGGGGGGAACGCCGCGCCCCGCTCCGTCTCGGATCGGCTCCTGGTGGCCCCCGCCTTCGGTACGGACGTCGAACTCCGCACCCTGGCCGTCCACCATTCCCCCCCGGTGTCGGAACTCATCCATCCGGTCAACAAGCGGAGTCACAACCTCTTTGCCGAGATGCTCCTCCTCGCCATGGGAAGGGTGACCGGAGAGTCGCCCGATTTCGAGGGAGGTGCCCGTGCGCTTCACCGATTCCTGGCCGAGGAGGTGGGGGTCGACGCCGAGGTCCTGCAGGTGGAAGACGGGTCGGGCCTGTCCCGGCTGAACCGTACCACGGCCAG
>Ga0114946_10000944_pt1 | contig 20046 bp, 14 predicted proteins | sample WalLakDeSediment_FD_88676 | JGI IMG/M metagenome (GOLD analysis project Ga0114946, IMG submission 88676) | Lake sediment microbial communities from Walker lake, Nevada to study Microbial Dark Matter (Phase II) - Walker Lake 11/02/13 Deep Sediment | ecosystem: Environmental > Aquatic >...
CCGCGCGCGGAGAGCTCCCGCGCCAGACCGTGGACGAAATCACCCAGCCCGCCGGCCTTGGCCACCGGCGCGCACTCAGCACTTACCATCGTGATGTACATCGAGTCTTCCGCGTCGTACGGGGTTAACGTGAAAAACGCGCGCAGCGCGCTCGAAATCCCCCTCTCCCGCGCGCGGGAGAGGGATGGGGTGAGGGAAGGATCGCGGCGATACGCGACCGATTTTCATCGTTCGGGGCGGCACGTATCGCCATGATCGTTACCTTGAAAATGCGCCGAAGGCGCTCTTTGTCCCCCTCTCCCGCTGGGAGAGGGCCGGGGTGAGGGAAACCCGGCATGACAGCCGTGTTTTCATCCTCCGGGGCGACACGGGTGTCATGCCGGGTTAGACGAAGTGCCTCAGGTCGAGGCACGCGAATAGGTTGTCCATCGCCTCGAGGGCCGACACCCGAGGTATCTCGCGGGGCCCTAGGTCGACCGCGGTGGTGAGGAAGCGAAACCGTGCGAACTGATCGCGCAGACGGGCCTCGGCATAGTCCGCGCCCCCGCCCCGCCCGAGATGGAAGGTCCAGTCCGACGCTTGCGCGAGCATCAGGGAGCGCGCCGCCTGGCTCAGGACCCGTCGTGACCAGGGGTCGGCCGGCTCGCGCTGGGACCGGCGGACCCGATCTCTCAGCTCCACCGCGGCCTGGTGCAGCTCGAGGCACGCCCAGCCGGTCTCCGGCCGCAGCCAGGTCGCATTATAGCCAGCCTCCCCCCAGCTCGAAGCGGCGGGACGCTGGTCCCCGGCCGTTCCGTGTCGAGCGAGATACTCGCCGAGGGTCACCGTCCGGACCTCCGGGGCGGTGTCCAGCTCCCGAATCACGCCGGCAAGGAAGGCCGGCCCCTCGTACCACCAATGCCCGAAGAGCTCCGCATCGTAGGGGGCGATCAGGATCGGCGCGGGCACCTGGCTCGCCAGCTCGGCCAGGTGACGACGGCGGCGGGCGACGAAGACGCGCGCGTCGCGCTCGGCCTGCCCCAGGGCCGGGAGGGGCGCGTAAGGCCGCTTGGCGCCGGCACCCCCGGTCACCCGGTGATACCTGATCCCGGTCGGCGCGGCCCTGACCCCGGCCGGCAGGAAGTCGCCGAGCCGCTCGGCATCGGCCTCGAACCCCAGGTCCCGATGATACTCACGATAGAGGGGATGACCGGGATAGCCCCGATCGCGGCTCCATACCTCCTGTGCCGATCTGAGGTCGCGCCCGAAGACCGCCAGCCCGCCCACCGCCACAGGGGCGTAGACGCCCGCCCGCGGTCTCGGCTCGCCCTGCTCGAGCGCATGGGCGTCGAGGACCACCCAGCGATAGCCCGCGGCCAGCACCTCCGCCTCCAGGCCGGGGTAGTAGCCGCACTCCGGCAGCCAGAGCCCCTCGGGCGCGAAGCCGAAGGCGGCGGTGAAGGCATCGCGTGCCACCCGGAGCTGGGCGCGCACGGCAGCGGGCTCGCTGCGCAGGAGCGGCAGATAGCCGTGGGTGGCCGCGGTGGTCATGAGCTCCAGGGTCCCAAGCCGCGCGAGGCCGGCGAAGGCCCCGACGAGGTCGCCGCCGAGCTGGTCGCGCCAGAGGCCGGCAAGCGCCTTTGCCCGCTCCCGATAGTGACACGCGAGCTCGGCCTGCGGCGCATCCCCGGGGCGTGCGGCCTCACGCGCGCAGAGTTGGATCAGCCGCCCGAGGTAGTCCCAGTAGCGCGCTTGTAGCAGCGGATCGCCGAGCATGGCGAGTAGGGTCGGCGAGAGCGAGAGGGTGAGCCGGAACCGCGACCCGCGCTCGGCCGCCTCGCGCAGCACCCCATAGAGCGGCAGATAGCAGTCGGTGATGGCCTCGAACAGCCAGTGCTCCTCCAGTTGGCGCGGCTGCTCCGGGTGGCGCACATAGGGCAGGTGCGCGTGCAGCACCAGCGCGAGGTGACCGCGGGGCTTCATCGATCGCTCGCTCCGGCCGGCTCGCCCTTGGCCAAGGCCTCGGCGATGAGCTCGGGGTCGCGCAGGGCCAGGCGCAGGGAGAAGCGGCCGTCGGGCCCGACGCGCAGCGGGCGACCGAAGACCGCGACCAGGCTCCCAGGGCCGGCGCGGCCCCAAAGACGGAGCTCGGCGTGGATCTCCAGATCCGGGGGCGGGGCCAGGCCGTGGAGCACCACGCTCGAGAGCGAGCCGCGCGGGTCGCGGGGCGCCCCGCCCTGGGCCAGTTCAGCCTGGGCGCCCGAGGGCAACAGCGGTGGGGAGAGCTCGGGCCAGGGACCGGGTCCCGTCATCGAGACCGGGGACGACCGGGGCGCGACGACCTCGGGGGACCGGGCATCGGTGGCGGCGACGGCCGCTGGAGATGCCGAAGCCTGACCGATGAGCCGCAGATACCGGCCTGCCCGGGCGGGGTCCGCCCAGCACAACGGAAACTCGGGGGCGAGGGCCGGGCCGCTGGCCGCCAGGGCGGGCTCGACCCTGAGGTCGTCGCCGCGGGCGTCTCCGACCCCGGCTTCCGGCTCAGCATCGGTGGGAGCGAAGGGCGTTGCTGCGGGGCTGGCTGCAAGCGCGGTCCTCGTCCCCCCTGCCCCGTCCGTGACCCCGGAAATGCGCCGCAGGCGCCCCTTGTCTCCCGCTGCCTCCGGGACGGGGTCGGGGTGAGGGACGCCCGGCATGACGGCCGTGTTGTCATCGTCCGGGGCGACGCGGGTGTCTTGCCGGGTCGAAGGGGTATCCGGCGCGTCAACCAGCATCGCCGGGGCCACCCCGGCGCGCCCCATCGGGGGCGGGTCTGGGATGGACCGAGCGGCATCCGTCACCGGCCGCGGCGCATCGGGGAGCCGAATGCGATTGGAGCGCACCAGCAGCAGCCAGCCGCCCTCCCCGCTCGCCAGCCCGAGCTCGGCCTCGAGCTCGGCGCCGGCCTCGCCGACGTGAAGGCGCGCCACCCCGCTCAGGGTCCCCGCCCCCGCCGGCTGCGGGAGAGCGGCGAGCTCCTGGGAAGAGCCGTCGGCCGCGATCCGCCGCAGCCGCAGGAGGGCACGTACCTGGGTGGCCCCCGCCGGGAAGGCATTGGCCGCGCTCGCCAGAGCGGCATCGCTGACCTGCCACTGGGCCTGCACCTGGCTCGGATCGACGTCGTACAAGACCAGGGCAGAGCGCGTGGCGACCAGGGGGAACTCCCGGCGGACTCCCTCGGCCACCGCGCGGAGGTCCGCCGGCCCGAGGTCGGCTGAGGCGGCCGGCGTGTCGAGCGCGGCCGGCGCGGAGGGCGAGCCCGCCGAGGGCTCGGCCAACTCCGCGGAGGGGGGCCGCGGCGAGGGCGAAGGGCGTTTGGGGCTCATGCGTCAGACCGCCAGGGGTAGAGACGCGCACGCGGAGCTGTCACCGGCGCCACCTCATGGCCTGCCGCTCTCCGCGCTGCTGGGCCCGCCGCGCTCCGACTCGGCAAGCTCCAGGGCCCGGGCGGCCGGCGCGGTGCGCTCCTCGAGCTGCGGCAGCCAGGCCTCACCCCAGAACAGGTAGCAGCTCGTCTGCGCCTCCAGGATCAGCCCCCGCGCCCGCGCCAGCGCATCTCGGCCCTGCGGGCTGAGCTCGGCCTGCAAGGGCTCGAGACGCCAGTACCGGCGGCTCAGCGCCTGCACCTGCTCCACGGCCGCGCGCTGGCGCGGCGAGCCCGCCCACTGACTGAAGTCGGCCCCTGAGGTCGACCCGACGTTCCAGGCCCCGGTCTGGACCTTGGCGCGCGCCACCGGCGGGTGCGCGCGCAGGTACTCGGAAAGGGCGACCGGCACCAGCGGATAATCGCCGGCGTTCACCCGCTCCATGTAAGGCGCGAAGAAAAAGCCGAAAAAGCCCGACTGCTCATGGGTCTGGCGAAACCAGCCGCCGTTCTCCCCGTCGGACCAGGTGGTGATCAGCCGCGGCTCGCTCGGCCGCGGCGAGGCGGCGGTGTGGGCGCGCGCCTCCTCGGCAAGCCAGTCTGGGTTGAGGCCGCTCTCCTGGCCGTTGGAGATGGCCCGGTCGCGCGCGACGACCGTGATGCAGACCCCCTCGTGACAGGCGAGGTAAGGGCGGTAGATGTCGCTCAGACCGTCCTGCGGGCGTACGTGTACCCCATCGACCACCAGGTACTCGTAGCCGGCGCGCACCAGGGCGGGGATCATCTCCATGGTGAAGGCCATCTCGGGGGGCCAAAACCCCCGCGGGAGACGCCCGAAGGCGCGCTCCATCACCGCGCGCCCGCGCGCGAGCTGCTCATCCCAGTCGGCCGGCGGGATCAAGGGGAAGATCGGGTGGTAGTAGCCCATCCCGATGAGCTCGATGTTCTCGGCCTCGCCGTAGCGCGCCAACATCTGCGGGATGTCCACCCAATGGCGGTAACGCGCGACGATCTCGGGATCGAGCAACTGCTCCAGCAGGATCCCCGAGAAGCCGACGTGCAGGCGGGCGCTCTCGCGATAACGCAGGGCGTAGCGCACCGGGCGCTCGTAGCAGCGAATGATCTGCTCGGCCTCCCAGGGGTTGGCCCGCAGCAGGAGATCGAGATTCCCTGGCGGCTGATGCATGTGCAGCCCCAGTGCGTGATGCAGATTGGTCGTACTCATGGCCTCGTCCCCGATGCCGCGTCACCCTATGGCCCGCACCGCTCCCCGGCCCTCCGGGCTGCCACTCGCCACCCAGGTGCGTGGCGATTCCACAACAGTAAACAATGGTGACAAGAGGGTAAAGCGCGCCGATGCCGCGATGGCGTCAGCGCCCCTCCAGGACCACCAGGCTGCGCGGATCGGCGCAGTAGGTCGCAGCGGACACCACCGGCTGCTCGTGCGGGGGCAAGGCGTCCTCCGGGCTCGCGCGGGCGGTGTCCACTGCGCGGTGCCAGGTGCGCCCTGCAACCTCCGGGAGCGCAAACACCCGTGGCTCGTCGTCCATGTTGAGCAGGACATGCAGGTCGGCATCGCGCTCCGCGCTCGAGGCAAGGGTGAAGGCCAGGGTGCGGCAATCGGGGTCGTCCCAGCCGGGCTCATCGAGCGCGGTGCCGTGCCAGGCGACATCGGGGCGCGCCGCCCCGTTGCGTGCCTCTCCCGTCAGGAAGCGCCGCCGTTGCAGGCTGGGGTGACGCTTGCGCAGGGCGATCAGCTCGCGCACGAAGCGCAGCATATCGGCGTTGTGCCGGACCAGCGTCCAGTCGAGCCAGCCGGTGGGGTTGTCCTGACACCAGGCGTTGTTGTTGCCGCCCTGGCTACGCAGGACCTCGTCACCGGCGAGCAGCATGGGCACGCCCTGACTCAGGAACAGAATGCCGAGCAGGTTGCGGGCCTGGCGGCGGCGAAGCGCAAGGATCTGCGGGTCGTCGGTCGCGCCCTCAAGGCCGCAGTTCCAGCTCAGGTTGTCGTCGCAACCGTCGCGGTTGTCCTCGCCGTTGGCGGCATTGTGCTTGCTGTCGTAGCTCACCAGGTCCCACAGGGTGAAGCCGTCGTGGCAGGTCACGAAGTTCACGCTGTTGATCGGCAGCCGCAGGTTCGCCTGATAGAGGTCGCTGCTGCCGGCGATGCGCCGCGCAAGCTCCCCGACCAGCCCCGGCTCGCCGCGCACGAAGCGCCGCACGCTGTCGCGGTAACGCCCGTTCCACTCCATCCAGCGGTAGCCGGGGAAGGTGCCAACCTGGTAGAGCCCGGCCGCGTCCCAGGCCTCGGCGATGATCTCGGTGTTGGCGAGGACATCGGAGAGCTCGATGCCCCACAGCAGCGGCGGGTTGTGCATCGGCGCCCCGTATTCGTCACGCGCGAGCGCACTGGCGAGGTCGAAGCGGAAGCCGTCGACGTGCATCTCGCGCACCCAGTACTCCAGACAGTCGAGGACGAACTGGGCGACGAAGGGGTGATTGGCGTTGAGGGTGTTGCCGCAGCCGGTGAACTCCAGATAGATGTCCTTATCGATCGAGTCGAGCATATAGAAGGTCTCGTTGCCGAACCCCTTCAAGCTCAGGATCGGCCCCCCACGACCGCCCTCCGCCGTGTGGTTGAAGACCACGTCCAGGATCACCCCGATACCGGCCCGGTGCAGGGCCTTGACCAGGTCGCGCAACTCGCTGCGATGCGTGCCCGCCTTGGGCGCCACGCAGTAGCCGGGATGGGGCGAGAAGAAGCTGTGCGTGCTGTAGCCCCAGAAGTTGGAGAGCCCGGCGTCCCACACCGCCTCGGGGACGTCCTGCTCGTCGAAGGCCATCACCGGCATCAGCTCGACATGGGTGATACCGAGCGAGCGCAGATAGGGGATCTTGGCGATCACCCCGGCGAAGGTCCCCGGGAACCGCACCCCGGAGGAGGGATGGCGCGTAAAGCCGCCCACGTGCATCTCGTAGATCACCATGGACTCGGGCGGGATCTGCAGCGGGGCGTCGCCTTCCCAGTCGTACTCGTCGGCGAGGACCACGGCACGCGGAGCGTCGTGCGGTCGGACGCCGTTGCGCTGGCGCTCCCAGCGGTCCCAGCGGCCGATGTTCACCGCCCGTGCCCAGGGATCGATGAGCTCGACCGCCGGGTCGAAACGCCAGCCGTTGCCGCTCGGATCGAAGGGGCCGTGCATGCGCCAGGTGTAGTGGGTGCCGGGCGGCAGATCGAGGACCAGCAGGTGCCACGAGAAGAAGGTGTGGTTGACCTCGGGATTGAGCCGGATGATCTGGAACGGCTCGGCACTGTCGGCGTGCTCGTAGAGGAGGAGCTCGGCCCCGGTCGCATGGCGGCTGTAGACGGAAAAATTCACCCCAGCATCCTCGACACTGGCGCCCGAAGGGTAGCGGCGGCCGGGGCGGATCTCGTAGGGTCCGATGGGCGGAGGGGCGACTCGCGGCGCGTTGGCTGGCATCGTCTGGTCGTGATTGATGCCCCCGGGCACGCCGGGGCGTACCCGGCGCGTGGCGGCGAGCAGGCTCAGGCGGTGAAGCGGCCCTCCCGGAGCATCTGCGCCTCCATGACCTCGAGCTCGCGGGCACCGGAGATTACGACCTCCGAGTCCGGCACGAAGTCGAGCGCGGGGTCCAGTCGGTCGTAGGGAACGGCATTCAAGATCACGCGCATCGCATTGAGGCGCGCGCGGTCCTTGTTGTTGGAGCGGATCACCGTCCAGGGGGCGTGGCTGGTGTGGGTGCGCTTGAGCATCTCGTACTTCTGCCGGGTGAAGTCGTCCCAGCGGTCCTGGGCCTGGACATCGATCTCCGAGAGCTTCCATTGCCGCAGCGGATCGGTCTTGCGGCGCTCGAACCGACGCGCCTGCTCGTCCTTGGTCACGCTGAAGTAGAGCTTCACCAGGATGGTCCCCTGACGCACGATGTCCTTCTCGAACCCCACCACCCCGCGCATGAAGTTCTGGTACTCCTCAGGCGAGCAGAAACCAAAGACGGGCTCGACCATCGCCCGGTTGTACCAGCTCCGGTCGAAGAGCACGACCTCCCCGCCGGAGGGGAAGCTGGTGACATAGCGCTGGAAGAACCACTGGGTGCGCTGCTCCTCGGTCGGCTTGCCGAGCGCCACCACCCGGTAGTGCTTCTCGTTCATGTAGCGCGTGACGCGGCGGATGGTGCCACCCTTGCCCGCCGCATCCCGGCCCTCGAAGAGGATGATCATGCGGGTATGGGTCTCCTCCAGGTACTTCTGCATCCGGATGAGCTCGGCCTGAAACGGCTGCAGGCCCTTCTCCAACCGCCGCCGCTGGATCGCCCCGCGGCTTTCGCGCTTGAGCTGCGCGAGCTCGTGGCGCAGCTCGGCACGCTCGCTGAGCAGATCCTCCACCGACGGCGGTACACCGGCGCCTTCGCCCGCTGCCCTCTCATCCATCCCGATTCCCCCGAGGCTGGTTGGTGATTTGGAAACGCCGCGGAGTCTATCACGCGACGCGCGCCCGGCTCTCGGCCGGTTTCCGCCCGGGGGAGGACGCGGCACTCAGAATCGATGCGCTCGGTCGACCCAGCGCCATGCCATCAGCCACCCCAAACCGGCGGCGAGCGCGGCCGCGGCGAAGGTGGCCGCCGCGCCGGCCGCCGTCCACAGCGCACCGCTGGTGAGGGCGCCGAGCGCCCCGCCGACCCCGAAGCTCAGACTGTTGTAGAGGGCCTGGCCGCGCCCCTGGGTGCGCCCGACGAAGTAGTGGTGGGCGAGGTGCACGGCCGAGGCGTGGAAGGCCCCGAAGGTCGCGGCATGCAGGGCCTGGGCGAAGACCTGCACCCCCGGTTGGTGAACGTAGGCCCCGATCAGCAGCCAGCGCAGCACCGCTAGGGCCAGACTCGCGAGCAGCACCCGGCGCGCGCCAAAGCGCTCCAGAAGCCAGTGCATCCCCAGAAACACCAGCACCTCCACCGTCACCCCCCAGGCCCAGAGGGCACCCACCGCCGCGGTGCTGTATCCCGCCTCCGTGAGATGAATGGAGTAGAAGGCGTAGTAGGCGCCGTGGCTCATCTGCATCAGGGCGCCGCTCGCGAGGAAGGCGGCCACCTCCGGCCGGCGCAGCAGGACGAGCACCGAGGCGTCGTCTTGCCGCGGCGGCGCGCCCGTCCGCTCCGGGATGATCAGGCTGCTGATCCAGACCCCGACGAAGAGCACCAGCACCACCTGCGGCACCAGCCCGGTCCCGGTGCGCTCCAGCACCGAGCCCAGGGCGAGCACGGCGAGGATGAAGCCGATGGAGCCCCACAAGCGGATCATCGAATACCAGCGCATCCTCGCGCCCAGGTGGTTGAAGGTCACCGCCTCCATCTGCGGCAGCGAGGCGTTCCAGAAGAAGCTGAACAGGGTCATCACCAAGGCGATGCCCCAGAACCCATCGACCGCGAAGATCCCGGTGAACATCAGCAGCGCGAGCAGCGAGGCGAGCCGCACGATCGGCAGGCGGGAGCCCCGGTGATCGGCGATCCAGCCCCAGACGTTGGGCGCAACAATCTTGGTCGCCATCAGGATGGCCATCAACTGACCGATGGCGAGCGGCGTAAGCCCCTGGTCCTGGAGGTAGAGCCCCCAAAAGGGCACCAGCGCCCCGAGGGCGGAGAAATAGAAGAGGTAGAAGGCCGAGAGGCGCCAGTACGGCATCGAGGGGGTCCCGGTCAGCGCCCGGGCACCGGGGCGGCCTTCCGCGGGGGGATGACCTCAGCCCCGCGGCCGCGGCGGGACCCGCGGCGCGCCGGGGGTCACCTCCGCGTTCTGCCCGCGCTGGCGCAGCCAGTGGTCCATGAGCACCAGCGCGAGCATGGCCTCGGCGATGGGGGTCGCACGGATCCCAACGCAGGGGTCGTGGCGGCCGGTGGTGACGATCTCGGTGGGCTGGCCCTGGGCGTCAATGGTGCGTCCGGGTAGTCGGATGCTGGAGGTCGGCTTCAAGGCGAGCCGCGCGACGATGTCCTGGCCGCTGGAGATGCCGCCGAGCACCCCGCCGGCGTGGTTGCTCAGGAACCCCTCGGGGGTGAGCTCGTCGCGGTGCTCGCTGCCCTTCTGGGTCACGCTGCGGAATCCGGCCCCGATCTCCACCCCTTTGACGGCATTGATGCTCATCAGGGCGTGGGCGATGTCGGCATCGAGGCGGTCGAAGATGGGCTCCCCGAGCCCCGGTGGAACGCCCTCGGCGATCACCGTGACCTCCGCCCCGATGGAGTCGCCCGACTTGCGCAGGGCATCCATGTAGGTCTCCATCTCCCCCGCCGCGGCGGCATCGGGGGAGAAGAAGGGGTTGCGCTCGACCTCCTCCCAGTCGAAGCCTTGGGGCCGGATCGGCCCGAGCTGCGAGAGGTAGCCGCGCACCCGCACCCCCAACCGCTCACGGAGGTACTTCTTCGCGATGCCGCCGGCCGCGACCCGGATCGCCGTCTCGCGTGCCGAGGAGCGCCCGCCGCCGCGGTAGTCGCGCAGGCCGTACTTCATCGAATACGTGTAGTCCGCATGGCCGGGGCGGAACTTGGCCGCGATCTCCGAGTAATCCTTGGAGCGCTGGTCCTCGTTGTGGATGAGCAGCGCAATCGGGGTGCCGGTGGTCAGCCCCTCGAAGACCCCGGAGAGGATCTCGACCCGGTCCGACTCGCGCCGCTGGGTGGTGTGACGGGACTTGCCGGGGCGGCGGCGGTCGAGGTCGCGCTGCAGGTCCTCGGCGCAGAGCGCGAGCCCCGGCGGGCAGCCGTCGACGATCCCGCCGATCGCCGGGCCGTGACTCTCGCCGAAGCTGGTGGTGACGAAGAGCTTGCCGAAGCTATTTCCGGACATGGCGATCCCTCGCGGGACGAGCGGATGCGGGCGAGACCGAGATCAACTTCCGGGCGGGAGGACCGAGTCCTTGGGCGTCAGCCAGGCGTTGCCCCGCACCAGCACATCCCGCGTCAGGGTGCTGGTCGCCTGGTGCAGACGCACCCCATTGATGATGTAGTCGTAGCGGGCGCTCAGGTACTCGAACTCGGCCTGGAACAGGCTCCGCTGGGCATTGAGCACGTCGACCTGGGTACGCGTGCCGACCTCCAGCCCGGCCTGGGTGGACTCCAGGGCGCTGCGCGCGGAGACGACGGCGGCCTGGCGCGCCTCGATGTCGCTGATGCTGGAGAGCACCCCACGGAAGGCGTCCTTGACGCTGTTGTTGACCAGCCGGCGCTGCTGGTCGAGCCGCTCCTGGGCCGCGCCCAGATCGAAGCCGGCCTGGCGCGTGCGCGAGGTGACTGCGCCGCCCTGATAGATCGGCAGGGTCATGTTGAGGCTCACGAAGGCGCTGTCGCGGTCGTTGCCGAAGTCGGAATCGGTCCGGAAGACGTCATAGCCGGCCTGCACGTCGAAGCTCGGGTAGTGACCGGAGCGCTCGACCTCGATCTGCTTCTTCGCCGCGGCGGCCGCCTCCTGGGCGCCGATAATCCCGAAGTTGTTGGTCAATGCCGTCTGCGCCCACTGGTCGATGTCGTTCGGATCCGGAGGGGAGAGCGGCAGCTTGTCGCCCAGGCGTGAGAGGGGGACGCTGATCGGTCCGACGATCCGCCGCAGGGCCTCCCAGGCGTTGTCGAGGGCGTTGCTGGCCGTGATCACATCGGCGCGGGAGCGGTCATAGGCGGCCTGACTCTCGTTGACGTCGGTGATCGCCACCAGACCGACCTCGAAGCGCTGCTTGGACTGCTCGAGCTGGCGCTCGTTGGCGCGCAGCAGCGACTCCTGCACGCGCACCAGGTCCGACGCCCGCAGCACGGCGAAGTAGGCATCGGTGGTGCGTACCATGAGGTCGATCTCGGCCTCGCGGTACTGGGCCTCGGCCTGGGCGATGGTGTTCTTGGTCTGGTCGAGGCGCATCCAGTCGCCACGGTTGTAGACGGACTGGTTGATCAGGGCGCGCGCCCCGGTCTGGGAATAGCTCTCGCTGCGATTGATCGTCGGGCCGCCGAAGTCGTCGTTGCGGTAGTCCGCGTTGGCCGAGATGCCGAAGCTCGGCAGCAGGAGGGCGCGGGCCTTAGGCTCTTCCTCGCGCGTGGCATAGAGGCGCTGCTCGGCCTCGCGCACCACCGGGTCGCTCTTGACCGCAAGGTCGTAGATGTCGATCAGGTCCTCGCCGAGGCCAGCGGCGGAATAGCCGAGCCCCATCACGCCGAGGAGAAGGAGTGTCTTGGTCCGCATGTGGCTTCGCCCCTTGTGACCAGGGGGACCCCCGGCCTTGCGCCGGGATTATAGGCGAGCGCAATTCCGGGGCTCAATCGACCAACCGCTTCGGCCCGCGCGCGGGCCGGCGTGGTAACCTGCCGCTCTCACGGCAACTCCCACCGATGCCACCACTGGCCCGCAGCGACCACCCGCCCCCGCGCGAAGGCCCTTACACCTGGCGCGACCTGCTCGGCATGGTGCTCGACCATCGTCGCGAGCTGGTGCTTGCCAACCTGATCGCCCTCCTCGGGGCCCTGGCGAGCGTCCCGATACCGCTCCTCCTGCCGCTGATGGTGGACGAGGTCCTCCTCGACCGGCCGGGGGGCATCGTCGCACTCCTGGAGCGACTCCTGCCGAGCGCCTGGCAGGGCCCCATCGCCTACATCCTCGCGGTGCTCGCCCTGACGGTGGGGCTGCGCCTCGCCGCCCTGGCCCTGGAGGTCTGGCAGACGCGCCAGTTCACGACCATCGCCAAGGACCTGATCTTTCGCATCCGCCGCGACCTCCTGCTGCGCCTTCAGCGCGTCTCCATGGCCGAGTACGAGACCCTCGGCAGCGGCCGGGTCGCCTCGCACCTGGTCACCGACCTCGATGCCATCGACCAGTTCATCGGCGGGGTCATCGCCAAGTCCCTGGTCGCCGTGCTCGCCATCCTCGGCACCGCCGTGGTGCTGCTCTGGATGCACTGGCCCTTGGCCCTGTTCATCCTGCTCCTGAACCCCGCCGTGATCTATCTCACCACCGTCTTCGGACGGCGCGTCAAGGCGCTGAAGCGGCGCGAGAATGCCGCCTTCGAGGCGTTTCAGGAGTCGCTCGCCGAGACGCTCGACGCCATTCAGCAGATCCGCGCCGCCAACCGCGAGCGCCACTACATCGCGCGCATGATCGACCGCTCCCGCGCCATCCGCGACCGCTCCACCCGCTACGCCTGGCGCAGCGAGGCGGGGGCGCGCACCTCCGCGACGCTCTTCCTCTTCGGGGTCGACCTGTTCCGGGCGCTCAGCATGCTGATGGTGGTCTTCTCCGATCTCAGCATCGGCCAGATGCTGGCCGTCTTCTCGTATCTTTGGTTCATGCTCGGCCCGGTTCAGGAACTGCTCGGGGTGCAGTACGCCTTCCACAGCGCGGACGCGGCCCTCGGACGCATCAACCGGCTCATGGCGATCCGCCTCGAGCCGCACTGGCCGCACCTCCGAGACCCCTTCGCCGGCAAGCGCCGGGTGGCGGTGGAGGTGGTCGATCTCTGCTTCGCCTACGGCGACGGGCCGCTGGTGCTCGATCGGGTGTCGCTGGCAATCGCCCCGGGCGAGAAGGTCGCCCTGGTGGGTGCCAGCGGCGGGGGCAAGACCACCCTGGTGCAGGTCCTGATCGGGCTCTATCCGGCGCGCTCTGGACGGATTCTGTACGACGGGACCCCGGTCGAGGAGATCGGCCTCGAGGTGGTACGCGCCAACGTCGCCACCGTGCTGCAGCACCCGGCGCTGTTCAACGACAGCCTGCGGGCCAACCTGACCCTGGGCCGCGACTTCCCCGAGTCCGACCTCTGGCGGGCGCTGGAGGTCGCCCAGCTCCGCGCCGTCGTCGAGGGGCTGCCCCAGGGGCTCGATACCCCGGTGGGGCGCGGCGGGGTGCGGCTCTCCGGCGGTGAGCGCCAACGGCTCGCAGTCGCCCGGATGGCGCTGACGGATCCCAAGGTGGTCATCCTCGACGAGGCAACGTCCGCGTTGGACACCGCCACCGAGGAACGCCTGCACCGCGCGCTCGGCACCTTTCTCTCCGGGCGCACCAGCATCATCGTCGCCCATCGCCTGAGCGCGGTGCGCCAGGCGGACCGCGTGCTGGTGTTCGAGGACGGGCGCATCGCCGAGCAGGGCCGGCACGAGGACCTGATCGCCGGCGAGGGGCTCTATGCCGCGCTCTATCGCCCTCAAGCCCACTGACCGCGCCGTGGGGATCGTCCGAGCCAGCCGCTTTCGCCCTGCCTGGTGGGCCCCAGGGCCGCACCTGCAGACCCTGTGGCCGACCTTCTTTGCGCGCCGCCCGCCGCTGGCACTCAGGCGGCAACGGATCGAGCTGCCCGACGGCGACTTCCTCGACCTCGCCCAGGGCGGAGGGGACGGCCCGACCGTCTTGGTCATCCACGGGCTGGAGGGCGACCTGCGCTCCCACTACGCCGCGGCCACCGTGAGCGCACTCGGGCAGGCCGGCTACCGGCCCGCCTTTCTCTATCTGCGCGGACGCAGCGGCGAGCCCAACCGCCTCCCGCGCAGCTACCACTCGGGCGCGAGCGAGGACCTGGCCGCCGTGCTCGCGCACCTCGAGGCCGAGCAGGGCGGGCCGATCCACGCCGCCGTCGGCTTCTCGCTGGGGGGCAACCTGCTGCTCAAGCACCTTGGGGAGACACGCGCCCCTCGCCTGCACACGGCCATCGCCGTGTCCGTCCCCTTCGTGCTGCGCGACGCCATGCTGCGCCTGAACCAGGGGTTCTCGCGCCTCTACCGGCGCCACCTCCTCGACCGGCTCAAGGCCTCCTACCGCGCCAAGCTCGCCCGCATCCCCTCCCCGCTCGCGGTCGATCTGGACCAGATCCTTGACCTCTTCGACTACGACGAGCAGATCACCGCACCCCTGCACGGCTTCGCCGGGGCCGAGGACTACTACGCCCGTTCGAGCTGCCGACCCTATCTGCGGCAGATCGACACCCCTACCCTGATCCTGCATGCGGCCGACGACCCCTTCATGTTCCCGCACACGGTCCCGCGGGCGGACGAGCTGGGGCCAGGGGTGGCCCTGGAGCTCTCCGCACGGGGCGGTCACGTCGGATTCGTCAGCGGCGCGGTGCCGGGTCGGCCGGAGCCCTGGCTGCAAGAGCGCATGCTCGCGCACCTGCGCGACCCTCAGAGGGCGGTCGCGCCCTCGCCGAGCGTCGCAAGATAGAGGGCGACGCCGTCCATCAGCATCTGCACCGCCATCATGATCAGCAGCATGCCGGAGAGCCGCACCAGGGCGCGCAGGGTGCGCCGCCCGAGCATCTCCATCAGCAGCCCGGAGCCCAGCAGGACCGCGGCGCTCGCCACCCAAGCGATGGTCACCGCGCCCCACCAGTCGAGCATCCGCGCCGGCTCGGTGCTGACCAACAGGAGGATCGCGGCAATCGCGGAGGGTCCCGCGATCATCGGCACCGCGAGCGGGACGATGAAGGGCTCCTCGTCGCTGCGCTCCGCGCTGGCCTGGCCACCCAGCTCCGGAAACACCATCCGCAGCGCGATCAAGAAGAGCACCACCCCGCCGGCAACGCCGAGCGCCGGCTGCTCCAACCCCAGGTGCCGCAGGATCGACTCCCCGGCGAAGAGGAAGAGCACCAAGACAGCGTAGGCGATCAGGAGCTCGCGGGCGATGATCCCCAGGCGCCGTTGCCTGGGGTAATGCTCCAGCAGGGCATGGAACACCGGGATGTTGCCCAGCGGGTCCATGATGATGAAGAGCAGGATGACGGCCGAGAGGAAGTCCATGGGCGAGGCCGCCGCAGGGCTCGGGCTGGCGCACCGAAAAACACATAAGGCCGCGCAACGCGCGGCCTTATGTCTTTGATTTGGAGCGGGAAACGAGACTCGAACTCGCGACCCCAACCTTGGCAAGGTTGTGCTCTACCAACTGAGCTATTCCCGCTTGCGAGACTGCGAATTCTACAGTTGCGGCCCCGCGTGTCAACACCCGCGACCTTGGGCGTCTGCGCCGCCATCGGGGGCAGCCAAACCGGGCGATGCGGCCGGTCGCCCGCCTAACGGCCATGGCGCCCAGCGCCACCCCAGACCATGAAAGGCGCTGCTCGCCATGGCCGTTTCCCTCACCCCAGCCCTCTCCCAGCGGGAGACGGGGATGTGGGGCGTGCTGCGCGCGACGTTCACGTCAACCCTTGCCCGGCTGCTGAGCGGTCAGGCTCGGCCAGGCCGCGCGCAGGTAGAGCAGCATCGACCAGAGGGTCAGGAAGGCGGCGATGTAGAGCAGCACCAACCCCAGCTCGTAGAGCGGCAGGCCGAGGAGCGGGGTCTCGAGGATCAGCAGGAGGATCGCGACCATCTGCGCGATGGTCTTGAACTTCCCGGCCATCGACACGGCGACCCGCGTGCGGGCACCCAGCTCTGCCATCCACTCGCGCAGGGCCGAGACGGCAATCTCGCGTCCGATGATGACCGCCGCCGGCAGGGCGAGGGCCGCCCTGGGGTCGGCCTGCACCAGCAGCACCAGGGCCACCGCCACCATCAGCTTGTCGGCGACCGGGTCCAGAAAGGCCCCGAGCGGGGAGGTCTGGCCCCAGCGCCGCGCGAGCCAGCCGTCGAGCCAGTCGGTGATTGCGGCCGCTGAAAACACCAGGGTGGCGGCCAGACGCGCCCAGGGCAGGGGCGCGTAGAACACGGCCACGAACACCGGGATCAGGAGGATTCGCAGTAGGGTCAGCAGGTTGGGGATATTCCACATACCCGTCAGTGGCGCTGCCCCTGCCCGTGGAGGGCGTCGTAGATGTCTTCGGCCAGCCTGCGGCTGATGCCCTCGACCCGCGCGATGTCCTCGATGCCGGCGCGCTCCAGCCCCTGAAGACCTCCGAAGGCTCGCAGCAGGCCCTGGCGGCGCTTGGGACCGATGCCGGCGATCTCCTCCAGCGGGGAGCGGGTGCGCGCCTTGGCGCGACGCTGACGGTGGCCGGTAATCGCGAAACGGTGGGCCTCGTCCCGGATCTGCTCCACCAGGTGCATGGCCGGCGAGTCGGCCGCGAGTATAACGGCCGTGTTGCGGCCGGACAACCAAAGCTGCTCGGTGCCTGGCCGTCGGTCTGGCCCCTTGGAAACGGCCACCAGGGTGAGCCCGGACACGGCGAGCTCCTGCAGGGCCGCCTCGACCGCGGCGAGCTGGCCGCGCCCGCCGTCGATGAAGAGGACATCCGGGAGCGGATACTCGCCCTGCTTGACGCGGGTATAGCGTCGGGTGAGCGCCTGGTGCATAGCGGCGTAGTCGTCGCCGGGGGTGATCCCCTCGATGTTGAAGCGGCGGTAATCGGACTTGCGCGGCCCCTCCCCGTCGAAGACCACGCAAGAGGCGACCGGGCGCTCGCCGCCGGTGTGGCTGATATCGAAGCACTCCATCCGATCCGGCAGCTCGTCGAGGTCCAGGGCGTCGCGCAGGGCCTCCAGCCGCTGGGTGAAGCCGGCCTGGCTCGCCAGGCGCGACTTGAGCGCCAGATCGGCATTGCCGCGGGCCATCTCCAGCCAGCGCGCCCGCTCCCCACGCACGCGCGGCTTGATCGCGACCCGCCGCCCGGCCTGCTCCCCGAGCGCGCGCTCCAGGAGGTCGCGCTCGTCGGGCTCGGCGCTCACCACGAGCTCGGCCGGCACCTGCTTGCCGGCATAGAATTGGGCCAGGAACGCCGAGAGCACGGAGCCCTCGTCGGTCCCCTCCGGGACCTGCGGGAAGAAGGCCTTGTTGCCCAGGTTGCGCCCGGCGCGGATGAAGAACACCTGCACGCAGGTCACCCCGCCCTCCTGGGCGCAGGCGACAATGTCGAGGTCCCCGCCCTCCCCGCTCACGTACTGGCGCTGCTGAATGCGGCGCAGGGTCGCCACCTGATCGCGCAGCACGGCCGCGCGCTCGAACTCCAGGGCCTCGGCGGCGGTCTCCATGCGTGAGACCAGCTCGTCGATCACCTCGTTGGTGCGCCCCTCCAGGAACTTGATCGTATGCCCGACGTCGACCGCGTACTCCTCGGGGCGGACCAGACCGACGCAGGGGCCGCTGCAGCGCTTGATCTGGTATTGCAAACAGGGCCGCGAGCGGTTGCGGAAGAAGCCGTCCTCGCACTGGCGCACGGGAAAGAGCTTCTGCAAGAGCTGCAGCGTCTCGCGCACCGCCCAGGCGCTGGGATAGGGGCCGAAGAAGCGATCCGGCCCCTTGGTCGAGCCGCGATGGAAGGCGAGCCGGGGAAAGGTCTCGGAGACCGTCAGGCGGATATACGGATAGCTCTTATCGTCGCGCAGCACCACGTTGAAGCGCGGGCGCAGCGACTTGATCAGGTTGCTCTCCAGCAGCAGGGCCTCGCCCTCGGTGCGCGTGACGGTCACCTCGACATCCGCGATCTGGCCCACCATCACCTGCAGGCGCCGGTTGAGCGAGCGGCTGAAGTAGCTCCCCACCCGCCGCCGGAGGTCCTTGGCCTTGCCCACGTAGAGGACCTGTCCGACCCCGTCGATCATCCGATAGACGCCCGGACGGGGCGGGATCTGCTTGAGGAGCGCGCGGGGATCGAAAGGCGTCATGGCGAGGGCGGAGATCGGAGACAACGAGTACGATTCTGCCAGTCCGACGGGGGCGACGGCGGCGACCGGACGCCGACGCGGGGCAACCATCAATCGCGTGGCAACCTAACCCGGCATGACACCCGTGTCGCCCCGGAGGATGAAAACACGGCTGTCCTGCCGGGTTTCCCTCGCCCCGGCCCTCTCCCAGCGGGAGAGGGGGACAAGGAGCGCCTTCGGCGCATTTTCAAGGTAAGGGGGTGCGAGCCGATCAGGCAATCGGTCGCCCCAGTCCGGGCGGGGCGCACCACACCGAAGGCGACGCCGCGCTATCCGCCATTTATCCGCGGGTTTTCACCGCCATCCACATCACCCCATCCCTCTCCCGCGCGCGGGAGAGGGGGATTTTGAGCGCGCTGCGCGCGTTTTTCACGTTAACGGAGGCCATCATGCATCTCAGAGCCCGAATGCTCCCCATCCTGGCACTGGCCAGCGCCGCGCTCGTCTTCTCCCTCGACGGCCTCGGACCCAGCCCCGCGGCCGCGGCCGAGAACGCCAGCGAGGAGCGCGACTGCCCCCGCGCGGGCGACGCGGCGCGCTGGCAGCGCCCGCCGGAGGCCGAGCTCAAACAACGGCTCACCCCCGAGCAGTACCGGGTGACCCAGAAGGACGGCACCGAGCCCCCCTTCCGCAACGCCTACTGGGACCATGACGAGGACGGCATCTACGTGGACGTCGTCTCCGGTGAGCCCCTCTTCAGCTCGCGCGACAAGTTCGACTCCGACACCGGCTGGCCCAGCTTCCACTCTCCACTCGAGCCCGATCTCATCGTCGAGCGGGAGGACCGCACCCTATGGATGACGCGCACGGAGGTCCGCTCGCGCTTCGGCGACTCCCACCTCGGGCACGTCTTCGACGACGGCCCGGCGCCGACCGGCCTGCGCTACTGCATCAACTCCGCGGCCCTGCGCTTCATCCCCGCCGCCGACCTGGAGCAGGAGGGCTACGGCGAGTACGCCGCGCTCTTCACCGACGCCACCACGGCGCCCGCGCCCGCCACGGCGCCCGCAACCGAGGTGGCGACCTTCGGCATGGGCTGCTTCTGGGGCGCGGAGGCGGACTTCTGCGCCCTCGACGGCGTGCTGCGCACCACCGTCGGCTATGCCGGCGGCAGCACGCCGAGCCCCACCTATCGCCAGGTGTTGAGCGGTCGCACCGGCCACGCCGAAGTGGTCCGGGTCGAGTACGACCCGGCGCGGATCAGTTACGAGGAGCTGCTTGCGGTGTTCTGGCGCAAGCACGACCCGACCACACTCAACCGCCAGGGTCCCGACATCGGCACCCAGTACCGCAGCCTGATCCTGGCCCACTCCCCGCAACAGGAGGCCGCGGCCCGCGCCTCGCTGGTGCAGCACGCGCGCATGCTGGCGCGCCCCATCGTCACCCAGATCGCCCCGGCCAGCGCCTTCTATCCCGCCGAGGGGTACCACCAGCGGTATCTGGAGAAGCAGGGGAGAGCCCGCTGCAACCCCCGACCCTGACACGGCGACGTCCATCGACGAGCGCAACCGAAACAGATGGTTGTCGAGACGGTCTTCCAAACCTCGGGTTGAGTGCGACCATCCGTTCTCACACGGCTTTGACCGGTCTTGCGCAATCAACCCAGCGGCGGACTGGCCGCGGAGTCGAGGCCTTCCGTCCGAGTAACGCCCGACGAGCGCGGCCCCTAAGACGGAACTTGTCCACCGTGCGCGGCACTGCTAGCGTGAGATTCGATGAAACGGGATCCACATGCCCGCGCGGCTGGCTAGGAGAGACCCGAGGCCGGGCATGACAGGAAAAACGGAGCGCGTCACTGCGACGGGGGAACCCGAGACCCCGAGTCGGAGACAGTCGATGACCGAGACGGCAAGCTACGAGGCAGACTTTCACGCCTGGGCGCTCAACAACGCTCGGCTGTTGCGTGAGGGCAAGCTATCCGAGTTGGATGCCGAGCACATCGCAGAGGAGCTGGAGAGCATAGGCGCAAGCGAACAGCGGGAGCTGTTGAGCCGCCTACAAGTCCTCATCCTGCACCTGCTCAAATACCAGTACCAGCCCGAGCGCCGCGCCAG
>Ga0114946_10000945_pt1 | contig 20040 bp, 19 predicted proteins | sample WalLakDeSediment_FD_88676 | JGI IMG/M metagenome (GOLD analysis project Ga0114946, IMG submission 88676) | Lake sediment microbial communities from Walker lake, Nevada to study Microbial Dark Matter (Phase II) - Walker Lake 11/02/13 Deep Sediment | ecosystem: Environmental > Aquatic >...
ATTGAAGCGGAAGAAGTCCACCAACTCCGCAGCGGCGTCGATCTCGGCCTGGTGAGCGGTCTTGCTCTGCCCCAGCATGGTGGAGGCGTTGATCGTGGAGCGCCAGGTGGTGGACAGGAGCTCTCCGGCTTTGAGGAAGACCGCCACCCGGTCCTCCCATGGCCAGGCTGCCCACTCCTTGAGGGCTGCCTGGGAGGCCTGGATGGCCTTCCGGATCTCCTCCGGCCCGGCCCTGTGGTAGGTAGCCAGAACGTGACTGTGATCGTGGGGCATGACGACCCTGGCCGTGTCGCCGGTCCGGATCTCCTCCCCTCCGATGATGAGAGGAATGTCCACGACCTGGCCGGCCATCTCGTCCAGCTTCCTCTTGAGCTCCTTTCGCTCACGGCTCCCAGGCAGGTAGTCCAGAACGGGCTCGTTCACTGGGTTCGGAACACGCAGTTTTCCACTCATGGTCCATGTCCTCATCAAGGTGGCGGGTCTCTCGATCTCTCTCGAGGTCGTTGGTCGTCGGTGCAGCTCCACGTGATCCCCGGGCGCCAGGGCGCCTGGCGCCGAGGGCATCCTCCGGGGCGCCGCCCCGGGACGACGTGGCGGCTCGCCATGAAGGACCGGAAGTTATCACGAAGGAGGCCGGAGGCCAAACCACCGAAATGAACCCTGAGGACTGCTGTTGGTACTCTGGCACCGGGGAGTGGACGAACGGCCCGCTTCCCCCTAGGATCGTGGGTCCATCCACTTCAAGAGAGAACATGATGACGACAGAACAGCTCAAACATTCGGTGCTGGCAGCCCTATCCAAGGTAGCATCCCCATCCGGGCCGGGAGATGTGGTGTCCCGGGGCCAGATCCAGGGCCTTTCAGCGGAAGCTGATGGAAGTGTACGTCTTTCGTTTCACATGGCTCAGGACGATCCGGGATCGCTGGTGAGGGAGCTTCGCTCGGCCGCGGAATCGGTGGAGGGGGTGACGTCGGTGAGGGTAAACGTACAGCTTCCCCAGGCCGCTCCCCCTGCTCATTCTTCATCGGGAGGAAGGGAGCTTCAGCCGGGATCGGTGCCGGCCCCCACGCCCAAGACGGGCCTCCTCCCCGGTGTCGGCACCATCATCGCCGTCAGTTCCGGCAAGGGAGGGGTAGGGAAGTCCATGGTGGCCAGCAACCTCGCCGTGGCACTGGCCGGGGACGGAAGGCGGGTCGGACTCCTCGATGCGGACATCTACGGGCCCAACATCCCTCTCATGTTTGGAGAGACCCGGCAACCCGGGGTCACCGGAGAGCCAGGGGCGGAGCGCATCGCTCCCCTGGAGGCCCATGGCGTCCGACTCATGAGCCTGGGGTTTATGCTGGACAAGGACCAGCCCGCCATCATGCGAGGTCCCCTCATCTCGGGAATTCTCAGGCAGTTCCTGGAGCAGGTGGAGTGGGGTCCCCTGGACTACCTCGTGGTGGACCTGCCACCGGGAACGGGTGATGCGCAACTCTCCCTGGTGCAGACCATCGATCTACACGGTGCCGTAATGGTGACCACGCCCCAGGACGTGGCCACCGGAGACGTCCGCAGGGGGGTCCGGATGTTCGAGAAGGTGAACACCCGGATCCTGGGGGTCGTGGAGAACATGAGCGGCTACGAGTGTCCCCACTGCGGTGAAGTCGTCGACATCTTTGGACGTGGAGGGGGAGAAGCTCTGGCCCGGGAGCTGGGGCTCCCCTTCCTGGGCAGGGTTCCCCTGGATGCCCAGGTCCGGGAGGCGGGAGATGCCGGCGTTCCCACCCTGAGACGATCCCCTGATTCGCCGGCCGGAAAGGCTCTACGGGAGGTCGCCCGGGCCCTGTTGGCGGTTCTGGAGGAGCCGGGCACGAAATGAAGCCTCTCCTCCTCCCCCCGCCGGCACCCGAGGATCTTCGGGATCTCCGAATCCACGAGGCGGTCCGGGACTACCCCGAGCTTCTCCCGATCCTGGCGCCACCGGGGGATGCCATGGAGGAACGGGGGGCCAGCCTCCTTTCGGAGGTGATGTCCGAGGTGCCGGGAGGGGAGGCCGGGGTCCTTTCCCTGCTTTCGTGGAGAGGACGAGGTGGAGGCTGAGGGGGCCCGAATGCCGCTCATCACCCTTCTCACGGACTTCGGAACCCGGGACGGATACGTGGGAGCCGTCAAGGGGGTTCTGGCGACCCGTGCTCCATCCGTCCGCGTGGAAGACATCACTCACGACCTTTCTCCGGGCGACGTTCGAAAGGGAAGCCTTGTCCTTGGGCGCTACTGGCGGCGTTACCCACCGGGGACCGTCCACCTGGCGGTGGTGGATCCGGGTGTGGGTACGGAAAGGCGGGCCCTGGCGCTGGAGGCCGAAGGGCGTTTCCATCTGGCGCCGGACAACGGGATCCTGAGCCGGGTCCTTGACCAGGCCCAGGGGTGGCGTTGCGTCCAGCTCGTGCCTTCCCCTTCCTTGTCCCTGTCCGTGAGCAAGACCTTTCACGGTCGAGACCTGTTCGCACCGGCTGCCGCTCACCTTGCCATGGGAGCACCTCTGGAAGACCTGGGGCCGGAGGTCAGGGATCCCGAGCGGCTCACGGAGCCGGGATGGTGGAAGCGGGGCGACTGGGTGGTGGGAGAGGTCGTGGAGGAGGACCGGTTCGGTAACCTGGCCACCAATCTACCAGAGGACCTGGCGCGATCGGCCGGTGGGGTCGAAGTGGGCAAGTGGAGGGCGCCCTTCCATGAAACCTACGGCGAGGCCGACGAAGGGGAGTTGCTGGCCCTCCGGGACTCGGAGGGCCGCGTGGAGATCGCCGTACGGGGTGGCTCGGCGGCGGGTCGGCTAGGGGTAGGCGTCGGTGATGTGGTCAGGATCAACCTTCGTCGAGCCACTTCTGATCAGCTGCAGAGATCTCCCTCTTTCCCCGGGCCCGGTCAAAGATCTTGAGGGCCAGCCATCCGACGAACATGATGGGCGCAACTTTGAAGAGGAGGAAATGGGCGAGGCCGAACGTCAAGGAGAAGACGGCGCCCACCACCGACAGGACGATCCCGGCGGCGATGAGGGTCACAAGGCCCACGGCCAGGAAGGTGAGGAGCGTTCCCATGATATCCTCCTTGGTTGCAGGCCCTCAGTGGGCCCAGACCACATTGATGCTGCCGAACGCAGCGTCCACGTTCACCGTCACTCGGTGTTTCGCCTCTTCCCAGTCCACGGAGAAGTAGGAGTTGCCTCGCTTCACCAGGCCCTCGGAGTCCAGGGAGGTGAGGAAGGTGTTTCTTACCAGCTGAACTCCTAGCCCCCGGGGGAATCGCAGCTCCAGGGATCCCAAGCCCATTTCCACGGAGACCGCAGCATCGTCCTGCCAGTCACCTCCGAAATCCAGGACCACCCTCCCCACGCCGGCGTCCACGTTGATCCGCTCGGCGTTCAGGTTCCCCAGATTCCCGACGCGAAAGTCGGCGGCTCCCACCTTGAATCCGGCGGTGGACATCCGCATGGCGTTGGGCTCCGAGATCTCCACCCGGGATTCGGAAGCTCCGGTTGAGAGATCCAGTTTCTTCAGGAGCATACCTCCCAGATCGAGATCCGCCCGGACGGCCCCGAACTCCAGCTCCAGATTCATGGGAACACCCCTGGCCAGGGAAAGCTCCATCTCCTGCGGATCCTGCCTGCGCCAAGGGGTGCTCCTCCCGGTCCCCTTCAGACCCAGATCGAGTCGGTTCCCCACGTACTCCGCCACGGGCTCGAAGGAATCCTCGTCGTATCGGAGGTGCATTCGATAGAGGGAGCTCCCATCCCCGGGTCCCAGGGTGAGTCGGCCGGCCCCGAAACGGACCTTGACTTCCAGGTCCCTCTCTCCCGACACCTGCCTCGACATGGTCACGGAGCGCCAGCTCTGGGCCAGCCCCGGGGAAGGTAGCGCCGCCAGGGTCAGGCCCACAGCGGGCAGGAGCCCCAGGAGAGCCGTCATTATGGGCACCCTGGCTCTAGGCATGTCGGTCCTCCTCCGGTCCGGGGGGCGGCTTGTCGTCTCCGGACGGTCCGGGGGCCGGCGTACCGGGGTCGGGGGCCTCCGCGTTCTCGGGGTCGGGGGCCGGCGTACCGGGGTCGGGGGCCTCCACGTTCCCGGGGTCGGGGGTCTCCGGATCCGCTCCGACTGTGGGCCCGACCGGTCCTTCGGACCTCCATCCCGCCGCCGACTCCTCCGTCGTCTCGGTCCTGGAGTCCGCCCAGAAGGCATCCTCAAAGTCGAAGTAGGATTCATGGGACCGGATCCTGCCTCCCCGGGTCAGCAGGACCGCGCCGAACCCGATGGCCACCGCCAGGAACACCACCACGGAGCCCACGAAGGCCAGGAGTCCCGTGAAGAAGCCAAGTCCCAGAATCCGCAAGGCGCTCGATGCGATGCAGGGGACCATGAGGGCCGCGATCCCGGCCGTGAGGGTATAGAAGGCGTTGGAGCCCCGGATCCATTCCAAACCCCTGTACTCCTGCTCAGCGACCCATTCACCCACGTTCCTGGCCACGGCGAGGAAGCCCAGGAGACCCGCCAGCGCAGCGGCCAGGGGGAAGACGGGGATCCAGACCAGGAGGAAGGGGATTCCGATGATGGACACGGCCAGAGCCACGAGGCCGAGGACGAAGGCGGGAATGAGGAGGAAGCCGCCGGCCAAGCCCACCATGGCAGATCGGGCCGGGGCCCTCCGAGCGGTGGTGGCCACGATATCCAACGGTTCTCTGGCGAAGTGCAGCGTCACGGCGCCAAGGGTGGCCAGGACCAGCAGGGTCAAGGCATTCTCCAGGAGGCCGGCGATGGCCCTGCCCACATTCCGGAACGTTCCCACCACCACGTTGGGAGACCTCCGCCGATCCCTCTCCATGCCGGCCATGAGATCTCTGCGGATTTCCCTCTCAATGCTTCGGCGGAGGTCGTCCACCTCCCGCCGGTCCGGGGGGGGCTCGTCATCGGCTCCAACAAGGCTTACGGCCCCCCCCACCGTTCCACCCGCCCTTTCAAGCTCTCCGTTGGCCAGGCGGAGGTCACCGGTGATACGGCCACCCTCCAGGAGCCGGACCCTGCCGTCCGTCACCACCACATCGCCCTGGATGGTTCCACGCACCTCCAGATCCCCGTCCACCAGGATCACGGTGCCTTCCAGCTCTTCGCCGGGTCCCACGATCAGATCTTCTCCCACGCGAACGGTGGCCCGCTCCACGTCCAGGCCCTTCAGAGCCTCCGCCAGGGCCCCGAGGGCACTGGTCCTCCGGAGGAGAGCCCCGAGCAAGGTTCCCTCGGCGGGGAGGGAGAGGGTCACCCCTGGCGAGGACACGGTATCGGGGGTTGCTGTGGACGGGGTCAGGGCCTCTTCCATGGCCCGGTCCAGGACGCCCGCCAACTCCGCGGCCTCAACCCCCAACCCCTCCGGAGGGGACCAGGCGTAGAGGGCTTCGGCCAGGGGACCGTTGTCCAGGGCCACCACGTCGCCCAGGAGAGAGCGCCAGGCCAGGTCCAGGGCATCGCGGCGGGTGTAGGTTCCCAGCGGTTCCTCGTTCACCAGGATCCTGCCCTCGGAAAAGACGATGGCAAAAGAAGCATCATCGTCGAAATGCAGGCGGAGAGATGCCTCCCTCTCCGAGACGGCGATCTCGTTGGAGACGACCGTCCGAAGCTGGCCCTCGATCCCCAGGGGGAAAAGAGCCAAGAGGGCAAGGGCCCACGCCAGGGGGATCCGGTCAAACGCGAACATGCGCATAGCCCTCATCCGAAGGGGCGACAAGGAGGTTTCTGTGGAGGATCCAGACCGAGATCCCACAGAGGAGGGAGAACACGAGCCCGCCCACACTCAGCATGAGGGGGGAAACCGCCAGGGTCTCCATGACCTCGTAGATCCGGAAGACCGTGGCGCTTTCCAGCACCCGTTCGGCAAGGACGCCGGCAAAGGAGCCGACGAGGGCCGACGCCTTCCAGGAGGTATAGGACAGGAAGGCCCCCGCCGTCAGTAGGGGGCGGGAGAAGACGAGGTAGGCCAAGGCCATCAAGGTTATGGTGGGCGCCGAGGCCACGCCGCCGGCGATGGCCCATGCCCGGCGGGTCCGGGGGAGAGCACGCCGGGCCAGAGCCAGGCCCCGGCCCAGGACAGCGGGAATGCCCCGGACGGCCCGGTGGACCAACAGGCCCATGGGGACGGGTCCGGAGGCCGGAACGGCCCGGGGCGCCGGAACGGGATGGAGTACCGCCGTCCGAACCTGGGCCATGACCCCCTGGGAGAATCCCGGCGACGGGGCGATCCGCCCCACCGCTGCCAGGGATCCGAAGACCCCTCCCCAGGCGCTCACCTCCCGACGGCACGGGGTGCAGGAGGCCAGATGGGCTTCCACCCGGGCTCTGCCGGAACCGGAGAGGATCTGGTCCAGATATTCCTGCATGCCCTCGGGAGTGAGGTGCCCCGAGGCCGTCTTCCCGGGCACTCTCGCAGCCAGCCAGCCACGGAGACGGGATCCCAGGGGCTTTCGCGCCGGGAGGCCCTGGAGAACGGCACTGGAGAAGTCGGGACCGGGGGCGAGATCGGGGAGGGAGCCCAGCTCGCTGAAGAGCAGGCTCCACGCCTCCACCTCGCTCCGGCATCGGACGCACGAAGACAGGTGCTCCTGCACCCGGGCGTCCTCACTCGGAGGAAGCCCCTGGTCCAGGAGATCCTGGATCTCTTCGGAGGTCAGATGCCTCAGGTCACCGCTCGTCTTCACGGGATTCGACTCCTATCATTTCGTTACTGTCCATTACGGGTTTCAGCGTCCCCCGGTTTCATCCACATGCTCGAGCAAAGTCCTGAGCTCTCCACGAGCCCGGTGCAGATAGGTCTTCACGGTTCCCAGGGGTAGCTCCATGATCTCGGCGATCTCCTCATAGGTATACCCTTCCACGTGCCTGAGGAGTACCGCCGTCCGGTATTCTGGGCGGAGCTTGCCGATGGCTTCCTCGATCTGAGCCCCGAGCTCACGGGATTCCACGTAGCGATCCGGGGCCTCCTCGCGGGATTCAACCACAATGCGGGTCTGGGCTTCCTCATCCGGCGACCGGGCATGGGGAGAGCCGTCCATGGACACCGTGTCCAGCTTACGCTTCCTGAGGTGGTCGATGGCGTGATTGTTGGCGATCTTGAAAATCCAGCTGCTGAACTTGAACTTGGGCTTGAAGGTGCCGATGGCGTTGAAGGCCCGGATGAAGGCCTCTTGCGCCAGGTCTTCGGCAAGGGTCCTGTCCCGCACCATCCGAAAGACCAGGGAGAAGACCGGGCGCTCATAGCGGGCCAAGAGCTCCCGGAAGGCCATCTCCCGGCCCTTCGCCGCCAGGGCGGCCAGCTCTCTGTCCTCCAGCCGGGCGTAGTCCACGTTGAGCCGGATCTCCTGCGACTCGGGGGTCGATGCCGGGGGGACCGCCCCCCGGACGTTTCATGCTACAGCATCGAATGAGAATGGAACAGAAAGAGCTTCAGGGGTACTGTCCGCTTCGTTTGATGCCCGGGTCCCCGAGTCAGCCCTCCGGCACCATCACCGGAGCATGGAATTCGGGGGGACCGGAGGTGTCCAGCGCCCCCCCACAGGAGTCGGAGGCTGCCTGACTGATGGCGACGACCCGCGAGGCGCGGCCCTCGAGCGGAAAAGAACGAGAGCGTCAGGTCCGGAAAATCTTTTCCGAGATCGCGCCCCGTTACGACCTCCTGAACCATGTCCTCAGCATGAATGTGGATCGGGGGTGGCGTCGGCGCGCGGTGGCCAAGTTGGATTGGGAGGCCTCGCCCACCGGTCTCTACCTGGACGCTTGCGCAGGGACCTTCGACCTGAGCCTGGAGCTGGTGGCCCGCCCTGGCTTCGCGGGGATGGTGATGGCATCGGACTTCGCACTCCCCATGCTGGTCCAAGGGCTCCCCAAGGTTTTCCGGGACACTTCCCATGGAGGGAGGGTTCTGCCTGTGTGCGGCGACTCCCTTCATCTGCCCTTTCCTGACGCTTCCTTCCAGGGGGCCATGGTGGCTTTCGGGGTCCGAAACCTGTCGGACCTGTCCCAGGGACTCCGGGAGTTGGCCAGGGTTCTGGAGCCGGGGCGGCGGCTGGTGGTGCTGGAGTTCACGGAGCCACCGAACCGGCTTCTGAGGCATCTCTACCTGTTCTATTTCCGTAGGGTTCTTCCACTGGTCGGAAGGGTGGTTTCGGGGCATCCCTGGGCCTACACCTACCTTCCGGAGTCGGTGAAGGAGTTTCCCGGCCCCGAGGATTTTGCCGGCCTCATGGGCGAGGCGGGCTTCAAGGAGTCGAGGTGGGAGCTTCTCACGGGAGGGATCGCAGCGCTCCACGTGGGAATTCGTTGAAATTTCCCGGGGGTCTTCAATTTCCGGATCCTCACCTCACCCGGGAACTCCGGCGGAGAACCCGACTCCACCGGGCATCCAAAGCGGAGGATCACGGACCCCCTCCAGGCGCCTCGGGTTGACACCGGGGGCAGAGGAAGGCCGATCGGTTGGAGAACACGATCCGGACGATGGGGGTCCCACACCTCGGGCAGGATTCTCCTTCCCGCCCATAGGCCCGAAGGAAAGCAACGAAGCTTCCCTCCTCTCCGGATGCCGTGCGGTAGTCCCGCAGCGTGGTGCCTCGGGCTTCGATGGCTTCCCGAAGAACCTCTCGCAGCGTCATGAGGAGGCGAGCGGAATCGGCAGGTTCCAGGGACGCACCGGTCCGAGCAGGGTGGATCCCGGCCCGGTAGAGAGCCTCGCACGCGTAGATGTTGCCGACTCCCGCCAGGCGCGTCTGGTCCAGGAGCCAGGACCGGACCGGAGCCCGGGAACCGGCCAGGCCATGGTGGAAGGTCCAGGGCGTAAGGCCCGGACTCAGGGGCTCGGGTCCGAGCCTTTCCGATTCCGCCTCCCATTCCTCCGGGGAGAAGAGGGCCAACCGGCCAAACCGCCGGGAGTCGGCGTAGAGAAGGGAGTCGCCCGAATCCAGGGAGAAAGCCACGGCCACGTGGGTGGGTCTTGCCGGCCGTCGGGGGTGGCAGCGGAGGAGGAGCTGCCCCGTCATCCCCAGGTTCACCACCAGGAAACGGGAGGTAGAAGAGGCAGAAAGGGAGAGGACGATGTTCTTCCCCCTCCTGGTCACGGACCGGACCTCCGCCCCGGCCACTGTTCCCCGGAAACGGGTGGGAGATTCCCGGAGCACATCCCGCCGGAGGACCTTGGCCTTCAAGATCCGCTGGCCCCGCAGGGCAGGAGCCAGCTGCCGGACGATGGTCTCGACTTCAGGGAGCTCGGGCATGATGGAAAGGGCCGGCCTCCCCCGTCTCAGGCCGGTGCGGCCGCGAGCCCCGGGCCTGCCGGGCCATCTGCCCTAAAGAGTTTGTGGATCGCCGCCCGCCTCAAGGCCGTCCCCACTCGTCCCGGGCGAACTCCCGCCAGCCGATGTCGGTGCGGAAGACCTTGCCCTCGAACTCCACAGCATCGGCCCCCAGGAGGCTCTTGCGGGCGGCTTCGCCCAGGGAGTCGCCCAGTCCCGTGACGGCCATGACCCGTCCGCCGGAGGTCATGAGGCCCGCCTCCGAGCGTGTGGTACCGGCGTGGAAGAGCAGAAGGTCGGGATCACGACCCGGCTCCGGGGGCAGGACGATGGTCTTGCCCTTCTCGTAGCTCTCCGGATATCCCCTAGAAGCCAGAACGGTGGTGACGGCGCCTCCATCACGCCAACGGAGGTTCTCGCCGGCCAAGGATCCCCCTTCGGCGATGGTGGCCAGGAGCTCCAGGAGGGAGCTCTCCATGAGGGGAAGGACCGCCTGGGTCTCGGGATCCCCGAACCGGCAGTTGAACTCCACCACCTTCGGACCTTCCTCCGTGAGCATGAGTCCGGCGTAGAGGAGGCCCTGGAAGGGCGACCCTTCCATCTCCATGGCCTGCAGGGTGGGGAGGAGAATCCTGGCCTCCACCTCCTCCATGAGATCGGGAGTCGCCAGGGAGACGGGAGCGTAAGCTCCCATCCCTCCGGTGTTCGGGCCCACGTCCCCCTCCCCCAGCCGTTTGTGGTCCTGTGAAGGAAGGAGGGTCAAAACGGACCGGCCGTCGGTGAGGGCGAAGACGGAAAGCTCTTCACCCCGCATACACTCTTCCACCACCACCTGACGTCCGGCCTCGCCGAAGCGCAGATCCTCCAGCATGTGGCGGGCGGCCTGGCAGGCCACTTCAACGGTGTCGCATACGATGGCCCCCTTGCCGGCGGCAAGCCCGGAGGCCTTCACCACCACCGGCGCCCCCTGTTCCCGGATGTGCTCTTCCGCCGCCGCCAGATCCCGGAAAACCCGGAAGTCCGCCGTGGGAACCCCGGCGCCACGCATGAGCTCCTTCGCGAAGGCTTTGGACGACTCGATGCGGGCGGCTGCGGCCGTGGGACCGAAGACGGGGAGGCCCTTGGCCCGGAAGCGGTCCACGATCCCCGCCGCAAGGGGGGCCTCAGGTCCCACCACCGTCAGATCCACACGGCGGGAAACGGCCCAACCCGACAGAGCCTCCTTGTCTCCGGGTGCGATCTCCACGGCCTCCGCAAGCTCAGCCATGCCGCCGTTGGGCTGGGTGGCGAAGAGCTCCGCCCCGGGTAGATCCTGATTCAGTTTCCAGAGGAGGGTGTGCTCCCGTCCGCCGTTTCCCACTACCAGGATTCGCATGTAAGGCCTTTGTTGTCCGAAGAGTCGTGGGGTTGGGTGTCTCCCCGGGGCTACCTCCTGTAGCCTTCCCGGAAGGCATCGCCCATCCGGCGGGCGGCATCGGTCATCTGGTCCACCATCCCCTTGGCTCCCTCGGCATAGGCCTTGGCCGCCGCTGCCAGGTCCTCCTGGTAGGCGGGATTCGGGTCACCGCGCCTGGCGTACTCGCCGCGAAGGATCCGGTCGTAATCCCCTCCTTCGATCCAGCTCCGGATCTCCGATACCCGGAGCACATAGAAGGGGTGCGTTGTGCCTATGAGGTTCAAGACCTTGAAGACCTGGTCCGCCACGTCCCCACCGGTCCTGTAGGCTTCGGCCTGGACGATGAACTCGTCCAGGTCGGTCTCCCCGGGCAATCCCCCGCCCGCCATCTTCAGCATGGCGCCCATGGCCACCCGGGGATCCTGCACCGAAAGAAGCCCGGCGCGATCGCTGGAGAGCTCGCTCTTCCGGTACCACTCCAGGAGGGCCACAAGGACCGCCCGGGCCGCCAATCCCACGATGGGGAACCCCATGCCGGCCAGCTGGATGAGGAGGACGGTCATGGTCCGGTAGAGGACATGGTCGCTGAGGATGTGGCCAAGCTCGTGTCCCAGGACGAACGCCATCTCCTCATCGCTCAGGAGCCGGACGGTTCCTGAGTTGAGGATGATGAAGGGGCGTTCCATCCCGTAGGCTCCGGCGTTCACCATGGGAGTCTGGGAGACGAAGACCTCGTACTCTTCCTGGGGGTCCATGGTATGGCAGACCTCCCGGTAGAGGGAGTAGACCTGGGGGAACTGCTTCCCCGAGACCTTCACCGCGTTGGCCTGGAAGGCCAGGCGGATGGGCTTCTCCCCCAAGAAGCCGAACATGCTCCGGAGCACGTCGTCGAATACGGGGATCCTACGGAGGGCCTGGAGGGCCGCCCGGTCCGCCGGGTGTTCCCAAGCCCGGGAGGAGATCTCCTCCAGAACCCGCTTGGCCCGGGCCTCCTCCCCTCCGAACTCCTGGCCGGTCCCACTTCCTTGGTCGATCATGGACGTTTGCTCCTGGCCGTGATGGATGATGCACGAAGGGCAACATTCAACAGGAGGGAGCTGCCCTCCCGGATGTCTCTCCCCTCAATGTAGCTTCCTACGCTCCTTTGGGGAGGCGGGTTTCACCTGGAGCGCAGGCTACGAGCCCATTTCGCGGTGGCGCTCACGCTCCCCGGTGTTCGTTGACCCGCTGTCTATGGGGCCGCTAGCTTCGTTGTAGAGTTCGGTCTTCCTGTTTCACTCTTCGCCTCACAGCCATGTCCTTCGTCTTTCCGCTGGACCTCATGGTAAGCGTCTCCGGCTTCCGGGGGAGGGTCGGCCAGCCCATCACTCCTGAGCTCGTGAGCTTTCTGGCCGCCGGTTTCGGCACGTTCCTCGGGAAGACAGGGGCGGGTGGCCCGATCCTCCTGGGGCGTGACTCCAGGACCTCGGGAGCCATGCTGGCCAGAAGCGCAACCGCCGGCTTGCAGTCGGTGGGGTGCGACGTTGTGGACCTGGGGGTGGTTCCTACCCCCACTCTTCTGCTGGCGGTGGAGGATGCCGGCGCCGCAGGGGGAATCGGGGTCACCGCCAGCCACAATCCCGGGGAATGGAATGCGTTGAAGTTCGCCACCGGTGAGGGAACCTTTCTGGACGCCCGGGCCATGGAGGCGTTTCAGAACCTTCTCCTGGGGGAGGATCCAGCGAGGGCGTCATGGCTGGATATCGGGTCCGTGAGGTTGGACTCGGGGGCCGTCGAGAGGCACCTGGAGAGAATCCTGACCCTGTCGTTCCTGGATCTTCCTGCCCTCAAAGACCGTGCATTCCGGGTCGCCCTGGATTGTGTGCATGGGGCCGGTGGGGTCGTCATGCCACAACTCCTGGGAGCTTTGGGGTGCGAGGTGGTAGGGATCGGGATCGAGCCCCACGGCCGGTTTTCCAGGGACCCGGAGCCAACGGCGGAGAACCTGGCGGAGTTGGGGCAGCTGGTGCGGGAGACCGGCGCCGACCTGGGGATGGCCGTGGATCCCGACGTGGACCGCCTGGCCCTGGTGGACGGATTGGGGACGCCCCTGGGGGAGGACCTGACCCTGGCCCTGGCCTCTGCGGTGGCGCTGCGGCGCAAGACCGGCGTGGTGGTGACGAACCTTTCCACCAGCCAGGTCGTGGAGGACGTGGCCCGGAGATACGGAGGCTCGGTGGTCCGGTCCCCGGTGGGGGAAATCCACGTGGCCCGCCGCATGCAGGAGGAGAACGCGGTGGTGGGTGGTGAGGGGAACGGGGGGGTGATTTTGCCGGATCTGCATTTCACCCGGGATGCCCCCGTAGGAGCGGCACTGATTTTGCAACATCTTCTGGACGAAGGGTGCGGGCTCCGGGAGGCCGCGAGTCGCTGGCCCGGCTATGTCATCAGGAAGCGGAAGGTCTCGTTTTCCCGGGAGGCTCTGGGAGGTGCCTACGAGGCTCTTGAATCCGACCTGTCCCCTCCGGAAGCGGACCGGGCGGACGGCCTTCGGCTGGCGTGGCGAAAGGAGAGGGCCTGGCTCCATGTCAGGCCTTCCGGCACGGAGCCGGTAGTTCGCCTCATCGCCGAGGCGCCCTCCGGGAAGAAGGCGGACGCCCTCCTGGCGAGAGCGGAGGAGATCCTCCTGGGACTGGCCTGACGGTTTTTGCTTTTCAGAGTGTACTCCCTCCCGATGTGAGGGGTGCGGCAGGAGCCCGAAGCGAGAGAAGACACGACATGTGCGGAATCGTTGGATATCTGGGTCCCCGTGACGCAGCCCCGGTCCTCCTGGACGGACTGCATCGCCTGGAGTACCGAGGATACGATTCAGCGGGGATGAGCGTCCTGGGCCAAAACGGTACACTCACGACCGTGAAGCGGCCCGGCAAGATCGGGTCGCTGGAGGGTGCCCTCATGGGCAATTGCGCCGGCGCCACCTGCGGCATCGCCCACACCCGCTGGGCCACCCACGGCGGACCCACCGAGGCCAACGCCCATCCCCACCTGAGCGTCGCGGGAGACATCGCCCTCGTCCACAACGGAATCATCGAGAACGCCGGCAAGCTCCGGGAAGGTTTACAGAAGCTCGGGTACGTGTTTCGCAGCGAAACCGACACGGAGGTGGTGGTCCACCTCATCGACGAAGCATTCAAGGTCAATCAGACCCTGGAGGACGCCGTGGCGTCCGCCCTCCTCCAGGTGAAAGGCGCCTATGGGATTGCTGTCATCAGCAGCCGGGATCCAGGAAAGATCGTCGCCGCCCGTTACGGGAGTCCGCTCCTCCTCGGCATCGGTAAGAACGGCGAGTACCTGGTGGGTTCCGATGCTTCGGCCTTGGTCGCCTACACACGGGACGTGATCTACCTCGACGATGGGGACGTGGCCGTTCTGAACGGGACGGGATACCACACCTTCAACCTCGAGAGAGGTGCCGTGACCCGGCCCATCCATCGGGTCACATGGGACCTGGGAGCCATCGAAAAAGGTGGTTACGACCACTTCATGCTCAAGGAGATCTTCGAGCAGCCCTCGTCCCTACGGGACGTGGTCCGAGGCCGCCTGCTCTTCGAGGAGGGCTCAGCCAGGCTGGGTGGGGTCACCGTGTCGGACCTGGAGCTCAATCGGATCAATCGGATCATCATCACCGCGTGTGGCACCTCCTGGCACTCGGCCCTCCTGGGAGAGCTGATGTTGGAGGAGATGGCCCGGATCCCCGTGGAGGTGGAGTACGCCTCGGAGTTCCGGTACAAGAGTCCCCTGGTGGATGACAGGACTCTGGTCATGGCCATCAGCCAGTCCGGGGAGACGGCGGACACCCTGGCGGCCCTCATGGAGGCCAAGAGGCGGGGCGCCCTCACCATGGGCATCGTGAACACGGTGGGCTCCACCATAGCCAGGGAGACCCACTTCGGGGTGTACCTCCATGCCGGCCCCGAGATCGGCGTGGCCTCCACCAAGGCGTTTACCAGCCAGGTGGTAGCCCTGGCCCTCTTCTCCCTCTACCTGGGGCGGCGGAGGGACGTGTCCCTGGAGGCGGGCCATCAGTTCGTGAGGGGGCTGGCGGCCCTCCCCAACCAGGTGGAGAGGGTGCTGGCGCTGGAGCCCCAGATCAAAGCCCTGGCCGAGCGGTACATGGGCTGCCGGAACTTCCTCTACCTGGGCCGGGGATACCAGTTCCCCGTAGCCCTGGAGGGGGCCCTGAAACTGAAAGAGGTCAGTTACATCCATGCTGAGGGCTACCCTGCCGCCGAGATGAAGCACGGGCCCATCGCCCTCATCGACGACGACATGCCCGTGGTCTTCCTCGCCCCCTCCGATCCCATCTACCCCAAGATTCTTTCCAACGTCGAGGAGGTCAGGGCCAGGCAGGGACGCGTCATCGCCGTGGTCACCGACGGGAACGAGGACATGCGGGAAAAGGTGGACCACGTCATTTCCGTCCCGGGCAATCTCCCTCAGCTCCAACCCATTCTCACCAGCGTTCCGCTCCAGCTCCTGGCCTATCACATGGCCGTACTGCGCGGGTGCGACGTGGACCAGCCCCGTAACCTGGCCAAGTCGGTGACGGTGGAATGAGGGTCGTCCTCCAGAGGGTCTCCCGGGGGAGCGTGGCGGTGGGTGGGGAAGTGGTGGGTGAGATCGGCTCGGGGCTGGTCCTCCTGGTGGGGTTCACCCAGGAGGACGGCGAAGAGGCACTGGGCTGGATGGCCGACAAGATCCTTGGGTTGAGGGTCTTCAACGACCGGGACGGAAAGATGAACCTCTCCCTGGAAGAGGTGGGAGGGGACGTCCTGGTGGTGAGCCAGTTCACTCTCTACGGCGATACCCGAAAGGGCCGACGTCCCAGCTTCGTGCATGCGGCGCCGCCGGACCTGGCCATCCCCCTCTACGAGCGGTTCCTGGATTTGCTCCGGGAGAAGGCGTCGGGAAGGGTGGAGAGTGGGGAATTCGGAGCCATGATGGACGTGGCCCTGGTGAACGCGGGACCCGTGACGCTGGTCCTGGAGAGGTGAGGCCCGGTGAGGTTGGTCCCGACCTGATCCTGGCCTCCGCATCCCCCCGCCGGGCTGAGCTCCTGACCCGCCTGGGGCTCCGGTTCAGGGTGGTGCCTTCCCATGTCCCGGAGGATGGGCTGGACGGGGAGACTCCTCAGGAGCACGCTGAACGATTGGCCAGGGAAAAGGTGCTGGAGGTTGGGCTCCTCCATCCGGGAGCCATGGTGGTGGCCGGGGACACGGTGGTGGTCCGAGACGGCGCACTCCTCGGTAAGCCCCTGGACCCTGACGACGCCCTGAAGATGCTCCTTTCCCTGGCCGGCCGGAGCCACCAGGTCGTGAGCGGGCTCGCCCTGGCTTTTCCGGACGGTTCCCTTCGTTCGGGCGCTTCCACCACCGACGTGGAGTTCCGGCCCTTCGGTGAACGACTTGCCCGGAGCTACGTGGAAACGAACGAGCCCATGGACAAGGCCGGGGCTTACGGGATCCAGGGCGTGGGCGGGGTACTGGTCCGGCGGATCTCGGGCGATTATCACACAGTGGTGGGGTTGCCCCTTCCGCTCTTTCTGGACCTCCTGGAGGAGGGCGGATGGCGGTACGAGTTCGGGAAGCTCGTGCCCCTGTGAACCCGAAACTTCAGAGGTGCGGCGGAAGGAGCTGAACGATGGTTTCTGAGCCACCCGGACTTCCGGTCCCCGTGGGGTGGACGGCCGACGGCTCGGCCTTGAGCCTTCTCGACCAGACGCTCCTCCCCCAGGAGGAGCGATACCTCCGGCTCGAGAGGGTGGAGGAGGTGGTGGAGGCCATCGTCTCCCTCCGGGTGCGAGGCGCACCCGCCATCGGCATCGCGGCCGCCCTGGGATTGGCCATGGCCTTTCGCCGCCGGTGGCAGTCGCGGGACATGGACGCCCGGCACGGCGCTGGGGCGGAGGGGGTTGGGGGGGGCACACACGTCGGGGAGGACGTGCTGTGGGACCTGGAGACCGGATTCCGAAAGGACCGGGACCTGCTCCTGGGGGCCCGGCCAACGGCGGTGAACCTCTCCTGGGCCTTGGAGCGGATGACCAGGGTCTTCGGTGAAAGCGCAGGGGAGGGGGTGGAGTTCCGGGCGCAAGCCCTGGTCCGAGAAGCTGAGATCATCGCCCGGGAAGACCGGGAGATGTGCCGCCGCATCGGAGAGCACGGCCTGGAAGTCATTCCCGAGGAGGGCGCCACCATCCTCACCCACTGCAACGCCGGCGCCCTGGCCACGGGCGGAATGGGGACCGCCCTTGCACCGGTATACGCCGCCCATGCCATGGGCCGGTCCGTGGAGGTGTTCGCCGACGAGACCCGCCCGCTCCTTCAGGGGGCCCGAATCACGGCCTGGGAGCTCCGGAAGGTCGGCGTGCCGGTGACCGTCATCACGGATTCCATGGCAGGTGCCCTCATGAAGGAAGGCAGGGTGAGCCTGGTGCTGGTGGGAACCGACCGGGTGGCCTCCAACGGGGACGTGGCCAATAAGATCGGGACCTACTCCCTGGCGGTTCTGGCCCTCCATCACGGGATCCCCTTCTACGTGGCCCTTCCGAGAACCACCTTCGATCCCGCCGCTCCGGGGGGCGAGTCCATACCCATCGAGGAGAGGGACTCCCGGGAGGTGGCGGAGCTGGTCGGAAGACGGATCGCGCCGGAGGGCACATCGGTGTGGAACCCGGCCTTCGACGTGACTCCTGCCCACCTCGTCACTGCCTTCATTACCGACGGGGGCATCGTCCGGCCGCCGTTCCCGGCATCCATCGCCCGGGTGCTGGGCCATGTCGGACCGAGAGCCGGCTCCCGTACCCACGGCACCTCGGTGCCCGGCGACGCTATCGCGCCGAAGTCCGCCTCGGCGCCCCCAGCCACGGAGGACGCACCATGAGCCCGGTCCCCGCCATTCTTTCCATCGACCAGGGCACCACCGGTTCCACCGGCATGGTCGTGGCCAGCGATGGCCGGGTCCTTTCCCGAGCATATTCCGAGTTCACCCAGTACTTTCCCCGCCCCGGTTGGGTGGAGCACGATGCCGGTGAGATCTGGAAGGTGACCCTGTCCGTCTGCCGAAGGGCCCTGGAGGAGGCCGGAGCCGAAGCCCGGGTTGAGGGGGTGGGCATCACCAACCAGCGGGAGACGGTGGTTTTGTGGGACCGGGGGAGCCTTGAGCCGGTCCATCGGGCCATCGTGTGGCAGGACCGGAGGACCACATCCATCTGCAAGGAGCTCAAGGAGGCAGGACGGGAGGAGGAAGTGCGGCGGCGGACGGGGCTCCTCCTGGATCCTTACTTCTCGGGCACGAAGCTCACCTGGCTGTTCCGGAATCATCCGGAGCTCCTTCGGCGGGCCGAGGCGGGGGAGTTGGCCGCCGGAACGGTGGACAGCTGGCTCATGGCCCGTCTTACCCGGGGCGCCGTCCACGCCACCGATCACACCAATGCGTCCCGGACACTCCTTTACGATCTCTCGTCCAGAGACTGGCACCCGGAGCTCCTGTCCCTCTTCCACGTCCCGGAGGGTATCCTGCCGGAGGTGATGCCCAGCTCCCATGTGTTCGGGACCACGGACGGGGCAGAGCTGGGGCTGGAGGTGCCCGTTGCGGGGGTGGCGGGTGACCAGCAGGCCGCCCTCTTCGGGCAGGGGTGCTGGACGGCCGGGCTGGCGAAGAATACCTACGGCACCGGGGCCTTCCTCCTCCTCCACACGGGGGACGCGGCGGTGCAATCTCGCTCCGGGCTCCTTACGACGGCAGCCTGCGACGAGAGGGGCCGGCCGGCCTACGCCCTGGAGGGCTCCATCTTCGTGGCGGGGGCAGCCATTCAGTGGCTCCGAGACGGGTTGGGGATCCTGGGTTCCGCCCAGGAGTCGGCGGTCCTGGCCGGGAGCCTGGACTCCAATGATGGAGTATATTTCGTGCCAGCCTTCGTAGGTCTGGGGGCTCCACACTGGAACCCTGACGCCCGGGGCCTCCTGGTTGGGCTTACCCGGGGGACCACAGGAGCGCACCTCGCCCGGGCCGCTCTGGAAGCCATGGCGTACTCCGCCGCGGATGTCCTCCTGGCCATGGAAAGGGACTCCGGTGTGGCCACCCGGGAGCTGAGGGTGGACGGAGGCGCGGCCATGAACGACTGGCTCATGGAGTTCCAGGCAAACATCCTGGGCATCCCCGTGCGAAGGCCCGCCATGGTGGACACCACCGCACTGGGGGCGGCGGGATTGGCGGGTCTGGCCACAGGTGTCTGGGAGAACGCGTCGGAATTCCTGGCGGCATCAGGGGAGGCATCTCTCTTCAAACCCTCCATGAGCGCCGGCCAGAGGGCTTCCCTGGCGGCCGGGTGGCGGCGAGCCCTGGACACCGTTGTGGCCTGGTCCGCATGGAAGGAATGAGGTGATAGGCATGGTAAGGAACGAGCTCCGGGAGGCCATTGGCGAAAGCTCATCAGGCGCCTCCCCGGAATCCGGGCCGGGGCTCCGGGTCTCGGTGGTGGGTGCCGGCGACGCTTCCCCCGGGGAATTGGCAATGGCGGAGGCCCTGGGGCGGGCCCTCGGAAGGGCGGGGGCCGTGGTAGTCACGGGAGGCCTCGGGGGTGTCATGGAGGCGGCGTCCCGGGGGTGCGCGGAGGAGGGAGGACTCACGGTGGGATTCCTGCCGGGAGACGATCCGGGCTCGGCCAATCCATGGATCCGTCTTCCCCTGGCCACCGGCATGGGGGAGGCCAGGAACGTCCTGGTTGTGAGGGCAGGAGAAGCCGTAGTGGCGGTGGGGGGAGGTTGGGGAACTCTTTCCGAGATCGCCCTGGCCCGCAAGATGGGCCGGGAAGTGGCGGTCCTGGGTGATCCGCCCGGAGATCTTCCCCTGCCGCGGATGGAGACCCCCCGGGCGGCGGCGGAGTGGGCCCTGCGGCGAGCCAGGGTCGGGCGCCATGGGAAATCTCCGCTGGAGCCGGGACATGGGGTCCCCTGAACAGGGGGGCAGAACTTTCATCTCAAAGGCGTTATTTTCCCGGAGGAACCTTCCTGACCCATGGGGTTTCCAAGGAAGGTCGGCAGGCGGAAGAACGCTGGCCCCTGGCTCGGGTCCGGATAAGTCAGGGTGGCCCGTCCAGGTTCCCGCGAGGGCGAGTCGGATTTCTAGAACAAGGGTGGCGGCATGAAGAACGGTCGGTTCTACGTCGGGCTGGTGGGGGTCGCACTGGTGGTGACCTATCTGGTTTGGACCGGCATCAGCGATTCCATGGTCTACTACCTGACGCCCGCGGAGCTCCTGGCCAAGGTGGAGCAGGATCGGTCCTTCCACGGCGTGGGC
>Ga0114946_10000946_pt1 | contig 20031 bp, 15 predicted proteins | sample WalLakDeSediment_FD_88676 | JGI IMG/M metagenome (GOLD analysis project Ga0114946, IMG submission 88676) | Lake sediment microbial communities from Walker lake, Nevada to study Microbial Dark Matter (Phase II) - Walker Lake 11/02/13 Deep Sediment | ecosystem: Environmental > Aquatic >...
CTCGACGCGCTCGTCCACGGAGATCAGCTTGCCGAACTGAGTCGCCGAGACCTCGACGAGCAGGTCGGCGTAGCGCCACTGCAAGCGGATCGGCTCGAGCCTGGCCGGCGCGTCACCAGCCAGCGGGATCGTCCCGCGCTGCGAGCTTGGCTCGCCGTAGATCGCCTGGAAACGCGCGAGCGTGTCACGCAGATCGAGGGCCGCCGCCTCGCCTGACTGGTAGCTGCGCCGCAGCGACGCGTGGCGCAGGGGATACTCGGGGCTGTCGAATACGAACAGCGCCCGGCCGGCGACGCCAGCTCGACTCGCCTCGATCCGCGCGAGCGAGTCGACGCTGCACGCGAGCCGGATCTGTGGGTTGCGCTCCTTCTTGGAGCGGCGATGCAAGATCGACGCGCCGCTGACCGCGTCGGGGTCATCGGCGCGTGCGAGCTGCTCGCGCTTGTGCTCGCGCAGGCGCTCGACGCTCGCGCGGATGCCCGTGTCGTCGCAGTCGAGCGCGCGCTGCTCGAGCTCGCTGAGCAGCCCTTCGAGGGTCACGACCCCGACCGCCACGCCCAGCGCCGTGGTGCTCGGCGCCCTAGCGAGGCGCAGATCGGGCTGCTCGAACGCGGGCAGCACGGTCTCGAGCGGCGGCAGCTCGCGGGTCCGCTTGGACCACGCTCGGCCGCCGACCCAGCCCGCCCCGATCACCAGAGCGAGCCCGGCGACGAGCCCAACGCGCTTGGCTCGGCTCACGGGCACAGCGCTGGGTCGTCGATGATCTGCGCGCACATCGGCCCGAGCACCGACACGATCGCGTCGCGGTCTGCGGCCGCGACCCCGGCGTTGTCGAGCGCCATGATCAGATCGGCGGCGAGGGCCTCGAAGTCCTGGAGGCTGATCATCAGGCCCTCGTGGCTGGTCAGCATGTCTTGGCAGGGCGTGGAGCCGTAGGAAGGGTCGAGGGCGATCGCCTCCTTGCCGTAGTCACAAGGCCCGTCGATCGAGCACAGCTGCCGGGTCAGGCAGGCCTCGAGCCGGGTCTGATCGGTGTCGACGAAGAACCCCATGATCGCGGGGTTGGTCGTGATGATCGTGTAGAAGTCGGTGACCGCGGCTTGGATGCCGGGCTTGCGACCGACCCGCTGGTAGACCGTCGCGTTGTCGTCGCGATCCTCGACGATGTCGTCGTACATCCCCAAGAACGCCTCGACCATCACGTCGATGTCGGCCTGGGCCACGCCGCGCTCGACTAGCTCATCGACGACGTGGCCGGCGAGATCCATGAAGTCGGCGTCGGAGATGCCGAGGCCCTCGTGCGACTCCAACATGTCGCGGCAGTCGTCGCCGGGGTACTCCTGCGGGCCCCCGGTCAGCGCGCTGAGCTGCAGGGTCAAGCACTTGATCACGATGCTGACGTCGACGCCGTCGTTGAGGAAGTAGGCGTTGATCTTGGCGTCGGCGGCGATCCGATCGACGACCATGTCGATGACCGCCTCGCGGATCCCCTGTTCTTGGCCGAGCCGGTCGTAGATGGTGCCGCCGCTGGTGTCAGCCTCGTTGCCGCCGCCGTTGCAGGCCAAGGTCAAGGCCGAGGTCAAGCCCACAGCGAGCGCACGAGAGAGAAGAGGGGAGAATAGTCGGCCGGCGAGCATCGCTCATGGTACGCGGTCCGGCGGCGATGGTCGCTGGGCGTTAGCGCGCGGCCTTGGACCCGCCGTCGTGGCGGAAGTAGGCCCGCGTCCCCTCGAGCCGGGCGACCCCGTGGGCCCGGCCGCTGTCGGAGCTCTCGAGCCGGCTGACCACGTCGATGTCGAACTGAAGCTCGGCGCTGGGCTCGAGCTGCTCGAGGTAGCGGACCGTGAGCTCGCGGGCTTCGTCTTCGTCGCTCGCGATCACGGTGAAGTCGGTCGTGTAGCCGCCGGCGTCGGCCGGCCAATCTTCGGGGCGGATCGCGTCGAGGGCCGCGCAGGCTCGGGCGACCTTGGCCCGGACCCGCACGCGAAACGACTCGGCGCTGACCTCGGTGATCCCATGGTCGGCGCGGTTGATGGTCTCGAACATGTGCGGGGTGATCCAGTCGCGGCGCCCGGCGAGGCGCGCGACCTCGCGGGCCTCGCTGCGTCGGTCGTGCTGCCACAGCGACTCGAACACCTCTTCGGCGACCAAGCTGGCGTAGTTGGTCCCGAGCTCGCCGCGCTCGTGGGCGGTGGTGACCAGCTCGAGCGCGCGGTAGAGCAGGCGCAGGGCGACGTCGAGATCGCCGCTTGGATCGGCGAGGGTCCACGCGCCGAGCACCGCGAGGGTCAAGGGGTTGTCGCGGTCGGCTAGCTGCGCCCGCTCCAGGGTCATGCGCGCCGACTCGTAGCGGCCGAGCCGGTAGAGCGTGATCGCTTCGTTGTAGAGCGCGCTGCTGTGGTTGGCCTCGAGCGACAAGGCCGACTCGAACCGCTCGATCGCCTCCTCGAGGCGGTCGAGATCCGACAGGCAGATGCCGTGCTCGACGAGCATCTCGACGTCGAGGGGATCCTCTTGCAGGTAGCCGTCGTAGACCGCCTCGGCCTCCTCGAGCCGGCCCTGTCGGCGCAGCAGCGCGCCGAGGGCCGAGTTGGCCTCGACCATCGACGGGGCGCCTTCGTCGAGCTCGAGCGCGCGGCGGTAGCAGTCTTCGGCCTTGGCCTCCTCGCCGAGGCGCTCGAGCACGGCGCCGAGGTTGTAGTGCTGCAGCACGCCGTGGGGATCGAGGGCGACGGCGATCTCGAACGCGTCGCGGGCCTGCTCGAGCTCGCCGTAGAGATCGAGCACGTTGCCGAGCGCGGTCAGGATGTCGGGCTTGCGCGGGAATTCTTCGGCCGCGCGCCGAGCCAAGATCAGCGCGTGCTCGAAGTCTCCGATGTCACACAGCCCGCGGATCCACATGCAGTAGATCGGGATCCGATCGTGCTCGGGGAGCTCGGGCTCCCACGAACTTCGCAGGAGACGTACCGCCGAGTCGGCGGCGCCTTGATCGAGCAAGGTCGCGATAGCATCGAGTTGGGGACGCATAGGCTCAGAAGCTGCGAGTTTTCTTGCATGCGCGCCGACTTGTGGCAATCGCTAATATCGATCGCGAGGGCTCGTTTTACGCGCCGCGCTTGGCGAAGCTGGCGCAAGCTCAATAGTCGCGCCTGTGATCACGGCTACATTCCGCCGAGTCGATCCCGAACTAGGCCAAGAAACATCTGCATGCCCGTCGGGATCAGCCCGTCGTCGAAGTCAAAATCCGGGTGATGACACCCAGGCGTGTCTTCACCCTCGCGACCTGCCCCCAAGAAGAAGTAGGCGCTCGGGACTTCGGCGGCGAAATAGGCGAAGTCCTCGCCGCCAGCCATGGGCAGGCCGTCGTGCCGTAGCGTGAGCGTATCGACGGCTTCGGCGACCCGAGCGACGGCGGCCACACACCCAGGATCGTTGACGAGAACGGGGTAGCCGGTCTCGAGGGCGAGATCGACCTCGACGCCGTAGCTCGCGCCTATGCCCTTGGCGATCTCGCGCACGCGCGTAATCACTCGCTCGGTGACGGCGGCGGAGAAGCTGCGGATCGTGCCGGTCATCCGCGCGAATTCGGGGATCACGTTATGGGTGTTTCCGGCTTCGAAGCTGCACACGCTGACGACCGCACCGCCGGCCGCGCTCAAGCCTCGCGAGACCGCGGTCTGGAGCGCGCCAACCAAGGCCGCGCCGGCGACGATCGGATCGCGGCAGTCTTGCGGTTGACTGCCGTGGCCCCCCTTACCCCGCACGGAAATTTCAAAGCTGTGGACCTGCGCCATGATCGGTCCGGAGATCACCCGGAGCTCTCCGCGGGGATAAGCGGGCCAGTTGTGCAGGCCATAGACCTCGTCGACGCCATCGAGCGCGCCTTCCGCAACCATGACTTTGGCGCCGCCGCCTTGGACACCCTCCTCGGCGGGCTGAAACAACAAGCGGACGTTGACCGGGATGACTTCGCGATAACGCGCGAGCACGGCCGCGGTCCCGAGCAGGATCGCCGTGTGTCCGTCGTGGCCGCACTTGTGCGCCCGACCGTCGTGGACCGAGCGCCAGTCGAGCTCGGTCCGCTCGGTCAGCGGCAGGCAGTCGATGTCGGCACGCAGCGCGATCGTGCGCGCTCGGCCGTGCAGCTCCGGGTGGAGATCGGCGACCAGGCCGGTGCGGGCGCAGTCTCGAGGCTCGTAGCCGAGCTGCGTCAACCAGCTCCTGATCAACCGTTGGGTCCGCACCTCCTCGAACCCAAGCTCCGGGTGCTTGTGGATGTCACGGCGGATGTCCGTGAGCGTCGGCGTCAGGTTCTCGATCTCGGTGCGGGGGTCCTCCCACGACATGGGCGGCACTGTAGAGCGCCGAGCGCCTCCAAGTCACGCGCGGATCCGGGCTGCTAGTGTTAAAGCGATGACCGCCATCCGGACCAAGGCGCTGCTGCTCTATGCTGGTGAGCGCACGCCTCATCGCTCGTGTGGGATCGCGCTGGCCGAGGCGTTCGACCGCCCGACGGCCGCGTACCAGAGCCTGCGCCGCGGGGGCATCACCGGGCGCGGCACGTGCGGGGCGGTCGTCGCCGGCCAGCTGCTGCTCGGCGAGCTGCTCGGCGACCCCGATCCAACCGGGCCGGTCACGCCGGCTCTGCGCGCCGCGATGGTCCGCTACCTCGAGCGCGTCGACGCCGAGCTCGACCGCGGCTCGAGCCCCACGCTGATCTGCAACGACCTGACCGAGCCCCACGGCGACTTCATGGGCCCGGCGCGTCACCAGTTTTGCACGGCCCTCGTCGGCCAGGTCGCGCAGCTCGTCGACGAGCTCCTTCGGACCCACGGCGTCGAGCACCAACCCACGCCGGTCACCCTCGCTGACGGCAGCGTCGTTTAAGGCCGCTCGAGCTTGTCGATCAGCCAGCGTCCGGCGGGCCCCGGCGGTGAGGCGGCGCGGTGGATCACGAACATGTCGAGGGCATAGGGCTCGCTGCCCCACTCGCGGACGTGCAGGCGCGCGAGCTCGCCGGCCTCGAGCTCCTCGCGGACCATGTGCAGCGGCATGTTTCCCCAGCCGAACCCAGCGCGCAGGCACGCGAGCTTGGCCGGCAGGTCGGCGAGCCGCCAGTTGTCGTCGCCGGCCACGGCCATGTCCTGGCCGGCGGTCAGCGGCGAGCGATCGGTCAAGACCAGCTGCGTATGCGTGCGCAGCTCGGCCATGGTCAGCGGGCCCTCGGCGGCGGCGAGGGGGTGCGTGGGGGCGCAGACCGTGACCAGCTCGATCGCGATGAGCGGCGTGCGATCGATCCCGGCCGGGAACTCGGCGAGCGGCTCACTGATCCCAAACTGGACGACGCCGTCGTCGACGAGCTGGGCGACGGCCCCGAGCGCCTCGGTCCGCAGGTGCACGGGCACCGAGGGGTACTGCTGGCGAAACGCCGCGAGCACCTCGAGCAGGATCGGCATCGGGAAGAACACGTCGACGGCGATCGCGAGGCGCGGCTCGACGCCCTCACGCATCTGCCTCGCGCGGGCGAGGAGTCGGTCGACATGGGCGTCGACGGCCCGGGCCTCGTCGACGAGCGCGCGGCCGGCCTCGGTCAGCGTCGGCTTGCGCCCGGTCCGATCGAAGAGCTCGAGCTCGAGCAGCCGCTCGAGGTTGGCGACCGCATAACTGACCGCCGACTGCGCGCGGCTGAGCTTGCGAGCGGCGCTCGAGAAGCTCCCGGTCTCGACGATCGCCAAGAACACCGCGAGCTGGTCCAAGGTGATCGGCTCACTGTTCACGGGGCAATGGTACGCCGCCGCGCCAAGCAATCGTCATCGGCGTGCGCGGAGCTCAGTAGACTCCTGCGTGTGCGGACCCCGGACCCGATCGCTCAGCTTCGCCAGCTCTACCGCGACGTCGACGGCTTCTCGATCCCCGCTGGTGAGGTCCGCACCGTCGAGCGCTCGCGCGGCTCGGCGACCTACGGTGAGCTGATGCCCAGCGCCAGCGTCCGGCTGCTCGAGCAGCTCGAGCTGCGCCGCCGCGACGTGTTTTACGACCTCGGCGCAGGGGTCGGGAAGCTGGTCTTGCTGGCCGCGATGACGACCCCCGTCGGCCGGGCTTGCGGCGTCGAGCTGGCTGCTCGGCGGGTCGCCCTCGGGCAAGCGGCCCTGAGCGCCGCGCGATCGCAGCGGGTCCCGGGCGCGAGCCGGGCGAGCCTCGTCCAAGCCGACATGCTCCGCTGTGAGCTCGACGCCGCGACCGTGGTCTACACCTGCTCGACCGCGTTCTCCTCGGCGTTCATGGCTCGCTTGGTCCGCCGGCTCACGCGCCTGCCGAGCCTGCGGACGCTGGTCAGCTTGCAGGAGCTCGACGACCCCCACGAGTTCGAGCTGATCGCCGCGCCGCGCCTGGATGCCAGCTGGAAGCGCCGGACGAAGGTGTACATCTACACCCGTTAGAGCGCCGACCAGTTTGAATTCACGCGCTGATGCACGCCTGGGGCGCCCCGTGGCGTTAGCGCCGATCAGTTTGGAGTCGCGGGCACGGGGATCGGCGCGTCATCGCCAGCGGGCTGGGCCGGGCGTTGCGGTTGGGGCTGAACGCGGGGCCGCTTCTTCTCGAGCACCGGGTTGCTGCCGTCGGGCATCAGCTCGGGGAGCTCGAGGCTGACGGGCCGCTTGATGTAGGGGGTCATCGGCGGCGGGGACCCGGCCCCGATCGTGCGGACCGCCGCGGCTTCGCGCTCGGGATAGAACCCGACGTAGTCGGTCTTGAGCCGGTCGCCGATCATGATCATCCGAAAGCTGATGATGTCGAGCTGGTCGTTCGAGACGTACATGCACCACTCGGGCTCGGCCCCGGACGCCACCAGGGTCTGCCAGCCGGGTTGCAAGGGCGTGCAGCTGAAGCTGGCCTTCTTGCCGAACCGCGAGCTCGCGGTCCGGAACGCCTGGAGGAACTCGAGCCCAAGCGGATCTTGCTTGGTCACGATCGGCCGGGCCCGGAGCTCGCGGCGATCGGGCGCGCCCCAGCGGGCGTTGGGTGCGAGGAGCAGGGCCATGCGCTCGGGGTCGTCCTTGGCCGCGGCGATCAACAGCTCGACGTCCATGGTCTTGGCCTGGAAGGGCAGCATCCAGTTGCGCAAGTCGGCCTCGGACCGGTACGTCCGCGCGGCGTAGCTCTCGAGCAAGCTGCCGTCGGGCGTCGCTCCCTCGCCGGTCGCGGGCGGCAGCGTGCTCGACGGTTGGTACTCGGGGATCGACGGGTCGGCCCAGACCTCGGGTATCGGCGGGTTGCGAGGCTCACAGGCGGCCAACGCGAGGCTCAGCAAGGCGAAGGAGGCGAGGACTGACAACCGACGGGGCATGGGGTGTGTCTAAACGGGTGACCCGAGCTTCGCAAGGGCCCTACCCAATCGGACGCGTGCGCACCGTGTCTTCCTCTGGCGTGCTCTCGATGTCGGGGGTGTTGGCCTCGATGAAGTTGGTCCCGATGTCCCGCTCGATCCGCGCGAGCGCGTCCTGAGCCCAGTGCACGAAGCTGATTTCGTTGGTCGAGTGGAAGTCCGCGAGCATCTCCTCGAGCTCGCGCCGGGCCCGAGGGGTCTGGCCCATCATGTGCGCGACCTCAGCGTCGAGCAGGCGCAGCTGCTGGAGGGTGACCTGATCGTTGGAGCTGTGCTGCATGCCGCGGCGAGCGGCGGCGAGCTTCTCGGCGCCGTCTTCGACCTTGCCGAGCCGCGCGAGGGTGTAGCCCAAGAACCCGGTGTTGAGGTGCACGGCCTGGCCGAGCCCGAACAGCTGGCAGATGCTGATCGCTTCGGTGAAGGCGGCGGCCGCCGGCTCGAGCTGGCCGTCGCGCAGGTAGAGGTCGCCGAGGTTGTGCAGCGGCGTATGCAAGAGCCGCGGGACCTTGGCGGCGCGGAGCTGGTTGATCGCCTCTTCGGTCTCGCAAATCGCCCGGTCGGGGTCACCGCCGAGCACCGCCAAGAACGCGATGCCCGACAGGTAGCTCTGGCGCTGGACGACCGGGACCCGCGCGGCGATCGGCTTGCCCATCTCATGGAGCCGGCGGGCTTCGCCGAGCTGGCCCGAGAGCGACAAGCAGCGCAGGCGCACGCCGATGATGTGGCAGACGTCGACGTCGTTGGCGTCGTCGAGGTCGAGGATCTCCATGGCCTTGCGCGAGTAGGACCCGGCTTGCTCGATCTCGCCGGCCACGAGCAGGACCTCCGAGCGCCGGTTGGAGATCCGCAGCTCGAGCACGCGGTCACGGGCCATCTGCGCCGCCGCGGCGGCCCGCTCGAGCCGGTAGAGGGTGACCTCCATGTTGTCGAGCACATCGGTGGTGTAGCGATCGGCGAGGCCCAGCCAAAACAGCGACTGGGCCCGGAAGTCACGCATCAACTCGGCGAGCAAGATCCCCGCTTCGTAGTGGGCGGTCTCGCGGCGGACGTCGTCGAGGGCGCCAGCGCCTTGGTTGAGCAGCAAGAGCTTGGCCTCGAGCAAGCGGGGGATCGCTGCGGTCCCGCCGTGCTGACGCAAGCGCCGGATCAAGCGCTCGAGCACGGCCGCGCCGAGCTGGGCTTGGCCGACGGCGAACAGCCCCGCGGCCGCCTCCTCGAGGGCGTCGACGGCCTCGAGGCCGTCGGCCGCGTCGTCGAGCAGGCGGACCTTGAGGAACACGAAGTTGCTGTCGATGACCTCGAGCTCGTCGATCCGCGAGGCGAGGTCGAGGCGGGTCTCATCGAGGGAGTCGGCGTAGCGCTGGCGCACGGCCTCGCGGACCGACTCGTGGGCGAGCGAGATGTGGCTGGTCGCCGAGCTCGCGTTGCGGACGATCAGCCCCTCGCCCTCGAGCCGATCGATCGCGCGCCGGAACCGGCTGCGGCGCAGGTCGCTGAGCTGCGCGAGCTGGCTCTCTTCGATCGGCGCTTCGATCAGGTACAAGATGCTCGCGATCTCCCAGGCGCTCACGCCCTGGGCGTCGAGCCGAGCCTCGGACCGCTGCGCGAGGGTTTGGTGGAGGTTTTGCGCCGCTGGAGAGTTGCCCCGGAACGCCCAGTCGTCGGCGTCGCGGGTCAAGATGCCCTCTTCGATGAGGACCCGCAGGGTCTCGCGGAAGCTCAGCGGGTGGCCTCCGGTGAGGTTGTCGAGGGCCTTGACGAGCTCGCGGATCGCCGCCGAGTCACCGAGCACGCCCTGCAGGACCGAGTGCATCTCGCGGCGCGAGAACGGGCGCAGGTTCCAGGTCTCGGCCAGCTGATCGCGGGCGAGCGAGGCCAGCAGCGGCGAGAGCTTGGTGTGCGGGGTCGTGGTCGCGCACAGCAGCAGCGGCGCCTGCTTGGAGGCGATCGCCCGCGACAGCTGCTCGAACCGGATGAACTCGCTTTGACCCTTGGCTAGGTCCGAGAGGTGCAGGCAGTAGGGCCGCTCGTGGCACGCGGCGATCAGGAACTCCATCAGCCGCCCGGCCGCGCTCTCGTTGGTCCCCCGATCGCGGGCGAGCTGGAGCAGCTCGGCGTAGTCGGCCACGACCTTGGAGCGCTCACCGAGCGCCGTCGCGAGCTGCTGGACCACCGGCCCGAACGCGCCGAGGGCCGTGTGCTCCGTCGTCCAGCACGAGCTCTCGATGATCATCCCGCCGCCGATCTGCATCTCGCGGCGGAGCTCGCTGAGCAGCCGGCCCTTGCCCATGCCCTCGGGCGCCTCGATCACGATCGTGCGGATCAGCTGGTGGACCCCGCGGCTGCGGCTGCCCTCGGCCGAGTCGATGGGCAGCAGCACGTCGGTCGCCCGGGTCACGAGCAGGTCGAGGTAGCTCTGCCGATCGGTGAACGGCAGGTGCTCGACGAACACCCGGGCGAACTCGCCGCGGTCCTCTTTGCCCTGGCGCTCACGGATGTGCGAGGGCTCGCGCCGCAGCAGCTCGAGCACGATGCTGCGCGCGCTCTGGGGCCGGCGCTCGGGATCGGGGTGGAGCATGCGGCCGACGAGCTCGGCGACGACCGGGCCGGCCTGCTTGAGCAGCGCGCCAGCGAGCTCGGGGCGCCAGTCTTTTTGGGCGCGCAGGGCCTCTTCGAAGTCGCGGGAGGGGAACGGCTTGGACCCGCGGATCGCCGCGTACATGGTCGCCGCGAGCGAGTAGATGTCCGAGCGGCTGTCGGTCTTTTGCCCGCGGATCTTCTCGGGCGCCGAGAACCCCGGGGTCCCGAGCACGACGTCTTCTTCTTCTTCGACCTCTTCGTCGGCCTCGTCAGGCTTCTTCTTCTTCTTCTCGGGCTTGCGCAGGGTCTGGGCGAGGCCAAAGTCGATCAGCTTGGCGGTGGGTTGCCCGTCTGCCGGGCTCGTGACCAGCACGTTGGTCGGCTTGATGTCCTCGTGGACGAGGCCGAGGGCGTGGATGTAATCGAGGGCCCGAGCGAGCTGCACGAACACGTCGACCACGACCTCGCGCGACTTGCCTTCGAGGAACTCCGACAAGTAGACGCCCTCGACGAGCTCCTGCGTGAAGTAGACCCCGTCGAACTCTTCGCAGCGCCCGAACTCGTAGACCGTTGCGAGGTTCGGGTGATGCAGCTTGGTCAGGATCAGGAACTCGTCTTTGAACTTCTCCGTGATGTCGTCGGATTGCGACGGCGACCCACCACCGGGGACAAACGAGTTGCGACTGGTCCGCGCGACGCGGCTGCGTCGACCGAAGCGCGAACGCGACGAAGAGCTGTCGAGCGAACGCGAGCGGGTTCCCCGCGGCTCCATCGACGCGTCCGTGCGAATCACCTTGAGCGCGACGTCGCGCTCCTCGAGCTCGTCTTCAGCCCGATACACCGCACCGAAGCCGCCCTTTCCGAGGAGCTCCTTAATGTGGTAACGCCCCGCGATTTTTTTCGGGATGTCGGTCATCGACACGAATCTGCGCTTGTCGCGGCTGGACTGTAGCCACCTCGATTGGCCCGCACAACAGCGGGGATCGAGAGCGGCCGATGACGAGGTCGTTCCATGGTACTTCGAATCACAACTATTACAGCAATAAAAAATCTACGCTAGCAGAGCAGGCGTACAGTGGATCTGGCGGAATTATCGCACTGGCCCAAAGGTCACCATTTGATCCAAAGCTCGGGGGTGGATGTGGGAATATCGCCCCTAATGGGGCGCAGTTCGCCGGCCTAAACCGGTCGAGTTTGCGCGCTTGGTGTTGATGCTAACGTGAAATGCAAACTTGCAGTGCCCGCAATGTGACAGGCCGCGTCGATCGGGCAACCTGCCCCATTCGCGGCTTGCATGTGAGACTTCCCGATGCGCGCAGGCCGGAGGTCGGCATCGTGATGCTCAGCCCCGGGATCAGCCGCGGGGCTTCCCCCATTTTGGAGCTTCGCCGGCGCGGATCGCCGCGAAGCTGGCCCGGCCGATCGCCGCCTCGCCCGCGTCGACGCAGCGCTCATAGGCCGCGGACTCGAGCTCGATCCGCTCCGCTTCGCTGCGGCCGAGCCCGGCGATCAGCGCGTGCTTGAAGCTCGCGATCGCAAGCGGTGAGCGCCGACGCAGCTGCTCGGCCAACGCTTCGACGCGCGCGAGCCCGCTGTCGACGTCGTCGCTCAGCTCTTGAACCAAGCCGATGCGCAGCGCTTCGTCGGCGCCGATCGACTCGCCGGTGCAGCCGAGCCGCAGGGCCTGCGCCGGTCCAACCAAGCTCGACAGCTCCGCGGTCCCGCGCGCGCCGGGGATGATCCCGAGCCCGGTCTCGGGCAGCCCAAAGCTCGCCGCCCGCGTCGCGATCGAGTAGTCGGCGGTCAGCATGTACTCCGTGCCCCAGCCCAAGGTCACGCCGCTGCTCAGCGCGACGTTGAACAGCGGCAGCCGGCGCAGGCGCTGCATCAGCTGGCGCTGACGGATAACGTGGGCCTTGACCCGCACGTCGTCCCAGCCGACCCGTTCGGTGACGTTGGCCCCGGCGATGAAGATCGCCGTGCCCCGCGAGCTGACCCGGCGGCTGGTCGTGCACAGGCAGGTGATCGGCTGGTCCCGCTCGGGATCTTCGATCAGCGCGCACAGCTGGGCGAACGCGTCGAGCTGCTCGCTGCCGACCTCGTTGGCCTTGCCGTGATCGAGCTCGAGGATCAGCAGCTGGCGGTCGGCGTCGAGGCGGGGGTGGAGCGCGGCGATGCGAGCGAGGTCCATGGCCGGGGTTGTACGCCGCAGGGGCGCACGAGTGAAGCGCCGCGCTCGCTGGCTAAAGCGGCAGCGCGGCGCTCGGGTGGACGCCGCGCTCCGTGATGATCGCGGTGATCAGCTCGGCTGGGGTCACGTCGAAGGCGGGGTTGCGGACCGGGACCTCGGCGGGCGCTCGGAGCACGCCGCCATGGTGGCGGACTTCGTCGCCGTCGCGCTCTTCGATCGGGATCTCGGCGCCGGTCGCGAGCGAGCGATCGATCGTGGTCCACGGCGCCGCGACGTAGAACGGGATGTTGTGGTGCTTGCACAGCACGGCGACGGCGTAGGTGCCGATCTTGTTGGCCGCGTCGCCGTTGCGGGTGATTCGATCGGCGCCGACGATCGCGGCTTGGATCTCACCGCGGGCCATCATCGCCGCGGCCATGTTGTCGGCGATCAGCGAGCACGGGATCGCGTCGTGCATCAGCTCCCACGCGGTCAGGCGCGAGCCTTGGAGCAGCGGCCGGGTCTCGTCGACGAACACGTGCAAGCGCGTGCCCGCGGCCCACGCCGAGCGGATCACCCCGAGCGCGGTGCCGTGGCCCGAGGCTGCGAGGGCGCCGGTGTTGCAGTGCGTCAAGATCCCGCCAGCCGGGAGCAGCCCGGCCCCGTGCGCGCCGAGCTCGAGGCACGCGCGTAGATCGTCGAGCACGTGGCGCTCGGCGACCTCACGCAAGACCTCGCGCAGGCGCGGGACGCTGGCGTTGGGGGTGGTTGCGAGCGCGGCTTGGATCGCCGCGCGCTGCTGGTCGAGGGCCACGAACAGGTTCACCGCCGTCGGGCGCGTGTGGGCGAGGCGCTCGCTCGCGGCGGCGAGCCCGGCCAAGAACGGCTCGCGCTGCTCGGGCAAGCCGAGGCTGACGACGTAGAGCCCAAGCGTCGCGGCGCAGCCGATCGCCGGCGCGCCGCGGACGGTCAGCGTCTCGATCGCGCGGGCGATCGCCTCGAGCTCGTCGAGTTGCAGCCACACGGTCTGACCGGGGAGCTGGCGTTGATCGAGGAGCACCAGCGCGCGGCCGTCGGCGCTGAGCGTGACCGGTCGCAGGCCTTGGTAGCGGGTCGGGTCGGTGTCGTGGACCATGGCGTCGCGCTCAATCCTTGGGTTCGGGCTCGGGCTCGGGCTCGGCGAGGAGCTGGTCGAGCACGGCGTTGACGATCTGCGGGTTGGCCTGGCCGTTCGACGCGCGCATGACCTGACCGACGAAGAACCCGCGGACCTTGTCCTTGCCGGCGCGCAGCTGCTCGAGCTGCTTGGGGTTGTTGGCGACGACCTCGCGGACCATGGCCGCGATCGCGGCGTGGTCCGAGACCTGCCGGTAGCCGTCGCGCTCGACGATCGCCGCCGGCGACAGGCCCTCGTGGAACGCCTTGTCGAGCACCTCTTTGGCCGCGCGGCCCGAGATCGTGTCGCCGTCGACGAGCGCGAGCAGCTCGGCGAGCGAGGCCGGCGCGACCGGGCACGCGGCGATCGACCGGCCGCTTTGGTTGAGGAGCTTGAGCAGCTCGCCGGTGATCCAGTTGCACGCGGGCTTGGCCTGGTCGGCGTCAGCGAGGGCCAAGACCGCGTCGAAGTACTCGCTCAGCTCGCGCTCGGCCGTGAGCACGCCAGCGTCGTAGGCCGACAGCCCGAGCCCAACGAGCCGCCGTCGCCGATCCCAAGCGAGCTCCGGCAGCTCGGCCGCGGTCGCGGCGATCCAGGCCTCGTCGAGCAGCAGCGGCGGCATGTCGGGCTCGGGGAAGTAGCGGTAGTCGGCGGCCGCCTCCTTGGTCCGCATCACCCGGGTCTGGTCGGCGCTGGGGTCGTAGCTCATGGTCGACTGCACGACCGCCTCGCCGCGCTCGAGCAGATCGGTCTGCCGGCGGATCTCCGCGTTGATCGCCGCCTCCAAAAATTTGAAGGAGTTGAGGTTCTTGATCTCGCAGCGGGTCCCGAGCTCGGCTTGGCCGGGGCGCCGGAGCGAGACGTTGGCGTCGCAGCGCAGCGTGCCCTCTTCCATGTTGGCCTCGGAGATGCCGAGGTAGCGGACGATCGTCCGGAGCTCGCGGACGTAGTCGGCGGCCTCGGCGGCCGAGCGCAGGGCCGGGAGCGAGACGATCTCGACCAAGGGCGCGCCGGCCCGGTTGAAGTCGACCAAGCTGTCGCCGCCGCCGACGTGGGTGTTCTTGCCGGCGTCCTCCTCCATGTGGATCCGTTGCAGCGGGATCCGCTTGGTCGCGAGCGACTCGGGCTCGGCCGCGGGGTCGGCGATCTCCACGTAGCCCGCTTGGGCGTAGGGCTGGTCGGCCTGGGTGATCTGATAGCCCTTGGGCAGGTCCGGGTAGAAGTAGTGCTTGCGAGCCCAGCGCGAGACCGGCTGGACCTCGCAGTGAACCGCGAGGGCGAGCCGCACGGCGTGGTTGACGGCCTCGCGGTTGGCGACCGGCAAGGTCCCCGGGAGCCCGAGGGTGTAGGCGTCGATCTGCGTGTTCGGCTCGACCCCAAGGGTGTAGGCGTAGGCGCAGGGCGTGAACATCTTGGTCGCGGTCGCGAGCTGGCAGTGGACCTCGAGACCGATGACCACCTCGTAGTCGGACATCAGCGCGCACCTCCGGCGAGCAACGGCCGCTCGCGGTGCCAGGCGGTCGCGGCCTCGTGGGCGGCCGCGACCCGCAACAGCGTCGCTTCGCCCAGGCGCGGGCCGATCAACTGGAGGCCGATCGGCAGGGCTGGGTGCTCGCCGCTGGCGTCGGAGAACCCGGCTGGGATCGACATCGCCGGCAGCCCCGCTAGGTTCGCGCCGATCGTGAACACGTCCGAGAGGTACATCGCGAGGGGGTCGTCGAGCTTGGCGCCGAGCCGCCACCCGGGCACCGGCGAGGTCGGGCTCGCGAGCACATCGCAGCGCTCGAACGCGGCCGCGTAGTCCCGGGCGATCAGCGTGCGGACCTTCATCGCGCGGCCATAATAGTCGGCGTAGGAGTCGGCACGGAGCACGAAGGTCCCGAGCAGGATCCGGCGCTTGACCTCGGCGCCGAAGCCGTCGTGGCGGGTGGCCTCGTAGGTCTCGCGCAACGACGCTCGCTCGCGTCGGAGCCCGTAGCGGATCCCGTCGTAGCGCGCGAGGTTGCTGCTCGCTTCGGCGGTGCACAGCACGTAATAGGTCGCGACGGCGTGGTCGAAGTGGGGCAGCTCGACCTCGGCCAAGGTCGCGCCGGCGCCGACGAGGATCGCGAGGCCGTCCTCGAAGCGCGCGCGGACCTGGGGGTCGAGGCCTTCGAGCTGCATGGCGTGGCGGTCGACCCCCACGCGCAGGCCGCCAAGCCCGACGCGGGCGCCAAGCTCGACGGCCGCGAGGTAGTCGGGCACCGGCGCGGTCAGGCTGGTCGCGTCGTGGGGATCATGACCGGCGAGGACCGAGAGGGCCAAGGCCGCGTCGCCGACCTCGCGGGTCAGCGGCCCGGCCTGGTCGAGGCTCGACGCGAACGCGATCATCCCGTGGCGCGAGACCCTGCCGTAGGTCGGCTTGAGCCCGACGAGGTTGCACAGGCTCGCCGGTTGGCGGATCGAGCCGCCGGTGTCCGAGCCGAGCCCAAGCGCGCACGAGCGAGCCGCGACCGCGGCCGCGGTCCCCCCGGAGCTCCCGCCCGGCACGTAGGCCGGCGCCCAGGGGTTGCGGACGGCCTCGAAGGGGGTGTTTTCGTTGGACGAGCCCATCCCAAACTCGTCCATCGCGAGCTTGCCGAGCAGCACCGCGCCAGCCTCGGCGCAGCGCCGCGCTTGCGTGCCTTGGTAGGGCGGCGTCCAGCCCGAGAGGATCGCCGAGCCGCAGGTCGTCTCGACGCCCTCGGTCACGAAGATGTCCTTGAGCCCGATCGGGACCCCGGCGAGGGGCCCGAGGGCCTCGCCAGCTTGGCGGGCCGCGTCGACGGCCGCCGCTTGGGCCAGCGCGCGGTCGGGCAGCGTGCATCGATAGGCGCGCAGGATCGGCTCCGTCGCCGTGATCTGCTCGAGGTAGGCGCGCGTGGCCTCGACCGCCGACACGCCCCCAGCGTGGACGGCAGCCGCGAGCGCGCGCGCGCTCAGGGAGAGGATCTCTTCGCTGGTGCCCACGGTCGCCCTCCTCAGTCCTTGAATTTCGGCACGACCACGAGCCCGTCGCGCGTGACCGGCACGCCAGCGATCACCGCCTGGGGATCGACAGGTCGTTCGGCTGGTTCATCGGCGCGCAAGCCCGAGTCGGCTCGTTCGGCGCTGAGGTACTCCGGCACCCCCTCGACATCGACCCCCTGGAGCGTGCGGATGTAGCCAAGAATCGCCTCGACCTGCGGACCGAGCTGGGCCTGTTCGTCAGGCAGCAGCTCGAGTCGCGCGAGCTGTGCGAGGGTGTCGACGAGCTCCGCGGGGTCGTGATCGCTCGGCATTCGGCCCGAGCGTAGCCGCTGGGAGCTCCTGGTAACATCCCTGGCCCGCGCTGGACATTCCTGGCGCGCTCGCCCGCGCTGGACATTCCTCCGAGATCCGCGCCGGGCGGCGAGCGCGGAAGCGATCGAGCGCCGCAAGTGCCCCACGCCGGGCATGCAGCCCTGATCTCGCTGGTTAGCTGACACTCTGGCAAAGCCGCGTTATCTCTACTGCCATGGCGTCGCCCCGAACCTCCAGTCCACGCGCGAGTGGGCCTCGGCATGGATCGTGGGCTGGCTGGGTTGGTTGCGGAGCGCTCGCTTGCGTCGCGCTCGCGTGCGCCGACGATCCCGGCGAGGCTGGCCGCAGCCAGCCGGCCGAGCAAGCGATCGCCAGCGAGCCGTCGAGCGGCCACATCGGGCGGATCCATGTGGTGCTCCAGCCCCGCCCCGACGAGCTCGAGCCCGAGCCGCAGTTGCAGGTCAGCGGCCGCTTCGTCGAGTACCGCAACGTCCCCGAGAGCCTCGTCCGCGCGCGCACCAACTTGCCGGTCCCCGCGTGGGAGCAGCTCGTGCCGGGGCAGTGCATCGCCAGCGAGGCGCTCTTGCCTGTCGCTGGGGCGTCGCTGGACGACCAAGGTGGCCGCGAGCTGTCGCTGATCGACGCTGGCGATCTGCGGGTCACCTTCGGCAACCGTGAGTTCGTCGCCCCGCTCGCGTTGATCCCCGACATCTTGCCGTGGCTCTCGGGCGTCGAGTACACCCACGTCGACGACCGAACGCCGCGCTTGCTCGTCGAGCCCGACGGGAGCTCACCGGTGTCCGTCACCCTCGACGGCTCGCCCGACGGTGAGCTCGAGGGCTTCAGCGTCAGCGTCAGCGTGCCCGCGCAGCTGACCCTCGAGGCGGCCAAGGTCACCGACGACCGCTTGACCATCGACTGGCGCCCGCCGGGCGACACCACGGCCAGCGTCGTCTTGCGGCTTCAGGCCTTCGTCCCCAGCGAGGACGGCGTCAACGAGCCCGCTGGCGAAGAGGTCACCTGCGTGGTCAACGACTCCGGCCGCGCCGACCTCGCGATCGGCCCGCTATCGACCGCCGGCCTCGCAGCCGAGGCCGCCCTCTTACGCGTGAGCCTGAGTCGCTTCGACATCAGCCAAGTCCGCGCCGGCAACTTCGGCGTCGTCGACGTATTCATCGAGCTCCGCGCCCAAAACACCCTCTCGCTCGAGTGAGCCGACCGCGGGGGGTCCATAAACGGGGGTCCATAAACGGGGGCTCCATAAAGAAGAGGAGTGCATTGCACTCCTCCTCGTGGTCGCCTCGGGCGGTGCCGGTTCCTCGTTTCGAGGTCCCCGCGGGCCTCGGTTCTGGTTCGCGCGTCGGTGGAGTGCGGGGTTTGACGCGGTGGCCGACGGCGTCGGCCGGGTGGGTTGGCGGGCTCCTGTAGAGGAGCTCAAGTGTGGCGGGCGCTAGCAGCCCGCGTCAGGAGTGTGATCGTGGGAGGCGGCTGCCAATTGCGAGCTGGTGTCGCAGCCGCCGCGCCCGGGACTAGGAGGCTCCTCCTTTCGCGGCTACGGCCGCCCTGGTGCGAGAAAGGGGAAGGATCGGGGCTGGGGTTTCGATCATAAACACCTCCTGTTCCGGGGCCTGAGACGACATATCGATCCTAGCAGCCTGTGGTGGAACCCGCCACGACGCCTCGCTTGGTCTTTTCGCCGAGGGCGTTGTCGCCGAAACTTGTAGTACGGGCATACTGCGAGCGCCGAGCGACAACGCCACGGGGCGCCCCAGGCGTGCATCAGCGCGTGAATTCAAACTGGTCGGCGCTCTAGCTAGCAGCGCCGAGCTGTCGCAGCCAAAGGTGATTGCTCGCTAGCCTTTGCGGCGCTCGATCTCCGGTTGGGGAGCGCGCTGGGCTGCAAGGGCGGGTGAGCCGTCGCCTCGCGCGGGGGGCCCGTAGGTTGACTTGCGCAGGGCTGCGTGGCAACGCAGGGCCAGTGAGCACGCAACGCCCCGATCATTTGCTCGTGCGCGACGACCCCGAGCGCTTTGGCCTGCGCATCGTCGATGGTGTGCTCCACATCGAGGGCGTCGATCTGCGTACGATCGCCGCCGAGGTCGGCACCCCGGCCTACGTCTACGGCACCGCCCACATCGAGGGGCGCTACCGGAGCTTGGTCTCGGCGCTCGCCGGCCGCCCCACGTTGATCTGCTACGCGGTCAAGGCCAACAGCAACCAAGCGGTGCTGCGCACGCTCGCGCGGCTCGGCGCCGGGGCGGACATCGTCTCCGCAGGCGAGCTCGCTCGCGCCCTCGCGGCGGGGATCCCCGCCACCAAGATCGTGTTTTCGGGGGTCGGCAAGCAAGCGGCCGAGATCGACGCGGCGCTCGCCGTTGGGATCCGCTCGATCAACGTGGAGTCCGCCGAGGAGCTCGAGCTGGTCGCGTCGCGGGCCGCGGCGCTCAACCGGCGCGCGCCGGTCTGCCTGCGCATCAACCCCGACGTCGATCCCGAGACCCACCCCTACCTAGCGACGGGCCTGCGCGAGACCAAGTTCGGCGTCGCGATGGAGCGCGGGCTCGAGCTCGCGCTGCGGGCGGTCGAGCTCGAGGCGGTCGAGCTCGTCGGCCTGGCTTGCCACATCGGCTCGCAGATCGTCGACGCGGCGCCGTTCCTCGACAGCCTCGCGCGCATGCGCGAGCTGATCGACGCGCTCGCTGAGCGGGGCGTGAAGCTGCGGTCCCTCGACCTCGGCGGCGGCCTCGGGATCGCCTACGCGGGCGACGACCCCGTGCTCGAGGCTGAGCGCTGGGGCCAGGCGCTGGTCGACGCGACCGCCGAGCTCGACTGCGAGCTGATCCTCGAGCCGGGCCGCTACCTGGTCGGCAACGCCGGCGTGCTGCTGAGCACCGTGGTCATGCGCAAGCAGGGCGAGACCAAGAAGTTCGTGGTCGTCGACGCGGCCATGAACGACCTGATCCGCCCGGCCCTGTACGAGGCCTACCACGCCATCGTCCCGGTCGAGCTGCCGGACGCTGGGGTCGCCGTCGAGGTCGCCGACGTCGTCGGCCCGATCTGCGAGTGCGGCGACTTCTTGGCCCGCGAACGAGCGGTGCCCTGGCCCGAGCGCGGCACCCTGCTCGCGGTGCTCGGCGCGGGCGCCTATGGCATGGCGATGGCGAGCACCTACAACACCCGGCCGATCGCGCCCGAGGTGTTGGTCGCGGGGGCTCGCTGGGCCGTCGTTCGTGGTCGGCGCAGTGTTGCGGAGATGATCGCCGACGAACGCTACCCCGAGTGGCTCGAATCCGACAGCGAATCCGAGAGCTAGTGTCCCGAGTCAGTAGTTCGTGGCGTAAAGAGCGGTGTTCCCAAGGTCGCTGCGTAGGAGCCCCGACGACGCTGTATCGGGCATACCGCTAGCACGGTAGGGACCCGGGTTACCCCGGGCCCCCC
>Ga0114946_10000947_pt1 | contig 20018 bp, 17 predicted proteins | sample WalLakDeSediment_FD_88676 | JGI IMG/M metagenome (GOLD analysis project Ga0114946, IMG submission 88676) | Lake sediment microbial communities from Walker lake, Nevada to study Microbial Dark Matter (Phase II) - Walker Lake 11/02/13 Deep Sediment | ecosystem: Environmental > Aquatic >...
ATAGCTGTTGCAGATCTTGAGACATCCCAGGCCGGTCCCGATATAACTTTCCAGGGAGTTAAGGGCTATACCGGCTTTCCCCTTTTCAATTCCCCTCAGGAGTTGTCAGTTGCTTTACGGGATGCCGGTATAGACGTTTTAACACTTGGGAATAACCATGCCCTTGACCGGGGCCTGGAAGGGTTGATAGTTACCCTGGACCATCTTCGCAGCCTGAACATCCAGACCTTTGGCGCTTATAAAAGCGAGGAAGAACGAAATACCCCGTTAATTATAGAAAAAGAGGGCATAAAAATCGCTTTTATCGGTTACACTTTTAGCACGAACGGTATCCGTGTTCCTGATGGTCATGAATATTGTGTTAATTTCACCCCGGGATTTCAGGATATAAATCCAATCATTGAAGATATTTCTATCGCGAAGAATAACGGGGCCGATCTTATAGCTTTTTTCCCCCACTGGGGCGAAAATGAATATTCTAAGGAACCACAGCCCCAGTACTATCGTGAGGTAGCCGCTGAATTGGCAGCAGCCGGGGCAGACCTTATCATCGGCGGCCACCCCAAGTTTGTTCAGCCGATGGAATGGTTCTTCACCGAGGAAACAGACGGTTCAGAAAGGGCTACTCTCGCTATCTACTCCCAGGGAACCTTTCTTTCAAATCAACATTATCCGGCTAACATTTCCCCTTTAGTGGAATATGGATTGCTGCTCGACATCGACCTGACAAAAGATATTGACAGCGGTAAAGCCTGGATCAGCGGTGTAAATTACGAGGTTACCTGGATACACCGTGAATGGCGCCACCGCATCCTCCCTCTCTCGGACGTTTTTACCGCACTCCCGGAAAAATATAACCTGAGTGCATCCAAAGTTGAAGATCTTAAGAAATGGCAGGAAGAAATTATCGATATTGTCTATATGTATGGCTACGCAGAAGATGAAATCAAGGCAATGGCTATTTCTGAATCATTGTTCGAGAGTTCCTATGATTATTAAGAAAGCCTTTTAGATTAACAAATGCAGGAGGATTACTATAATTGAAAATTGGTGTTTTTACGGATAGTTACCGCCCCTACACCAGCGGTGTGGTCAGATCAATCGAAATCTTTTCTCGTGAATTCGATTCGAAGGGCCATGAGGTCTTTATTTTCGGACCCGATTATCCCCTGCTGCATCCACCCAAGGAAGAAGGGGTCTTTCGCTTTATCTCAGTACCATGGCCGACTGTACCTGAGTTTTCACTTCCAATACCGATATCGGCACAGTTGAGCTCGACGATAAAAGATATCGGCCTTGATATAATCCACACTCATTCTCCCTTTCTGCTCGGCAGGCTGGGTGCACGCGCAGCGCGCCGGCACAGATTACCACTGGTATTCACCTTTCATACATTATACGACCAGTATGTCCACTACTTTCCATTCGCTGAAAAAACATCGAAACAGATTGTGCAGGCAATCGGACGCAACTTTTGTAATCGTTGCAATATGGTTGTCGCCCCTTCGCTTCTGGTCGTTAATTACCTTCGGCGTATAGGAGTTGAGGCACCAATAGTAAATATACCAACCGGGATAGAACTTTCAGAATTTGAAGATCTTGATCGCAGCTGGTTAAAAGAAAACTATGGTGTTAAAGCGGAAGAAAAAGTGCTTTTATTCGTCGGAAGGTTGGGCAAAGAAAAAAACGTTACCTTTTTAATTAAATCTTTCCAGGCTGTGTTGAATAAATACTCAGCGGCCCGCCTGGTAATGGTCGGAAAAGGCCCCCAGGAAAGTTCACTTCGTAACCTTATCCGCCAGCTGGGGATTGAAGATAAGGTCATTTTCACAGGCGTTTTACCCCGTAAGACAATTGTTCACTGTTATGCCAGCGCAGACTTGTTTGTCTTTCCATCTGTAACCGAAACCCAGGGATTGGTAATCGGAGAAGCTAAAGCAACCGGGTTGCCTGTGGTAGCCATCCGCGCTTTCGGACCAGCAGAAATGGTTGCACACGGTGAAGACGGAATATTAACCGACCCCTCCCTCCCCGCTTTTACTGAAGCAATCCTCGAGCTGCTTCAGGATGATCAGCTCCATGAACGCATGAGCAAGCAGGCTCTTAAAAATGCTCCCCTCGTTTCTTCTTCTCATAGTGCTGATAAAATGCTTGAAGTTTACCAGGATTTAATTGATGATAACGCGTATGCTACCCGTAAAAAAAATCCTTACCGGAATAAGCGTGGCAGTAAGGCAGACAGCCGCAAAAGATAGCAGGCTTTATCCATGATCATCGTGTAATGCAGTCATTGCAAAGGCACAGCGGTTGCTAAGCCTGGCACATTTCAGTATAATAAAAATACAGTTGCGGGATGGTGTAGCGGTAGCACGGGTGCCTCTGGAGCATCAAGCCTAGGTTCGATCCCTAGTCCCGCAGCCATCATTTTTTCAAATAAAGGGCTTTCGGCCCTTTATTTTTTTGTACCGTTTTACTTATTTGCGGACGCAAAAATTCTTTTTTTTGATTGGCCATCCAGCCCATTATAATTACAAAAGCAGTCCACCTCATGAAATACACAAAAGTCCACGCATCTTTCTTGCATCACTGCTATCTACTGTTACTGAAGGATTCAATAATTCAATTATTCCCCCGTTTTTATTTTTTAAGACCTGGATCAAAATGCGGTATTCTCTCTTGCATATTAACTAAACCCGTGATAAGTTAAGTGTGATTAGTATACCTAACATCTATAACATTTAATTCTAGTTAGAATAGTTAGGAGAGATAAATGTATCGTTCTAATGATTCTACAGGGGATAGCTGCAACGAAAGATTTATTTCCGGTGGTAAATCAATAGGCCGATATAGTAAGTATAAAATTTTGGAAGTAGCAACTCCTGCCGAAAAATATTTATCGAAACAACCCGATGATGACACAGATAGTAAATCTAAACCTCTTTCAAAGTACTTTATTGTTCCAGCAAATGACGCAGTCTATCAGGAAACATCGTTAAATGCATTTGATTATTATCCTGAAATATTGTTAGACTTTCTCAATATGGCAAAGGGACTCAGGGAAGATAATGAAGTAGAAATCGCAAAACACATTTTGAGATTCTGTAATCATTACGGGTTATTTAATATCTCGGCCCTCTATTCGGTTGACTTTGGAGTACAAGATAAAATTGTTTATAATGGTAAGAATTATTTTAGATATGATTATTACTGGGTATTGCTTAGTCAGGCCGGAATGAAAGCCTTATATGAAAAGGAAGGAGATAGCGAATTTATTCATGTTTTAGATTTTGCGGATATTTTCTTTCCAAAATTATGGAATAGATATGAAGAAATTATGAACGATAAGGATGGCCTGCAAAACAAGCTTAAAAATAATTATTTTTGTGAACCTGTAGAATATATAGAAAAGGAAATATCAATGCTTTATTGTCAATTTGAGCGCTGGTTTGATCACACTTCCGATGATGATAACACTGTGGGCGTAATTGATGGATTGTCTGCAGACCTTACTACTACACCGGTTGCTGTTACAATTGATTATAATAGAGCCTGGAAATTAAAATGGATATACAAGTCTTTAATTGATGCTCTCAATATAATGTTTCTGAAAAATATAATTGAGACGAACCAAAGAGTATTGTTTTGTAAGAATTGCGATGCTTCATTTATTACCAAAAGGAAAATACATAAGTATTGCAGTTTGCGTTGTAATAACGCCGCACGCCAAAGAAAGTGGTATAACAAAAGTAAAAAGAAAAACCGGAAGCTTTAAATCTTCTCCCGGCATCTTCTAATTTTTGTGAATTAAATTGACAAACTGTCACAACTACTATATTATCCCATACAGCGGGTTCAATCCTCAGTCCCGCAGCTATTAAGCATAAAAAGCCCGCTGTTTAATTAATTGGCAGTGGGCTTACTTCTAATCTAAGGAGTGAATAATATGAGGGAATTAATAACCGGTTTAATTCTAATTGGAATCTTTTTTTTCCTTGTCTTTTTCCTGAAAAGCGGCTATGACAGGAAAAAGGATGATGAAGCTAAAAAGGATGGTAAAGAATAAGAACTCTAAAGTTCTAACCTGACTTTACGCTTGTATCAATGAAGTCGGCCGCTCTCTCCATTCGTTCTATCGTCTTTTCGCGCCCCAGGAGAGCCATAATTTCGAAGAGTCCCGGACCTCCGGTCCTACCGGTTATAGCCAGGCGTGCAGGTTGAATCAGTTGCCCGAATGACAAACCAAGCCTTTCGCTCAGTGAGTGGAAAAGTGATTCAGTAGTATCGGCATTAAAGGTTTCTAACGAATTAATTTCTTCGGTCAGCTTACGTATTAATTCAGCAGCTCCCTCTTTTTTAAAAGCCTTCTTAACCCCTTGTTCATCATAATCATATTGATCAAGGTAAAAATAATCTGCTGCTTCGGCCAGCTCTTTTAGTGTTCTTGCTCTTTCCCTGACTGATTCTATAACTTGCCTGAAATAGTCAATTTCTTCTTTGGATAGTTCCCCTTCAAGCAGTCCCCTCTCCCGAAAAAAAGGAAGTGCTGCATCAATGAGCTTATCAATTGGATATTCGCGTATATAATGCCCGTTCATCCAGGCCAATTTGTTGATATCATAAACAGCGGCAGTTTTAACTACTTTCTTAAGGTTAAACATGGTGATCATTTCTTCCATGGAATATATTTCCTGTTCTCCTCCCGGCGACCAGCCCAGTAAAGCCAGGTAATTGACCAGCGCTTCCGGAAGATATCCCTCGTTATGAAATTCCTCAACTGAGGTTGCCCCATGGCGCTTGCTTAGCTTACTGCGGTCAGGAGCAAGAATCATTGGCACATGTGCAAAAACAGGTAACTCATAACCGAGAGCTAAGGCACATAATAACTGACGGGGAGTGTTGGAAAGATGTTCTTCAGCGCGAATTACATGAGTAATCCCCATCTGAAGATCGTCAACAATACTTGCAAAATTATAGGTGGGCAATCCATTCGACTTTAAGATAATAAAATCATCGAGATTGCTGTTCTCGAAACTAACCGTTCCCCTGATAACATCTTCAACAACAGTTGTTCCCTGGTCAGGGGTTAGTAACCTTATAACAGCCTCCCTCCCTCCATTCCTCAGCGCTTCCTCGTCAGCCTCTGAAAGATTCCTGCATGTTCCGGGATAGAGGAAAGTTTTATTATCCTTGCGAGCGGCATCACGGCTTTCGGCTAATTCTTCAATACTGCAGTAACAGCGGTAAGCTTTTTTTTCAGCTATAAGACGCCCCGCTTCCCGGCTGTATTCTGCAAGTCTCCTTGATTGGTAATAGGCTCCTTCATCCCAGTCGAGCCCCAACCAGCGCATTGCATTGATCAACTTATCAATGTAGTCGGAACGAGACCGTTCAAGGTCTGTATCGTCTATACGTAAAACAAAAGTTCCTCCTGTGGCCCTTACATAAAGATAATTAAAAAGAGCGGTGCGGGCACCGCCAACATGAAGTTCTCCAGTCGGGCTGGGTGCAAATCTTACCCTGACACTTGACAATAGAACACCTCATCCCAGGTTAATTTAGAATCGACAACAATATGCCTGCGGCCACTGCAGAACCAATTACGCCGGCCACATTGGGTCCCATAGCATGCATGAGCAGGTAATTATTCGGGTTCTCTTTTTTACCAACCGCCTGTGAAACTCTCGCTGCCATTGGCACGGCTGATACGCCGGCCGATCCGATCAACGGGTTTATTTTACCTCCGGTGAGAATATAGAGCAGTTTGCCCATCAATACGCCGGCTGCAGTGCCGAAAGCAAAGGCAGCAAGGCCGAGTAAAATAATCTTAATCGTATCCGGAGTCAAAAAATAAGCAGCGGTTGCTTTGGCGCCAACGGTTAAACCTAAGAAAATAACAACTATATTATTTAATTCATTTTGAGCTGCTTTGCTCAGGCGATCGGTCACTCCGGTTTCCCTGATCAGATTTCCGAACATGAGCATCCCTAAAAGTGGTAAAGCCGCCGGCAATAAAAGACCGGTAAGGATAATTACTACTATTGGAAAGATAATTTTTTCATTCTTAGATACCGGCCGAAGCTGTTCCATAATAACCTGGCGTTCTTTTTTACTGGTCAGCAAATGCATGATCGGCGGCTGGATTATTGGAACCAGCGCCATGTAAGAATAAGCAGCAATAGCGATAGAGCCCAACAGTTCAGGAGCAAGTTGCGCTGATACAAAAATAGCGGTAGGGCCGTCCGCTCCCCCAATAATTCCGATCGCTCCTGCTTGCTGAGCAGTAAAACCAAAATAAATAGAACCCAAAAAAGTTAAGAAAATGCCAAATTGAGCTGCAGCGCCCAAAAGAATAGTAACCGGATTGGCGATCAGCGGGCCGAAATCTGTCAATGCCCCTACGCCAAGAAATATCAGGGGAGGATAAATACCAAGTTCCAGTCCAAGGGATAAGTAATAAAGCAGGCCGCCAAGATCTACGCCTGTTTCCGGCTGCATAAGGCCTCCGAGAGGCAAATTGACCAGCAGCATACCAAAACTGATCGGAACCAACAGCAGCGGTTCATATTTTTTTACGATACCGAGGTAAAGAAGAATACAGGCTATAGTGATCATTATAAGATCATATACCTGTAAATTATAAAAGCCTGTTCCTTGTAAGAATTCTGCCAACATCTCCAGCATACGGCTTCAACCCCTTCCGCATCTTAGAAATCTTAGAACTTGAACAATTTGGGTTACGACATTATGATTAAGGGGTCCCCACTGTTAACAGTGTCACCTTTATTAACCAGCACTTCTGCAACAGTTCCCTCCTGGGAGGCTGTCAGCTCATTTTCCATTTTCATCGCTTCCAATACAAGCAGAACATCGCCTTCGCTGACAGTGTCTCCGACCTTCACTTTAACTTCGAGGACTGAACCGGGCATGGGAGCTTTAACTTCAAAACCGCCTGCTGTGGCCGGTTTAGGTGCTTCTTTAGATTGAGCAACGGACGGGACAGTTTTCTCTCTTGCAGTAGGCATAGGGGCCGCCGTAGAAGGTGCGGTCCCTGATTTTTGAATACCCTTACCGGGCCCCTGGCTTGTATTTTGGCTCAATTCTTCAACCTGAACAGTATAAGTTTGACCGTCGACAGTTACTTTAAATGTTTTCACGTAATTTCTTCCTCCTCATATTTTCTAATTCCATTTTGTTTTCGAGAAGTGATTTTCTACCGGCCACCTGCCAACTACTGCCGGCTGTATTGCCTGCGGGTTGTACGGCAATACTAACTATTCTTCCCGGAGGATAAGAACTCTCATTCTGAAGGTACTGGTATACTGCTGCAGTAATTGCTGCTGCAGTACGCTGATCAAAATCTTTGCCAGAGTCCTTACGGGAAGCAGCCGACACAATCAATGATTTGTCGGCTGCTTTATATCCTTTTTTATAGAATATACGCGTGAATAATAAAAGGATGCAGTATAGGGCAAAAAGTGTGAATAATACCACTGAAAAACCGATAATCATGACCTGAATCGCAAAATCAAATTGTTCCATTATCCGCTTTATCCCTCCGAAAATACATTTAACTGATTTTATCACTTTATCCCGTCAATGAAAAGGGCGCTTTATTGATAAATTAATCGCAGATTCTACCTTTCATCTGGGCAAAGTAGTTATATGAAATAGCAAGTTCAATTGGATAAACAGATTTAGTTTTGCTATCGCCATGAAAATCAGTCCCCCCTGTTACAATCAGTCTTTTTTCCTGAGCCAATTCCAGGTAATAACTTGCCACCGATTTACTGTGATCCGGATGAAAAACTTCAATTCCCGCCAGCCCTTCAGGTATAAGTTTATCAACGACACTTTTTCCTTTTTCTCCTGGATGAGCAATTACAGGAATCGCTTCGACTTCTTTGAGAAGAATCATGGCCTGCTTTACACTCATCGTTATGCGCGGTACATAAGCTGGACGGCCAGGGTTTAAATATAAGGAAAAAGCCTCGGCCGGAGTGTGGACATATCTTTTTTTTTGAAGCAGGCGTGCCAGGTGCAGTCTTCCCGGTGCAGCTTTTCCGGCTTCAGCCAGTACTTCTTCAATCTTTATTTTGAATCCCTGTTTCTTTAATTTATCCACAATTAAATCCATCCGCTTAAATCTTTCCACTTGCATTTCTTCAAGGGCAGCCTTTAACTGATTTAAGTACCGTGGATAATATCCGAGCATGTGTATTTCACAGCCGTCATCTAATATGCTGATCTCCACTCCCGGAATAAATTCAATACCGCATATACCGGCTGCTTCTTGCCCTTCCGGCAAACCGCTCATGGTATCATGATCAGCTATACCGGCGGCAGCCAGGCCTGCATCTGCTGAAATCTTCATTAACTCCTGCGGACTAAAAAGGCCGTCCGAAAAATTACTGTGCATGTGAAAATCTACTTTTCTTAAGGAATCCATAGATAAACCTTCTCATCTGGTTATTTTTAAAAAGAAATTTACAATACCGGTTCAGCAAATGCAAAAAACACCCTCCACAATCTTTTAACAGAGGGCGTAACATATTTTCTTCATTGGTATTGTGGTCAGCGTGGTTCAATAATCAACTTAATTGCAGTTCTTTCTTCACCGTCAATTTCGATATCCGTAAAGGCTGGAATACAGATTAAGTCAATTCCACTCGGAGCGACAAAACCTCTGGCAATGGCAACTGCTTTTACTGCTTGATTCAAGGCTCCCGCACCGATTGTCTGAATCTCTGCTCCCCCTCTTTCTCTAAGCACTCCGGCAAGAGCTCCGGCTACAGAATTAGGGTTGGATTTTGCTGAGACTTTTAATACTTCCATTGATAGATGCCTCCTTTGCGGATTTATCTAAAATATTCTGCCCCGGTTGGTGAATTCCTGCCAGAATTATATGAATAATATAATATATGAAATTTATTAATCGATCAATAATTAGATCCCCTTCTATATTAATTTCAGGTTCCAGGTAAAAATGTTTATTTGCATAATAAATTGATTGCGAGAATACTAATCTGTCTTATAAATTCTTTCGATCGATACCGCCTCACCGCTTAACTCATTTATTTCAATAATAACAGCATTAAAAACGATTTTACCTTCGGATATAGTTAGCTTATGCGGAAGTTGGGTAATAAATCTCTTCAGGGGACCTCCTTTATCTACTCCCAGGATGGAATCATAAAGGCCAACCATCCCTACGTCAGATATATAGGCAGTTCCCTTGGGAAGTATTCTTTGATCAGCGGTTTGGATGTGGGTGTGTGTTCCAACAACAGCGCTGACCTGGCCATCCAGATACCAGCCAAGAGCCTGCTTCTCAGAGGTTGCTTCTGCATGAAAATCAACGATAACCAGGTCCGCCTTGCTCTTCAGCAGCAATAATTCCCTGTCGGCGGCGCGAAATGGGCAGTCCACAGGCTTCATAAATACCCTGCCGATCAAGTTAATTACTGCCAACTTTATTTTTCCCTTTAACCTTTCAACAACGACTGAACCTAGCCCCGGGGTGGACTCCAACGGATAGTTTGCCGGCCTGATCATTCTCGGCTCACGATCTATAAAATTAAATATATCCTGGCGATCCCAGATATGATTGCCACCGGTAACAACATCGATTCCCATACTTCTCAGTTCGATAAAAATATTTTCAGTCATTCCGGCTCCGCCGGCGGCATTTTCACCATTGGCAATTATAAAATCGAGGCACAGGGTTTTTTTCAGCTCGGCAAGGTGTTCCTGCAGGTATTTTCTGCCCGGTTTGCCGACTATATCTCCGATAAACAAAATACGCATTTAAACAACTCCAATACTCATGATATCTGTTACCTGGAAACTTTCTGCTATTCGTTTCGTTTTTCCTGCTCTACGCAAAAAGAAAGCGCCTTCGCGGAAGGCACTTTCTTATAAGAGTATCTTCAGTGAATCGGGTTAATCCTACTTGGCGTAATCAACTGCTCTTGTCTCCCGAATCACCGTAACTTTAATCTGTCCGGGATATTCAAGTTCACTTTCGATTTTTTTAACAATGTCCCTGGCTACCTGGATCGATGTATAGTCATCAATCCGATCTGGTTTTACCATAATTCTGATTTCCCGACCGGCATGAATAGCATAGGATTTTTCCACGCCTTCAAACGAATCAGCGATATTCTCCAGTTTTTCCAAACGCTTGATGTAAGCTTCCAGGGTTTCTCGCCTTGCCCCAGGACGGACTGCCGATATTGCATCGGCGGCCTGTATCAAAACCGCTTCCATGGTATTGAAATCAATATCACCATGGTGGGCCTCAATTGCATTGACTATAGCCGGGGATTCCTTATATTTCTTGGCCACTTCTGCACCTATCTGGACATGCGACCCCTCTGTTTCGTGATCGATCGCTTTTCCAATATCATGCAGCAGGCCTGCACGCTTGGCGAAAGTAACATCAAGACCTAATTCTGCAGCCATGATACCGGCCAGGTGGGCGACTTCAATCGAATGCTGTAAAACATTCTGTCCGTAGCTGGTTCTGAAGCGCAGCTTGCCGAGTAAAAAGACAATTTCGGGGTGAACTCCGTGCACTCTGGATTCAAAAGTGGCACGCTCCCCTTCTTCTTTAATCTGCGCATCTACTTCTTTACGTGTTTTTTCGACAATCTCTTCGATCCTGGCAGGGTGGATGCGGCCATCGCTGACCAGCTTTTCCAAAGACAGGCGGGCAACTTCACGCCTGATCGGATCGAAACCGGATATAATCACCGCTTCCGGAGTATCATCAATAATCAAATCAATACCTGTCAGCGTTTCAAGCGCCCGGATGTTTCGGCCCTCACGACCGATAATTCTGCCTTTCATTTCATCATTGGGTAAGGAAACAACAGAAACAGTCGATTCGGAAACATGATCTGCAGCGTAGCGCTGTATAGCCAGCGTAACGATCTCACGGGCTTTTTTCTCGCCTTCTGCTTTAGCCTGGTTCTCCATATCCTTAACCATACTGATCATTTCATGGTTAATCTCATCCCTGACTCTTTGGAGCAGCAGCTCTTTTGCATCATCGGATGTCATGCCTGACACTCTTTCCAGTTCAGCAAGCTGTTTCTGGTGCAGTTGATCCAGTTCCTCCCTGAAACTTTTGTTCTCCTCTTCCTTAAACCTTAACTCTTCTTCTTTGCGTTCTACGTTATTAAGTTTCTTGTCAAGGCTTTCCTCTTTCTGATCCAATCTACGCTCAAGGCGTTGAAGCTCTGCTCGCCTCTCTTTGCTTTCCTTCTCCAGTTCAGTTCTAAGTCTATGTGCTTCTTCTTTCGCTTCAAGCTGTTTCTCTCTTTTTAAAGCACTGGCTTCCTGGGATGCTTCTTCAACTATTTTTTTTGCTGCGGCTTCTGCTGAAGTTATTTTCGCTTCAGCGATCATCTTACGAATAAAATACCCGCCTCCTAATCCAACAGCAAGGGCGACTATAATCAAAAGTAAGCTTTCAAGCATATTTATTCACCTCCGTTTCTTAGTATTAGCAGTAAATATAAGTTCGCAAAAAAATATAAGCTGTGTCCAGGACACAGCTTAAAAGAGAAAGTTCAGGCAAAGAGTACACTAATCCCTTAACCTGTAAAAAAAGATTATATGCTTTTTTAATATATCCTCAGTACCTTCCGGTACCAGGCTTTCTCTTGTCACTCATGAACTGAACTGCATTGAAATACAATACACTTACAAAATAATTGTAGCTTGTAAAAAATATTATGTCAAGTTAATAATTACTCAAAAAAACTGTATTCTTTTAAAGCTTTATAAATTAAATTTTCCTGAAAGCCGCGCCTTTTTAAAAATGCCAACTGGCGCCCCACCCATCGCTGATCAATTTCACCCTGTAAAGGCTCTCTTCTACCAAGCACTTCTTTAATTCTTTTAAAGTCTTCTTCCGGATCAAAATTTTCAGCAATCTTTTCATTGATAACCTGCTGATCGACACCTTTCATTTGGAGTTCATAGCGGACTCTTTTTAAGCCATTACCACGGCTTTTACGATAAGCAATGAAATCCGTTGCAAATCGTCCGTCATCAATATAGCCGTATCCTTCCATCTCCTTTATTGCGGTTTCACTCACTTCTGGCGAAAAGCCTTTGCGTCCAAGGTAATCGATTACTTCCTTTCTGCTGCGGGGTCGGTATGTTAGCAGGCGTAAAACCTTGCTGCGGGCTTTTCTCAAGCTCACCTCTTCATCCAACAGATGTCAACTCCATTATTTCCTGATTACTCTTCTTTTTTCAAATCGACGTCAACCATTTTATCGCCTTCTACTGCCGTGTTTAAACTATTCAGCGGCAGACCGGCCATTTCACGTACTTTTGTTTCGATTTCGCGGCTCATTTCCGGGTTATCCTTCAGGAATTCCCTGACGTTTTCACGGCCCTGTCCCATACGTTCCTCTCCGTAAGAATACCAGGCACCGCTCTTATTGATTACGTTGTGCTCCAGACCAAGATCAATCAGTGAGCCTTCTGCTGAAACCCCTTTACCGTAGAGAATGTCAAACTCTGCAATTTTAAACGGTGGTGCGACTTTATTCTTTACAACTTTTACCCTGGTCCGGTTGCCTATAATCTGGTCGGATCCGATTTTCAGTGATTCAATTCTCCTGACATCCAACCTGACTGATGAGTAAAATTTTAAGGCCCTGCCGCCGGGGGTGACCTCGGGGTTCCCAAACATTACTCCGACCTTTTCCCTGATCTGGTTTATAAATATTGCACAGGTTCTCGATTTACTGATAACCCCGGAAAGCTTTCGCAGGGCTTGTGACATCAGTCTGGCCTGAAGGCCGACATGGGCATCGCCCATTTCACCTTCAATTTCAGCGCGGGGAACAAGAGCGGCAACTGAGTCAATAACCAGAACATCTATCGCATTGCTGCGAACAAGCGCTTCAGCGATTTCGAGGGCCTGTTCACCAGTGTCAGGCTGCGAAACCAAAAGTTCATCCAGGTTAACCCCAAGATTAGTAGCATACTGGGGATCCAATGCATGCTCGGCGTCAATAAAAGCGGCAAAACCTCCCCTTTTCTGGGCCTCGGCAATAATGTGCAGCGCAACCGTGGTTTTACCAGAAGACTCGGGCCCAAATATCTCAATGACCCTGCCCCTTGGCACTCCCCCTACACCCAGGGCTAAATCCAGAGAAAGGCTGCCGGTCGGAATAATTGCTATCTCCGCTATGGCATCCTGACCCAACCTCATAACCGAACCCTTACCGAACTGCTTTTCAATTTGTAATAGTGCTGCTTCCAATGCTTTTTCTTTTTCCAAGTAACATTACCTCCTTAAGCGGGTTCATCTAATCTGACTTATTCTTTTTTTATCAATAATCTCCTGCCGTTTTTTACTCTGATTTTTCATTCTGCTTTAAGAATTTTTCGGTACGCTATACGATGTTTCAATTCCCTTTGAAAACGGCCTTATGCATTGCAGTATGAATCGCCCCCTGCTTAGCCAGGCAGCTCTGGAATAAAACTATTTCTTGCGCTACTTCCGCTGTAGTTTCGAATAATTTTTCCTGCTCGAGAAACTGATTAATCTTTTCTTGCGGGATCCGGTTGCGTAAACGCCCGATAGTCAGGTGCGGTTGGTATCTTCGATCTTCCTTTTTAAATTCATATCCGGACAGGTTATTTTCCAGTCTGCCGGCCAGTTCCTTGATCGGCTCCTCTCCTTCTTTCAGTCCAACCCAGAGGACCCTTGTGTTTTGCGGAGTGGGAAAAACACCACAACCGCCAAATTGAATTTTAAACGGTCTGAACTCTTCAATTGTTCTCTCCATAGCTTTTTTGATCAGGTCGATACTCTCTTCCCCGACTTCCCCCAAAAATTTTAAAGTCAGATGCATATTTACCGGGCGCAACCAGCGCACCCCGTCTATATATCCTTTAAGCCTATCTTGCAGGACAGCTAAATCCTGCTTCTGCATCTCTGTAAGCTCAAAAGCAATAAATAATCTCAGCAAAACAGCGTCTCCTTCCCCTGACATATATAGCAATTGCCCTGTTACAAGCCCGTATAATCACTCCGACTTAAAGTAAGGGTATCAGAAATTGAAAGGGCCCTAAATATTAATTAAAATTTTCCTCACCATATCAAGGGCGATTTGTGCCGCTCTCTCTTTAATTGCCCGTCTGCCGCCTCCAAAATTCAGTTTTCGGCTTTCGCAAAGCTTTGAGGTAGCAACAGCAACGTAGACGAGGCCGACAGGGCTCCCTGATAGATCACTGTCAGGTCCGGCTATCCCGGTTATGCCAACTCCAAGATCTGTTTTAAAGAGAGAATTTGCTCCTTCAGCCATTGCTCTTGCCACCGCATCGCTAACTTCTCCCTCCCGATCCAGCAATTCCTTGTCCAGCCCAAGCGCCTCAATTTTTGCTTTAAGGCTGTAGGCAACCATACCGCCCCGGTAAAACTTTGAACTCCCCGGAATATCGGTAATAGTATCAGATAAAAGTCCCCCGCTGCATGATTCAGCCAGGGAAAGAGTAAGCTTTTTTTCTGTTAATAATTTGGCAACTATATCGGCCAGGGTATCATCGCCACTGCCAAAAATATGGTCGCCAAGAACATTTCTCAGCCGTTTTTCAGCTTCATCAATTAAAACTGACGCTGATTCCAGGTCGCCGCTACCTTTTATCTGCAGGTCAACTTCAAACCCTCGCGCAACATAAGATATTGGCGGTAAGTCCCATTTTCCAATGGCCTTTATTCTTTCCTCCAGCATCGATTCACCGAGACCGATACACTTCAGGGTTTTGACCGTTGTCAGTTTGCCCTGGTTTTTCTTTACCAGGTACGGCAAAACTTGTTCGTCAAACATAATTTGCAATTCATGGGGCGGTCCGGGCAGCAGTATAATAAATTTGCCATCCGTATTCAACATCGCACCCGGGGCTGTTCCTCTTTTATTCTCCAGGATAGTGCTTCCTTTGATAACAAGGGCCTGTTTACGATTATTATCAGGCATTTTAATCCCGCGCATACTAAAAAACTGATCCATTTTTTCAAACCACTGCTGGTTTAATACTAATTCAAGGCCAAGGATTGCTGCAACCGCTTCCCTGGTCAAATCATCATCTGTCGGGCCAAGCCCGCCGGTTAAAATAGCCAAATCACTCTCTTGCAGGGCTTTCCCGAGGGCTTCCCCGATTGCTCTTTCATCGTCGGCAACAACCCTTACTTCACGGACCGGGATCCCTGCAGACCACAGGCGCCGGGAAAGAAAGCCGGCGTTGGAATTCTCAATAAGGCCGGTTAGCAGTTCATTGCCAACACAAATTATGTCAGCTTGCAATTTATAGTCACCCCGATTATTACAAATATACTTTGATACAAATACATAGGAATTTCGCTAAATCATAAAACTCTAGTAAGCTCTTGCCAGAAGGTTATAAGGTGAAGCAGCAAAGACCTTGACTGAAACCAGATCACCGGGGGACAGAGGGCGCTGTGAGCGAAAAAATACACCGCCGTCTACCTCGGGAGCCTGATATTCAGTGCGTCCATAGTACCGTTTGCTTCCGGGCTCGAGTACTCTGTCGACCAAAACAGTAAGCTCCCTGCCAACAAGTTTACAATTTAGTGCATTAGAAATAAACTGCTGCCTCAGCATCAACTCACGATGCCGTTTATTGACAACTCGCCGGGGAATCTTTTCTAACGAACAGCCGGCAACAGTGTTTTCCTGACTGGAATAAGTAAAAGCACCTAACCTCTCGAAAGGGTTTTCTGTAATAAAATCAATTAACTCCCCAAATTGCCTTCTACCTTCCCCGGGATAACCGACCATACAAGTTGTTCGTAAAGCAAGGTTCGGAATCCGCTTACGCAGTTTCTGTAAAAGTATAGATAGCTCTTCTTTCCCGTACTTCCTATTCATCCGCTTAAGCACTTGATCACTTACATGTTGGATCGGAATATCCAGGTATTTGCAAACCCTTTTCTCAGCCGCAATTAAATCGATTAGTTGATCATCGATTCTGGAAGGGTAAGTGTACATTATACGCAGCCAGAATTGATGCTTCGTTTTTAAGATTTGCCTGATCAAGCCGGAGAGATTCGGCAGGTCTTTCCGGTCAGCACCGTAAGCAGTAGTATCCTGGGCGATAAGGTTTATTTCACGTGTTCCTTTTTCAAGAAGACCATTAATCTCGACTACGATTTCTTCCGGTGTCCTGCTGCGGTAAGAACCACGGATTGAAGGAATCAGGCAGTAATGGCAGCGGTTACTGCAGCCTTCGGCTATCCTGACATTGGCACTATGACCCGGGGTGGTTAATATCCTGGGCGAAAGTGAGCTGTATTCAGTGGAGGGCTGTTTTTTAATGAAAGGTCGGTTACCGCTAAGCAGCATTTTCATAAATTTTTCGAGGCGATCATAGCTGTGCACACCTATAGCACCATCTATTTCCGGTATTTTTTTAATTATTTTACTACCGAACAGCTCAACCAGGCAGCCTGCGGCAACTATTTTCTGTTGCCTCCTGCTTCCTGCATTAGAGATTTCAAGCAGCTTGTTAATTGATTCCTGCTGGGCCTGATCGATAAAGCTGCAGGTATTTACAATTACAACATCGGCATTGTGGGAGTCATCCGTTAAGACAAAGCCCAACTTGGCCAGGAGTCCGAGCACTTCTTCCGTATCTATCCTGTTTTTTGAACATCCCAGGGATACAGCCGCCAGTTTAACTCCGCCAAACCCGGGGAGCTTATGATTCGATTTACTTTCTTCAGCCGGCAAATTAATCTCCTTTAATCGGGTTTGCAGTTAAAATCCTCGCATATCCTGGTTGCCTGTTCAGCAGTAACCAGCACTTCCCTTGGCTTGCTGCCCTCAAAAGGTCCGACAACACCCCTGCGCTCCAGATCATCAATCAGGCGGGCGGCCCTTGTATAACCGATTCTAAAGCGTCTCTGCAGCAGAGATATCGAAGCCTGCCCTGTTCTCACTACCAGGTCAACTGCTTCGGCAAAAAGCGCATCTACTGCTTCCTCTTCCACTTCATTCGATGCTTCCAGAAAAGCGCTGCCGTTTTCATATTCGACCCTGCCCTGTTCCTTGATAAAATCGGTAACCCTTTTTACCTCTATTTCGCTGACGTAGGCTCCCTGAACACGAAACGGCTTAACCGCACCAACAGGATAGAAAAGCATATCGCCGCGGCCGAGCAATTTTTCAGCTCCGGCCATGTCAAGAATTGTCCTTGAGTCGAACTGCGATGAAACAGTAAAAGCAATCCTTGAAGTTATATTAGCCTTGATGATACCGGTAAGCACATCTACCGACGGCCTCTGGGTTGCGACGATAAGATGGATCCCTGCTGCCCTTGACATCTGGGCCAGTCTTGCAATAGAATCCTCGACTTCTCCCGGTGAAACTAACATAAGGTCAGCCAATTCATCAATAATAACTACTATAAACGGGAGCTTCTCCAACTCCTGATCCTGTTCCGCCAGTTCGTTGTACGCTCCGATATCGCGAACTTCCAGCCGGGCAAACAAATCATAGCGCCTGCCCATTTCCCTGACCATATTTCGCAGGGCCAGGGAAGCTTTACGTGGGTCAGTGAGCACCGGCATCAATAAGTGCGGTATCCCGTTATATACGCTCAGCTCTACAACTTTCGGATCAATCATCAGAAACCGGACCTGATCGGAACCTGCCTTGTAAAGAATGCTGGTAATAACAGTATTCAGGCAGACACTTTTCCCGGCGCCGGTAGCCCCTGCAATCAGAAGATGAGGCATCTTTGTTAAATCAGCTATAACCGGGATACCGGTGATATCTTTTCCCAGGCCGACGGTGAGTGCGGAAAAACTATTTTTGTAGGCGGTGTCTTCCATTACTTCGCGTATGTTAACCAGGGAGATTATCTTATTGGGTACTTCAATACCCAGCGCTGCTTTCCCGGGTATCGGGGCTTCTATTCTAACCAGCGGGGCAGCAAGGTTGAGCGCAAGGTCATCTGAAAGGCTGATTATTTTGCTGACCTTAACTCCTGCTTCCGGTTGTACCTCGAAACGGGTTACGGTAGGGCCGGATTGGACATGAATAACTTTTGCCCTGACTCCAAAGCTCTGCAGCGTGCTTTCAAGCAATTTTGCCCTGTCCCTGCTGTATTTAAGATGATGCTGTTCACTGGTTGCCCTCGGTAGTGTCAGCAGTTCAAGTGGCGGCAAAATATAATCTGCCTGCAGCTTTTTTTTGCTTACGATGGCAGCTGTTTCAACTGCACCAACCTGGTTTTTACCGTCGGCTTGAGCTGGTTCAAAAACCTTAAGTTTTCTTTCATTCTGGTAATCAATGCTTTCTCCCCGGATTTCCTGCGCGTCATTTCCACATTGGTCAGAGACCGTGATGTCGGAAACAGTCGGTTCTGTGCTGTGATTGTTTCCAGGTGATGTTTCTGAAATTCGATCCAAATTATTATTTCTTTTATCCGCTAATGTTTTCAGTTTCGATTCTGAAAGAGAAACAGCATCCTTCATAAAGCTTACAAAAGACTTTCCCAAGGTTTTTAAAAAAACAGTAAGCTTCTGTGTCATGTTTAAGAGAAAATTTATAAAACGGCTAATTGATATATCAAGTAACAGCAAAACAGCAATAATGGCGAAAGTAATTATAAGGATTCGGCTGCCGGTTGTTCCGAGAAGATAAAATATAGCGACAGCAAAAACCGATCCGATAATGCCTCCTCCTTCATGGTTCTGGCCCAAATTCAGGCTTTCAAAAAAGAGGTTACCTGCTGACAGGTAAAGCATTCTCTCAATGATCAATTGCAGGTGAAGCCAGATCATAAACAGGACCTGCAGAGATAATAAACCGAGCAGCCTGGTCTTGATGTCCGAACGGTTCCGGGGCAGAATCAAACGCAGACCCAAAAGACCTATGAAAAAGGGAATTACTATAGCGGCATTTCCAGCCAGTGAACGCAAAATGTTGTTGACATATAAGCCAATTCCTCCGGACTGGCCGGTATGGACGAGCCCAACATAGCAAAAAGCAGCCAGGGCCAACAGCAAAATGCCCTTGACCTGGGTGCGCATCTCTTTTTTTAAAGCTTTTTTACGACGCTTTGCCAATTAGAATTGCCCACCTTATTCGTAAATTAAATCAGTTTTTAGTATTATAAAACATTTGTTCGTAATTGTAAAGCAACGAGAAAGAATCAGGCACATTATAATTTTTAAATTATTGTCTTAGCAGTGACACTATAATGACCAGGCTGCCAACTGCCCAGCAATAGTAAGCAAAATAGTGAAATTTTTGCCTGGATAAAAGCCGAATGAATACTTTAATCGCCGCTACGCCTGCCAGGAATGCAACCAGTCCACCGATAAAATAATTGAAAATCATTTCCCGTTCAATTCCGAAAATAATCATTTCCCTTAATTCTAAAAGTGTTGCTCCAAATATAACCGGGCCGGCAAGCATAAATGAGTACTTAACGGCAGTTTCACGTTCAAGCCCCCGCCATAAAGCAGCCATAATTGTCGAACCGGAGCGCGAAATGCCCGGTATTATAGCAAGACCCTGAAGCAGCCCGATCCAGAAAGCGTCTTTTACCTTCATATCTGTAACATTTTTTTTACCAATCGGTATGATTGTCAGGAGCGTTAGAATCCCTCCGGTCACGAGAAGCATAAAACCAACCAACAGAGTCGATTTAAATAGCAAGCCAATAAAAGTGCTAAAAAATAAGCCTATCACGCCGGTTACCGCCAGGCCGATAAATAACATAAAAATTAAATAACGCTGTTGCCGGTCCACCCTGAAATTCTGCAATGCTGCGAAATCTTTGCCAAATACCCAGAGAACGGAAAAAAGGGTTCCGAAATGCAGTAAAACCTCAAGAGTAACTCCCGGTTCATCGAGGCCCAGCAGATCCTGAAAAATCACCAGGTGTCCCGAACTACTAACGGGTAAAAATTCAGTTAACCCCTGGACTAATCCCAGTAAGGCTGCTTCCCATACAGTCATAAA
>Ga0114946_10000948_pt1 | contig 20012 bp, 18 predicted proteins | sample WalLakDeSediment_FD_88676 | JGI IMG/M metagenome (GOLD analysis project Ga0114946, IMG submission 88676) | Lake sediment microbial communities from Walker lake, Nevada to study Microbial Dark Matter (Phase II) - Walker Lake 11/02/13 Deep Sediment | ecosystem: Environmental > Aquatic >...
AAGGGTTACCATCACCTCGGGGCTCGCCTTGCCAGAGTGGAAAAAGAGCAACTTTACGGCAGTCTGGTATGCGAATGTGAACTCGTCACAAGGGATGAAGTGACACACTCGATCACTACAGGACAGGCCAAGACTATTGATGATGTGCGTCGCGATGTCCGCCTGGGCATGGGGCCCTGTCAAGGAGGATTCTGCACCTACCGGGTTGCGGGTATGCTCCACAATCTCACTAAGCTCCCTATCGAATCAACCAATGTAGCCCTGAGAGACTTCTTGCAATCACGCTGGAAAGGTCTCCTACCGATCCTGTGGGGGCAGCAATTACGTCAGGAACGCCTGGACGAGTTAATCTATTTGAGTATATTGAGCGTTGATCATCTGCCTGGACCCAGATTTTCAACTCTGGGACCCAATGACACGGATGACCCAGTCACCTCTGAAAATCACGAATTAACAATAGCTAGAGATCCGTATGATGCTATTGAACGTACCACAACAACAGATAGTGACACAGGCTTGAAAGCCAGGGATCTACCAGACCAACAATCCTCGTCATTCCCTGATTCCAGGTCGCAATCATCCCATTCCTCGCGCCCTGACATCCTCGTAATCGGCGCTGGCCTGGCAGGGTTAGCGACTGCCTGGCGTGCTGGGGAACATGGATTGCGCACTCACGTAATAACCAAAGGGTGGGGGGCAACTCACTGGCACACTGGCTGTATCGATATTTTAGGATACTACCCACTTACCAACCAGGAAGCGTTGGTTTCCCCGCTAGATGTCCTGGGAAATTTAATCGATGATAACCTCCATCACCCATACGCCATTGCAGGTTTGGAAGTTATTGAAAACGCTGTCTCAGATTTCAAAGAGTTATGCGCCCAGGCACATTACCCGATGCATGGTTCTTTAGAGCGAAACTGGCTCTTACCATCAGCAGTTGGGGCGTTTCGACCGACCTGCCTGGCTCCAGAAACTATGGTTGCAGGAGACCTGAACCGGTCTGACCCAATGTTATTGGTTGGATTTGAGGGGCTGGTCGATTTCTACCCTGGCTTGATTGCAGCTAACCTTTCAGCACAAGGCATTCCGGCTGAGGCGGTAACAATTTCACCAACCCAGTTACGAGAGCACCGTTTTATTTACCCCCATACTCTGGCGCGCCTTTTCGAAAGCAGTGATTTCTGTGCCGAGGTGGCTCAAATTTTGAAACCCAAAACGATTTCAGTAGAGAGAGTGGGATTCCCCGCTGTTCTGGGTCTGAACAACTCGCTTAAAGTGAAACGGGAACTGGAAGAAAATCTGCGGTGCCAGGTCTTTGAAATTCCTGGCCTACCCCCGTCTGTCCCTGGCATCCGACTTCACAACTTGTTGGTTTCTGCCATCGAAGCAAAAGGCAACCGGGTGTTTAACGGTATGGAAGCCATTGCGGCCGACAGCCTCGACGATCACATTGCCACTGTTTGGAGTGAAGCGGCCTCTCGACGGCATGCAAACCGCGCCTCCCGATTTGTGTTAGCTAGCGGGGGAATCCTGGGAGGTGGCATCCAGGCTAATTATGGAGGGGTGGTGCGCGAGAGTGTCTTTGACCTGCCTGTAAAAGCTCCGAGCAAACATGAGGAATGGTTTGATCGTACTTTTCTAAGCCAGCAAGGTCATCCAATTTATCGTGCGGGTTTGTTGGTTAATAAACAATTCCAACCCATCGATCATCAAGGTCAGGTTGTCTACGAAAACCTTTATGTAGCCGGGACAATCCTGGCAAACACGGATAGCCTGCAAGAACGCTCCTTTGATGGGGTTAGCCTGGTGTCAGGTTACATGGTTGGCAATCTGCTTGGCCAAGCCAATCCGAAACCCACTAATTATTGACTATAACAAGAAAACTGATGAAACATAATCTCAACGATGAGCACCCAAGTACTTCATTGGTTCACCCGAGATCAACTCTGGTTGAATTCAGCCTCGATCAGTGTATTAAGTGCAACATTTGTGTAACAAAATGCCCCGTTTCACCAGTGACAGACCTTTTCCCAGGCCCGAAGTATGAAGGTCCGCAAGCAGGTCGTTTTCGCGGATCAGACCAACCTGCTCCAGATAAGTCGGTAGATTATTGCAGTGGCTGCCGGGTGTGCAACATGGCATGCCCGACGGGTGTAAAAATTGCTGAAATAAACGCCCGCTCCCGCGCAAGAATGGTGGAACAGGGTATGTTCTCCATCCGAACCAGGCTACGGAATAACATGTTAGCCCGTTCAGAACTACTCGGGAAAGTAGGTCAGCCCATAGCGCCTATCGCAAATTTTATGCTTTCGAAAAATATGGTTCGCTGGGGTATGGAAGCGCTCCTGAAGATACATAAGGACGCCCCCTTGCCAAAATTCGCCAAAAAGAGATTCACCTCCTGGTTCCGCCAGCGACCAAAGCCAACCAATCTGTGGCGCCAGGTGGTCTATTTTCACGGGTGTTCAACCGAATACTATGAACCGCGTGTCGGTCAGGCTGCCATATACGTTCTGGAAGCAAACGGATTTGAAGTGATTATTCCCCCTCAAAACTGCTGCGGTTTACCGTTGCTATCCAATGGTGAATTCAAAGCAGCTCGATCTTACCACCAGAACAACGTGCGATCTCTGAGCAGGTATGCCAAACAAGGCATCCCCATTGTTGGCACTTCCACAAGTTGCACGCTGACATTAAAGGAAGAGGCCCCCGAATTATTGGATATGTACGATGATGATACCCATCTGGTAGCAGCGAACACTTACGATATCAACGAATTTTTACTCCTGCTGTTGGAAGAAGGCACTCTGAATACAAATTTCAAGCCCTTACCTTACACACTTCCTTACCATGCTCCCTGCCAATATCGGGCACATCGTCTTGGAAACCCTGCTGTTGATGTCCTCAACCTGATTCCCGAATTACAGGTTGTTGAAAGCCACGCTGATTGTTGCGGCATCGCCGGCACCTATGGTTACAAAACTGAAAAATACCAGATTGCTCTAGATGTGGGCAAACCTCTTTTTGATTTTGTTCGAAAATCTAACAGCGGGTTAGTGATCTGCGATAGCGAGACTTGCCGGTGGCAGATAACCAACATAACAGAAATACCTGCTTTCCATCCTGTGGAATTAATTGCTATCGCCTACGGGTTTCCAGAGGGAGGTTTGTTAGAAAACCTGCTGAATCAGTGAGCTTGACAATCAATTAATCTTCAAAGGCCTCACTTACATTCCACACTTTCCACACATTGCCAACAAGTTCGGGGTTTGGTTTTAAGGTATTCTTGCCAGGTTTCCAACCAGAAGGAGTTGCCTCGGTTCCTTGGGATTCACGCACCAATTGAAAGGCTTTTACTTGCCGTATAGATTCACCTACATTTCTTCCCACAGGAGGTGTCAGGACTTCAAATCCCTGGACTATTCCATCTGGGTCAATGATAAATCTTCCCCGCGTTTCTACACCTGAATCTTCATCATAAATTCCATATTGTCTTCCAATGCTTCCATCCTGATCCGAAAGCATGGGATAAGGAATATCTTTATTTATCATTTTTGACAACTCGTGTTTGTTCCACATTTTATGGACATAAATGCTGTCAACACTAACTGATAGAACTTCTACGCCAAGCTCTTGAAAATCCGAATACTTTTCAGCAACTGCTGAGATTTCTGTGGCTCAGACAAATGTGAAATCACCTGGATAGAAGCATAAAAGAACCCACTTTCCCTTAAATTCAGAAAGGCTAAAATTCATGAATTTTCCCTGATAGAAAGCAGGCGCTGTGAAATCAGGGGCTGGTTTTCCTACTTTAATCATGGCTTTTTTGTGCTCCTTTATGACTGCTTGGCTTTCTGGGATTGACTCTTCAGATTCTGGTTTTTTAATTTCTGGCCTTTTACATCCTGCTTTAAATTCTTGTGGCATTTTTTAACCTCCTATTTCCCATGCAACTTCAAAACCCGATCAACAAGACATTTAATTGATTGTATCACACAAAGATTTGTATTCTGTCTTGAACGCAAAGAATATTGGTTTATTGATCGCCACCCAAACATTACTAAAAAATTAATTGAACCCCCGCCTACCGGTGGATCACTAAGACAACCGGCCATTTGGTTGAACAATTAATAAATTGGCAATATCAAGCTCTCAATTATGGATCAATAAGTTGCTTGCAATCTTTATACAGGTAACCTCGCCGTATATAACAAAGTTTATCTGTGGTAGAAAAGTGTGCATGTTGATCAGGAATGCGGCGCTTGCCGCTTTCTGGTACGTGATCAAAACATCGTGTAGGTCTCATGCGATCCATAAGAAATAGAGACCCACACCCATGATCATTACTCCACTGACTTTCTCCAATGTTTCCGACCACCGGCTTATTGATTGTATCTGTTTGAGGGCTCCAGTAAAAGTCCCTGCTAATACGATTGGGACCCCTCTTCCCAGAGCATAAATAAACAACAAACTGGCTCCATAGAAAAGCGCATCCCCTTGAGCAATAACATAAGTCAGGATTGCGGCCAATACCGGTGTGGCGCACTGAGAGGCAACCAGCCCAGAAACCAACCCTAGAGAAAAAGCACCTGGCAATCCCTTCAAACCAATGCGCTCTCTCAAGCCACCAAACCACATGGGAGTGCGTATATGAATAACGCCAATCATATGCAACCCAATCAGGAAACAAACAAAAGCTACCAGATAGTACCAAAAACGGCTGGTTCCCCCAATCAATCCGCCGATTAACGAGGCGATTACGCCTAACAACATAAAAGTTACAGCCAATCCCAGGCTAAAGGTCAATGATATTGCAAAAGAATGACGGCGCGATAGATTGGTTGATCCTCCCACATAACCGATGATCAAGGGGATCATGGCTGTATTGCAAGGGCCAATACTGGTTAGCACCCCTCCCAAAAAAACAAGCAAATAAGCGAGAAGCGACGTAGTTTGGAGTGCAGCAGGATCAAATGTCATCAATCTACTTCCCGGAGATTTGGCCCAATTGTTGACGAAGTTGGTCTGGTTGCATTACCCCCAGAAAAACCTGTCCCTGCCCTGTTCGGTCAAACAGGATAATTGTTGGAATAGTTTTTATTTGAGCCTTACGTAACAAGGAGATATTCTGATTATCATAAACATCTACATCTACCAGAGCAACTGATTCGGAATAATCGGGATACACCTCTGCCACAATATCAATCATGACCATGCACTGGTAACAGGTATATGAATGAAAAAAAGCCATCACTGGCTCACCAGCATTAAGTAATTGCTCCAACTGCGCCTCAGGTAACATTAACGGAACGGCTTCAGCTTCCTGCGGAACATTCTTAATGACCAACACAGCCGCAATCAGGAAACACAGTCCGATAATTATAAAGACTTTATAATTTTGGCTTTGCTTTCTTTTCTTGGGATATTTCTTTTTTGCCATCAGCACCCATGTCTCCTACAATTTGGCTTGTTCGAAGTAAAACAAACAAATAAATTACTAATGGATTTCTCTGCAAAAAGGCACCATGTTTGTTCACAGATAATAATTCTTGGGAATATTCACCTAGGAGGTCGGTAATAATCAACCTTGATCACAAAAAGAAATGCAATCGCTTAACAGCAATTTGTTTTACCTTTTCCATTGAACTACTCATATCTCTTCTTCCTAAGAACATAGCCCAAGTTCAATATTATGAACCAGATTGGTACTTTTGCCAATAATTATTAGATATAAATCTACTTTTAGCTCATTTAGCCAAAGGAGTTACACCTATAGTTTTCTCTTTTCGAATTACAGACATGACCGGGAACCACTTAAAAGTCCTGAGGCAGATAGTAACCAACAGAAGCATTACCGGCACTTCAATCAGAACCCCAACTACCGCTGAAAGAGCTGCACCTGAGCCAAGCCCAAATACAGTAACTGCGGTGGCAATGGCCACTTCGAAGTGGTTACTTGCCCCGATCATCGAAGCTGGTGCTGCTTCCTGATAGGTAAGACCAATAATTTTTGAAGCCATGTATCCAATTAAGAAAATTACAATTATCTGGATGGTAAGCGGTATAGCAATCATGCCTACTGCCAGGGGATTTTGAACAATCACGTCACCCTGGAGCATAAAGATGTAAATTAGTGTGGTTAGTAGGGCAACAATGGAAATAGTACCCATGTGCTTTAGAAACACCCGCTCGTACCAATCTATACCCCGGGTTTTGATCATATGTTTCCGAGTAAGAAAGCCAGCTACAAGTGATACGCCTACATAGAGAATGACGCTTAGGAATATTGTCCAGAATGGTATGGGCATTTCCGCCACACCCAAAAGGTAATTACCCAAAGGCGCGTAAAGAACCAGCATGGTCAGAGAGTTAATGGCTACCAACACCAGCGTCAGTCCCATGAAACCTCTTGCAAGATAACTAAAGACAAGTACCATAGCCGTACAGGGTGCAATACCCAAAAGGATCATCCCAGCCATGTACTCTCCCGCCAGTTCATAACCGAGATATGGTGCCCAGATAACCCGCATGAAAAGCCAGGCAAAAAAGAACATACTGAAGGGTTTGATCATCCAGTTGACAACCAAGGTCAAGATAACTGCCCGTGGTGCTTTAACTGCGTTGACCACCTCGCTGAAGTCAATCTGTAGCATGATCGGGTACATCATAGCAAAAAGAAGGATGGCTATAGGAATATTGACCTGCTCAATTTGGATTTGGCTCAAAAACTGAGCCGCACCAGGAATAACGCGACCCAACCCAATACCAACAAGAATACACAACGCCACCCATAATGTAAGATACTTATGAAAAAACCCAAGTTCGTACTTCTTCTGTGTTGTCATTTGTCCTAAAAATTCCTTTCAGTATATTGATTTGTTACTTTCTTTTATGTAATTAGGTAAGCAAAGCTCTTTAAAAATGCCTTTCTCAAAATTTCTTAGTAAACAAGAAATAGAAAACCGCTTGGTCAAGATAGAAGGAAACCCAAGATAATTACCAAAATTTTAAGGATTATTCAATTTACTTAAGATTACGCCTTTTGCTTTTGCTCTAGACTCAAAACTTGAATTTCTGGCTCAAGAATCAGGTCTGATTTAACCGAATTGGCAACCAGGCTATATTTCATGGCTGACTTCAAAGCCCGACGGGCACGGGCTTCGACCACTTGGGGTTGCTCTTCACCAGCCGCAATGCGGATTTTTGGCCACAAACGGACATGCGTGAAGGTCTCTGTCCGGTCGAGTTCGATCAGCTTGGTGCCTTCAGCCCGGCATTCGTATTTTTCTAAACGCAACTTGAAGCGTTCACAAGCCCAAATAAACATCAGCATGATGCAGGTGTTCACTGCAGCGACGAAAGCATCTTCTGGGGTAAAGACATCCGGATGACCTTCAGCATCAGGCGGAGCTGAGAAGGGCATCTCTGGTCCGTTACCCATGACAATATGACCCCAATGTTCACCTTTCCAGGTAACGGTAGTGTTATATGTGGCAGTACGGCTCATGAACTAATATCCTTTCGATTGCAAAACTCTTGGTATTCGCGCAATAATGCCTGTGGTAAAGCCTCGGTTAGGTTCTCCGGGATAGGGTTATAGATTTTGACTGTTTCCAGCAATTCATCCATGGTTTCGGATTTTGGGGGTTTTCCAGCTTGATGGAATTTCTCAAAAATCAATGGAAGGGCAATCATGGTCATCTCTGTTCCATTTACGGAGATCTTCTGAACCGGAATACCAGAACCACAAGCGCAACTGGCAGTGACCGGTCCTGAATTGGCTAATGATTCTGGGAGAGATTCTTCTGAGACCTGGTCTTTACCAGTTTCATCGATGAAATCGCCTTCACTGCGACTCCATTTTTTGTCAAGGAGCTCATCAACCAGGGCAGCCGTCCGCTCAGCAACCAATTCAACACCTTGCATACCAGCCTCATCCAACTCCCTTAGACCACCAGGCTCATCCATGCCTGCTTCTCTCATAAGCTGGTCGACAATGATGCTTGCAGCAGGCTTACCAGAGTAACGCTCTGTGCCGCGGGCAGCGCAGCGTTTCTCACAACCATCGATGGCGATCGTTGGGTAAAAACGGGCAAAAGCGCGATCGCCCTCGCCACCAGCCAGAAAGAGAGGCAGACAAATGGTCACAGTTTCATGTGGGCGTAGTTGCTCCAAGACTTTCAATCCCGCCAGGCGGGTAATGGTGCCTTCCGGCAGTTCTTCGCCTGAGCAAGCTACAATTCCAACCTTTTTCTTGGGTAGATCAACCACACTGGCCTCCTTTGTCTTCATTTAACCTGTCGACGACCTGCGCCACTTCTTCCGCCAAAGCGCGAGCCAGCTTTTGGCCGCCCTCATTAAGCTCTGCAATGCCATCCGGTTTGAACTGCTTATACCTGCGGTAGACATCCAGCACCGCGAAATCCTGCGCGACAACACCACCACACTCTGCAACCATTTTCCTGGCGCACGCCAGTTTACATCCATCGATGGTCACAGTCTGGCTGCCCTGCAGCGTGGCTCGGGTATCCTCGTCACCCAGAACCAGCAAGGAAAGGGGGACAAGTTGAGCACTATCTGGACGTAAATCTTCTACAACCTCGTAAGCAGCCAGGCGGCTGACTGTACCATAGGTTTTGCCAATACCGCTACATGGAACAATGGTGACCTTACGAGTGTTTTTATGGTTATGTGAATTCATAATTTTTTTGCTTCTTCCTCAGCTTCAACCTTCATCAGATCGAAATAAGATCGGGCATCCATCAGGCGCTTACTATCAGTTTCCCAGTCCGATGGCTCAATCAATGCTAACCAGCCGGCGCCATAAGGATCCTGATCAATAACTTCAGGGGCATCTTCCATGGCGGGGTTTATCTCCACCACCGTGCCACTTAATGGAGAACTTATGCCAATGGTGACTTTGATAGTCTCAATCACAGCCACTTCTTCTCCAAAGGAAACCTGCGTGCCCTCTGGTCTTACTTCCGCAAAGGCCACGTCTCCAGAGCGCTGCTGAAGAAAGTCAGAAAGCCCGATACGAACTCGCTCTCCTGCGGGTTGAGCCCACACCCCTTCATCATTATATTTCCGGTCAGTTGCCACACGGAAAATGAATTTATCTACTGTCGTTTCTAAAAACTCGGTCATCGTTGCCTCCTTTTATGGATTTTTCGCACGTTCCAATATTTAATGTGAGTTTTGTGCTTTGATTGTTACCCTTGTTGGATAACCAAACCACTCCACTAAACTTATATTCAAATTTATGAATAAGATTATAAAGCCAAGTAAGGTAGACGTCAAGAGATAACGTAACGAATCAATTACGACATATGTCATAAACAACATCGTTTAGCTTTTTTCGTTCTGGCAATTTCCCTGTATGGTTATTTTTCCCTCTTGCATACAAACCTAATATCTTGTAGAATAAACTCGTACCTCCTGGAGCTGATGTTTTTTTCAATTAACCAGATAAGGAAGCCAGGCATGGACATCATCAAAGTATCGGGCACCTCACGTACCTCAGCCGTTGCAGGAGCAATCGCAGGCGTCATGCGAGAACACAAGCGCGCCGAGGTTCAGGCAATTGGCGCCAGTGCGGTCAACCAGGCTGTAAAAGCCATGGCATTGGCGAGAGGCTATCTCGCGGAAGACGGCATTGACGTCGTATATGTACCAGAGTTTGTAGACGTAGACATTGAGGGGAAGATCCGCACGGCTATCAAGTTTACCGTAGAGATACGTTAACCAGCTCACTCAAAATCCTTTAGAAGGCAATCCAGTATTCCGCCAAACATGATGCGGTCATGTTTGGGCATCCTGGGGTATGTCAATTAATTGCTGTCCAATTCCCTTTTTAATACTCACGAAACAACAGGTATAACCAGGAATATTGGTGGGATTTGTTGCTTCGGAAGTGACAACTGGCTGGGTTGGGCTAGTTAATACCAGACCCTCTCTGAGAGAGTCTGGGCTTAAGTAACGGATACAGGCTGCCTTTTCCCCATGTTATAATCCTCAACGTGACCCTTTCTTTGGAAGAAGTGGAATATATCGCTGAGCTGGCGCGGCTGGAATTAACCGATGAAGAAAAAGCCCGCTACCAAAAGCAACTATCTGAAATACTAGAATATGTAGCTCGTCTCCAGGCTTTAGATACCGCTCAGATAGACCCAACTTTCAGCGTGCTGCCTCCCCGTAACATCCTGCGGTCTGATCGTGCACGACCAGGGTTGTCTATAGATGATCTGCTAAGGAACGCTCCTGATACGGAGGGAGCTCAATTCCGGGTCCCATCTGTCCTGGATTAAACCCATATGGAAAACCTCACCAAGCTCTCCGTCAGTGAAGCTGTCAAAGTAATACGGAGTGGTTCGGTTTCTTGCCGGGTGCTGACCCAGTCGATTCTAAAAAGGATCGAACGTCTGGAGCCCCTGGTGCAGGCCTTCATCACCCTGGCGCCTGAATACGCCCTGGCGCAAGCAGATGAAGCCGATCGACGCATACAAGCCTGGCGAAAATCCCCAGATACGCCTTTGCCACCCTTGCTGGGACTGCCAATTGCTGTAAAAGACGTCCTGTCTGTGGCTAACATACGGTGCACCTGTGGCTCGCGTATGCTCGAAAATTACATACCCCCCTTTAATGCAACCTGTGTTGAACGCCTGCTGGAGGCGGGTGCAATTATAGTTGGCAAGACCAACACCGATGAGTTTGCCATGGGCTCATCCACGGAAAACTCAGCATACAAAATCACGCGTAACCCCTGGAATTTCGATTGCGTCCCGGGTGGATCCAGCGGGGGCAGTGCCGCGGCGGTAGCAGCCCGCATGGTTACAGCAGCACTAGGCACAGACACTGGGGGCAGCGTGCGCCAACCGGCTTCGTTTTGCGGCGTCACCGGGATCAAACCCACGTATGGAAGACTCTCCCGATATGGATTAGTGGCATACGGCTCATCATTGGACACTCCCGGGGTGCTCGGCCATTCAGCCGCTGATGTGGCTGCTTTGTTCAGTATAATGGCTGGATACGACCCTTTGGATTCTACCTGTGTGGATCTTTCAGTCCCTGAAATACAGCTCGACAGTGAACCTGAATTAACCAAACTGCGAATCGGCGTACCTGAGGAGTATTTCACGGAAGGAATCCAACCAGAGGTTCGGGTAGCGGTACGTAAAGCGATAGTGGTATTTGAGAGGCTTGGCGCAGAAATTGTCCAGGTTAATTTACCCCACACTGAATATGCCCTACCGGTCTATTACCTGATCGCCCCTGCAGAAGCCTCAGCCAACCTGGCACGCTATGACGGCATCCGTTACGGATCGCAATTACCAAGGGAAGACATTAGGGAAATCTACCGGGCCACCCGAGGGGAGAAATTTGGTGCTGAGGTTAAACGCCGCATCATGTTAGGTACCTATGCCCTGTCAGCCGGCTATTACCAGGCTTTTTACCTGCAGGCTCAAAAAGTACGCACCCTGATCAAGCGCGATTTTGAGCTAGCTTTCAAACAGGTCAATGTGATCGCTGCACCAGTAGCACCAACCACCGCTTTTAGAATCGGCGCTCATGAAGACGATCCACTCTCGATGTATTTGGAAGATGTTTTCACTCTGCCAGTTAACCTGGCAGGCCTGCCAGCCCTGGCTTTTCCGGTCGGTTTCGATTTGAAGGGGTTGCCGATTGGAATCCAGCTCATCGGTCCAGCCTTTGCTGAAGCGATGCTTTTTAGGGCAGCCCATGCTTATCAGCAAACTACCGAATGGCATACATTCACACCCCTGGAGTAGAGGTTCAAATGTTCTCAAGACTACCCAACACGGCTCGCGAATTCATGGCATTACCCTGGTCTCAAACCGAACCTTTCTTTCAAGAGTTGATTGATTTTCAGCTGAACTCAACTAATTTGAAAGAATGGCTCGGTCAATGGACAGGCGTCAATAATCTGGTGATGGAATCACTGTTTCGGTTCAGACTCGAGACATCCCAGGATACTACCAACCAGCAGGCACAAAGACATTACCAGGCATTCCTCGACGATATTTACCCAAAATTTAAGATAGCCGATCAGCGACTAAAAGATAAATTGCTCTCTTCGGGTTTGAAGCCAGATGCGTTTGACATCCCCTTGCGTAATATGCAAACTGAAGCTGCACTATTTTGTGAAGAAAACGTGCCCCTGCTTTCTGATGAACTGAAACTTTCAAATGAATTCGACAAAATCCTTGGCGCGCAAACCATCACCTGGGACGGAGCAGAGGTCAGCATAACCCAGCTCAGACCAGTTTATCAAGATCCTGATCGTGATCGACGCCAGCAAGCCTGGCGTTCCGTTGCACAGCGCCAGTTAGCTGACCGAGAGGCAATCAATAATCTTTGGAGGCAATTCATGGAGCTGCGTGCAAAGCTGGCAGCAAACGCTGGTTTCCATACCTACAGAGATTATCGCTGGATGGATTTACTGCGCTTTGATTACACCCCCCAAGATTGTCATGAATTCCATCAGGCAATCGAGGAAGTGGTCGTCCCCGCGGCTAAACGCATTTATGAAAACCGTTGCATGAGATTAGGGTTAGAGAGCTTGCGTCCTTGGGACCTGGAGGTGGACCCCCTGACTCGCCCAGCACTGCGTCCTTTCCAGGACGAAGATGAGCTGCAGCTCAAAGCTTGCTCAATTTTCCATCGGGTAGATCCCCAACTTGGTAAACATTTCGAAACCATGCGCCAGGAGGGTTTGTTGGACCTGGAAAATCGAAAAGGAAAAGCACCGGGCGCATATTGTACGAGTTTTCCCGCTGCTGGACGTCCATTCATCTTTATGAATGCAGTCGGATTGCATGATGACGTCCAAACGCTGCTTCACGAAGCTGGACATGCATTCCATTTCTTTGAGAAGAACCACCTGCCCTACCACCAACAAAGCCGAGTGCCAATGGAGTTCAATGAAGTGGCATCCATGAGTATGGAGCTTTTAGCATCCCCTTATCTGACCAAAAGTGCTGGAGGTTTCTACACTTCTGAGCAAGCTGCCTGCGCCAGGATAGATCATATTGAGGGGATCATCCTTTTCTGGCCATACATGGCTGTGGTCGATGCATTTCAACATTGGGTTTATGAGAATCATGAATCAGCCACCAATCCATCTAATTGTGATGCCGTGTGGGCGGAGCTTTGGAATCGTTTCATGACAGGCGTAGATTGGAGCGGACTCGAGCAGGAAATGATGACTGGTTGGCAGCGAAAACTACATATCCACAAATATCCATTTTATTATGTGGAATATGGCCTGGCACAAGTTGGTGCAGTCCAGGTGTGGAAGAACGCATTGGAAGATCAGGCAAAATCGGTTGGCAACTATCGCCATGCAATTTCCCTGGGCGGAACAGTGACGCTACCCGAGCTCTTTACTGCTGCGGGAGCGCGCTTCTCCTTCGACAAAACAACCATGAATAACCTAATTTGTACTCTTGAATACTGTCTTGCTGATTTAGAAAGGTCGATATCTACGGGATAAGTGTATAATTCATTCATCTGCAAACAACCTGGTGGAGCAAAATTTTGGTGTTCTGTAATAATCTAAAGAACTGTTTCTCCGGGTTCATACACAGAAAATATCTTCTAATCGGGGAAACGTAACCATGCAAACATTAAAAGTGGTAATACCCATGGCCGGGCGGGGAACACGCCTGCGTCCGCATACCTGGAGTAAGCCCAAACAACTGGTCAGCGTAGCTGGCAAAACGGTGTTGGACCATGTCCTGGATACGCTCTCAACTTTATCCGACCCTGAGCAGATTGAGCTGGTCAATATTGTTGGGTATCTTGGCGAGCAGATTCAAACCCACATGCGAGAACACCACCCTCAACTGAAAGCGCATTACGTCATCCAAGATGACCCACGCGGTCAATCGCATGCGGTGCACCTGGCACGCCAGCACCTGAAGGGACCCATGATGGTAATCTTCGCGGACACATTAATTGAAACCGACCTTTCCTTTCTGAGCGAAGAGACAGAAGATGCAGTTGTGTGGGTCAAACCAGTTCCTGACCCGCGCCGCTTCGGAGTAGCAGAGACTGACCAGAATGGGATGGTGACCAAACTGGTTGAGAAACCAGATGACATAAGCAACAATCTGGCGGTCGTCGGTTTCTATTATTTTAAAAATGGTGAAGATTTGATCACCGCCATTGAGGAGCAAATGCAGCGTGATGTGCGCTTGAAAGGTGAATTTTACCTGGCAGATGCAGTAACCATCATGCTTGAGCGTGGGCTGAAGATGCGCTCCGAGCAAGTAGACGTGTGGCTGGATGCCGGTACAATCGAAGCGCTATTAGAGACTAATCGTTACCTGTTAGATAACGGTCACAGCAACCACCAGGAGGCAGCCAATCGAGAAAATGTGGTGATCATCCCCCCGGTTTTTGTGCATCCAAAAGCCCAGGTGATGAATTCCGTTATCGGACCACATGTTTCAATGGGCGTTGGCTGCAAGGTTGAAAACAGCGTCATCCGAGATTCCATCCTGGAAGACTACGCCAAGGTAACAGACGTTATTCTGGAGAAATCACTGATTGGACGGTATGCCCAGATTCAAAGAAGGGCAGGAATGATCAATGCCGGAGACCAAACGACAGTGACTCTTTAACCAATGGATGATCTTGTTGAATGTCATTCTGGTTATGAATACGCCGAACGTCCCACCGCCATCCACTGGCACGGGGAGCGGCTGGATATTATGACAATCACAAGAAGCTGGCGTACACCTGAAGGGAAAGTTTTTCAGGTTCAAACAACCAAAGATCAATATTTTGAGCTCTTTTACCATCAAGGATCAGATGAATGGCATCTGAAATTAATTAACGCTTCAAGAAAAGGAGACTTCGTGAACCAACGCTATCTCTCCCAGAGAGTCATCGATTTACAACCATCAGGTATTCGCAAATTCTTCGACATTGTCGCCACCATGGATGATGTCATATCGTTAGGTATTGGCGAACCGGATTTTGTGACACCATATCCAATATCACAAGCCGGTATACGCTCCTTGCAGCAGGGAGAAACCCACTACACCTCAAATGCTGGACGCCTGGATTTACGCCAGACCCTGGCTGAATATCTTAAAAACAAGTATGGTGTCCATTACAACCCGGATACGGAGATTGTGATTACTGTGGGGGTCTCTGAAGCTCTTTACCTGGCAATGACTGCTTTGCTAAATCCTGGGGATGAGATCCTGATCCCCACCCCATGCTTTGTCTCGTACCAGGCTGAGGCACATCTGTCCGGCGGAGTCCCAATCGAGATACCCACTTTTGTGGAAGACAATTTCCAGGTGCGGCCTGAACGAATAGAAGCAGCGATCAATACCCGAACCAAAGCCATCCTGATTGCCTACCCCAACAATCCAACTGGAGCAGTTGCTTCTAAAGAGGTCCTGGAGGAACTGGCTCATATTGCCGAGAAGTATGATCTGATTGTGGTCTCGGATGAACTGTATGATCAACTGATATATGGTGTTTCGCACGTATGCTTCCCGTCCCTGGCGGGGATGTGGGAGCGCACCATATTGTTAGGCGGTTTTTCAAAGAATTACGCTATGACTGGCTGGCGGATCGGTTATGCGGCTGCACCGGCTGAAATATTGAAGGGATTGCTACGCGTCCACCAATACACCATCATGTCTGCGCCTACGGTAGCACAGGCTGCTGGGCTAGAAGCCCTATCCAAAGGTGGGCAACATGTGGAAGAAATGCGCGCAGAGTACGACCGCAGACGGAAACTAATCGTTCCCGGATTGAACCAGTTAGGGCTGCCGACCTTCGAGCCTCATGGTGCCTTTTACGCTTTTCCCAGGATAACCAATTCTGGTATGGATGATGAGACCTTCGCACAAAAACTTCTTGAAGAAGAGCGCGTCGCGGTGGTGCCCGGCTCAGCTTTCGGAAAAAGCGGTGAAGGATATGTGCGTTGTTCATACGCCACATCCTATGAAAAAATTGAAGAAGCACTAGAGCGCATAGAACGATTCATGCGCCGGCATGGATAAGAGTTGTCAAAGTGGAATTTGAGGCCGTTATCGGACTGGAGGTCCACGCTGAATTAGAAACTGAATCGAAGATGTTCTGCGCCTGCCCGGTTGTTGATCCGCTGGCAGCAGAACCAAACTGCGCGGTTTGCCCAGTTTGCGCAGGTATGCCTGGCGTCCTGCCGGTGCTAAATGAAAAAGCAGTTGAGTACGGCATTCGCGTTGCCCTGGCATTACAGTGTGAAATTTCTACCACCAGCATCTTCGTCCGCAAGAATTATTTTTATCCGGACTTGCCGAAAGGCTATCAAATCTCCCAATACGAACATCCCCTGGCACAAAGCGGACGCTTACCCATTCTGACCTCAAAAGGTGAACGGTTAATCACAATCCGGCGTGTCCACCTAGAAGAAGACACCGGTAAACTGACGCATGTAAGCAGGAACAATAAACCCTATTCGCTGATTGACCTAAACCGGGCTGGAATACCCCTGCTTGAAATTGTGTCTGAACCGGAGCTAAGAACTGCTGAAGAGGTGCGCGCATATGCGGTGGGACTGCGGTCCTTGTTACGCTACCTGGGAGTAAATTCCGGGGATATGCAAAAGGGCGTCATCCGCATTGAACCTAACGTCTCTGTGCGAGTAAGTGGTGAAACACAATTAGGCACCCGGGTTGAGATAAAGAACCTGAATTCTTTTCGCGCGCTGGAACGGGCGGTGGATTACGAGATCCAGCGACAAAGCAAATTACTGGCAGAGGGCAAACCAGTCATTCAAGAGACGGTTGGCTGGGATGCTGTATATGAGACCACCCTTACGCAGCGCATCAAGGAGAGCGAGCAGGATTATCGTTATTTTCCAGAACCGGACTTGCCTCCATTAGTGATCTCACCAGATTGGATTGAACGTATCCGCGAAGATCTCCCGGAATTACCTGCGGAAAAATGTCATCGTTTTCAACAACAGTACGATTTATCCCCGTACGACGCGGGGGTTTTGGTGGCAGAGAAGCCAGTGGCTGAATACTTCGAGCAGACTGTGAACGCTGTCAAAAAACTATGCTCTGAACAAAGTGACCAGGCCAGCCATCTTAAGGGTGTAAAAGACTTCACCTCCATTGAGGCAATCACACCAAAAAGCGTTGCCAATTGGATCACTGGAGAGGTCTTCGCGCTGCTTAACCAGACTAAAACCAACATTGAAACGACTCATCTCACCCCTCAAGCGCTGGCCTACCTGATCTACAAGGTTTCAGAGGGTGAACTTAACAAGAATACCGCCAGAGAAGTGCTAACGGAGATGTTTCAGACGGGAAAAACAGCAGACGAAATCATTCGTGAGCGGGGGCTGGCACAGATTTCAGACATATCCATCATCTCCCAGCTTGTTGCAAAAAGCTTGATTCAAAACCCAGAGCAAGTTTCAGAATACCTGGTTGGTAAAGAGGCGATCTTTCGCTGGCTGTTTGGAGAAGTCATGCGGGCGTCAAAAGGCCAGGCAAACCCACGAATCGTTAGAGAAGAATTGCAGCGGCAGTTGAAAGTATTGCAAGATGAGGTAGGAGGAAATTAAAATGTGTCTCTTATTTACCAACTTCTATACTAAGATGTGCTGTTCATCACTTGACGAGATGTCAAGCATCTGTTAAGGTTAATTCAAAAGTCATCAACCAATCCAGGCGGATATCGCGCCATGAGCTGCTATGGATTTAAAATTAACTATTATAAATATCGAACATGCGGGCACATTTTTGCAGTGCCCGTGTAAATTTAACCAATCAGCAATAAATTAACCCTAAGGAGAAAATATATATGTCCGAACAAATCAACGCTTTTAAGATGGCACAATCGCAATTCGACAAAGTCGCCAAAATGCTAAACCTGGACCCACAGGTGGCAGAAATCCTGCGCTGGCCAGCTCGTGAATTCCAAATCCAGATACCGGTCCACATGGACGATGGATCTATCCGGGTGTTTACTGGTTTTCGAGTGCAGCACAATGACGCCAGAGGCCCATCCAAAGGTGGGATTCGTTTTCATCCGGCTGAGACAATAGACACTGTACGAGCGCTGGCGATGTGGATGACCTGGAAAACTGCCATTGCAGATATCCCATTGGGCGGTGGTAAGGGCGGAGTCGCTGTTGATTCGGCTTCGCTATCGGTGGGAGAACAGGAAAGGCTGTGCCGATACTGGATCAGACAGATGTGGCGCAACATCGGACCGCGGCAAGACGTGCCCGCCCCAGATGTTGGCACCAATTCGCGTATGATGGGCTGGATGATGGATGAATACTCGCAAATAGTCGGCACGTACACACCCGGCGTGATCACTGGCAAGCCAGTGGGCGGTGGTGGATCCCTGGGGCGGACTGAAGCGACCGGCTACGGGGTAATATACACTGTTCGGGAAGCGATGCACCACCTTAACATCGATCCTACCAAATCTATAGCGGCCATCCAGGGCTTCGGAAACGTTTCCCAATATGCAGCTCTTGGTTTCATTGATTTATTAGGCGGGAAAGTTGCCTGTGTTTCTTATTGGGACCGCGATGATCGCGCCGCTTACACTGTTAGCCATCCAGATGGCATTGATCCACACTTCCTGCAGTCCATCACCGATATTTATGGCACCATCAATAAAGACCAGGCGCGAGCGGCTGGATACCTGATTGAAGATGGGGATGATTGGATTTCCAAAGATGTGAATGTATTAATTCCGGCTGCACTGGAAGGACAGATCAACGCCGAATCCGTAAAGAGGATCAGTGACCGGGTAAAACTGGTTGCGGAAGGCGCTAATGGACCGACGACACCAGAGGCGGACGAGGTGCTCAAGCGCAATGATATTTTCGTCATCCCAGACTTTCTTTGCAACGCTGGTGGCGTTACGGTTTCATACTTTGAAGGTGTCCAAAACGACATGAACTACTACTGGACAAAAGAAGAAGTTCTTGAACGATTGGACACAAAAATCACGCAAGCCTTCAACGGTGTGATTGAGATGGCAGCCAAAGAGGGCGTTTATATGCGAGATGCGGCTTACATGGTCTCAATTGATCGAGTGGTCAAAGCCATGGAATTACGCGGCTGGTTATAGAAGCTACAATAAAGAAGGAGAAGATCCGGGTATGCATAGCCAAGTAAATAGTGCATACCCGGTTTTTTTTTGTATCATCTGTTAAAATAAGCCTGCACTTGTTGCTTCCAACCATGCAAACAGTTAATGTGGTTAAGGCCTGATTTCCCAGGATTAAGACATGAACACGATAAAACGTTTCTACTTATATGCAGTAGCCTTCATCAGTTTTGAAGTTGTCTTATGGGGATTGATCGAGCTTGGCCGATCAATGGTGACTGATCCAGAAATCAATGGCACCGCCACTCGCCTGGCCGGTGCGCTTTCATTGATCCTGGTCGGCGTGCCAGTTTTTCTAATCCATTGGGGGCTGGCTCAACGCAGCGCTAAAATCGAGATTGAAGAACGTTCATCAAGGCTGAGAGGGATCTTTCTGTACGGGGTAATGCTGGCGACCTTGCTCCCATGCGTGCAAAACATTCTGGCTATGGTTAACCGACAACTGGCAATTGTAATGAACATCGAGATGTGGCGGGTGCTGGTTGGTGACAGGCAAGTCCTGTCCGATAACCTGATTGCTCTGGGTTTGAATGCGACCGCAGCGCTTTTCTTTTATTCAGTGCTGCATAAAGACTGGGAATCTCCACTCGAAGGCGAAGCTTATCAAGAAGTGCGCCGTTTATACCGCTACCTGTGGTTGTTGTATGGGCTGGGTCTGGTACTCTTTGGTTCCCAACAAATCTTGCAGTTCCTATCAGGGCTTCCTGCTGCAATTGGAGCAGATCAATCGCAGGTCGGGATCCACCTGGGTACTTTATTGCTGAATTCTCAAGATGTCGCTCTACTGCCAAATGGATTAAGCCTGATACTGGTTGGAACACCGTTATTGGCATTGATTACATCAA
>Ga0114946_10000949_pt1 | contig 20002 bp, 16 predicted proteins | sample WalLakDeSediment_FD_88676 | JGI IMG/M metagenome (GOLD analysis project Ga0114946, IMG submission 88676) | Lake sediment microbial communities from Walker lake, Nevada to study Microbial Dark Matter (Phase II) - Walker Lake 11/02/13 Deep Sediment | ecosystem: Environmental > Aquatic >...
CGCTGACCCGGCGGTCGTGCGCGACAACGAGGTCGTCACGTTCATGATCGCGGTGCCCTGTCCCCGGGTGACCAAGGCCACGCTGCGGGCGACGGCGACGGACAGGGTCGGTGAGGCAAAAGCAGTGCTCTCCCTGCCGCTGGAAATTCACGAACCGGTCTCGTTCCCCTGACAGAGGTGCAGAAGCTGCCCGAGACGGAAATCGCGAGGATTTGTGGGTTGCCGTGTGCTGCTGTACAAATTCTGGTGTGGTTCCGCTGGTATCAGACACCTTTGCATGCTCGGTGTTCGTCGGCTCCCGTTTGCAAAACCCGCAGGAAAGGCAGTGTTTATGGCTCGCTCCCGCCGTTCGTCTCGTCGTGCCGCCGGCCCCTCCCGGCGCGGGTTCCTGGGCGCCGCCTCCGCCGTGACCGCCGGCTACTTCGTGGCCCCCGGCCTGCGGGCTGACGATCCCGCCACCCCTGCCACGAGCGCCAACGAAGAAATTCGCTTCGCCTGCATTGGCATCGGCGGCAAGGGGCAGAGCGACTCCGCCGACGCGGCGCGAAGCGGCCGTGTCGTGGCCGTCGCCGACGTCGATGCCAACCAGCTCAAGCGGGGCGAGAAGGCGTTCGAGGGGGCGAAGCAGTTCCAAGACTTCCGCCGCATGCTCGACACGCTCGGCAAGGAGTTCGACGCCGTCACCGTCAGCACCCCCGATCACACCCACATCACCGCGGCCGCGATGGCCATGGGCATGGGCAAGCACTGCTTCTGCCAGAAGCCGCTGACGAAGGCGATCGCAGAGGCCCGGCAGCTCGGCGAACTCGCCCGCGCCCAGAAGGTCGCGACCCAGATGGGCAACCAGGGCACGGCCAACAACCCGCTGCGGGAGGCCGCGGCGTTTCTCCGCTCGGGCGGCGTCGGCGCCGTGCGGGAGCTGCACGTGTGGACCAACCGACCCGTCTGGGCGCAGGGCGGACAGCGGCCCGCGAGCGCCGTCGTGCCGGCCCACCTCGACTGGGATGCCTGGCTCGGCCCGGCCCCGCTGCGGCCCTATGCCGCCGGCTACCACCCATTCGCCTGGCGTGGCTTCTGGGACTTCGGCTCCGGTGCCTTGGGCGACATGGCCTGCCATACGTTCAACATGCCGTTCATGGCCCTCAATCTCCGCGATCCGCGGGCCGTGCAGGCGACCACGAGCGGCCACAATGGCGACACCTACCCGAAGTGGTCGATCATCAACTTCGAGTTTCCGTCGCTCGGCGAGCGGCCGCCGGTGAAGGTGACCTGGTATGACGGCGGCAAGCTGCCCGACCAGGGGCTTTTCGAGGGCTTCCCGGGTGAGGTCAAGAAGAACGAGGAGGGTGCCGAGGAGCAGCTGCCGTTCACGACAGCCAAGAGCGGTGTGCTCGTGATCGGCGACAAGGACGTGCTCTACGCGCCGGGCGATTACTGTCAGATGGGCTTCACGCTCAAGAGTGGCACGAAGCCGACGGCGGCCGACTACCCACGATCGCCGGGGCACTTCGCGGAGTGGGTCGCGGCCATCAAGGGTGGGCCGGCCGCCATGAGTAATTTCCCCGACTACGCGGGGCCGCTCACCGAGACGATCCTGCTTGGCAACCTCGCTGTGTGGGCCGCAGATATTCCTGAAACGCCCGGCACGAAGATCGAGTGGGATGCGGTGAAGCTCGAGGCCACGAACGCGCCCGAGCTCGACTGGATCGTGCGGCCGCCGGTTCGGACCGGCTGGAAGGTCTGACAGCGTATGCAAGACTGGAAGTCTGAGACGTTCTGCTACGGAATGGCACGCGGCGCGCTCGTCGGCGCCGTCGCCGGCATGGCATGCGTGGTGTTCTCCGGCATCGCGGCCGCCGCGCCGCTCGCGGCGGAGGCGGAGGCGGTGGCCCTCGTCAAGGCGCGGGGCGGGAGCGTGGCCTTCGACGAGGGTGGCCACGTCGTGAAGGTGAATCTCGCCGACCGGCCGGTCACCGATGCCGATCTCACCACGCTGGCGGCCCTCGAACAGCTGCAGGCGCTCGAGCTCTGGGGCGCGGGGATCACGGATCGGGGCCTGGCCACGCTCGCCGGCATGCAGCGGCTCGAGCAGCTCGTGCTCGAGAACACCGACATCACCGACGAGGGGGCCAAGCGGCTGGCCACTCTCGGAGCCCTGAAGGTGCTCAATCTGCGGCGCTCGTCGAACCTCGGCGACCCCGCGCTCGAAAGCGTGGCCCGGATCACGGGTCTCCAGCAGCTCGTCCTGCTCTACAACAACTTCACCGACGCCGGCCTGGCCCACTTGGCCCCGCTCGAGCGGCTGCGGGTGCTCGACCTGCGCGGGTGCTCGCTCGTCACCGACGCCGGGCTCGAGCACGTGGCGACCATGCCGAGTCTGGAGCGGGTCAAGCTCCGCTGCCCGAGTGTGACCGACGCCGGCCTGGCCCGGCTCGCGGCTCTCCCCAAGCTCCGCGGCTTCGCGGTCGAAGACGGCCAGATCACCGACGCGGGCCTCGCGCCCTTCGCCTCCAAGACCGACCTCGACGAGATCAACATCATGCGGACGTTCGTCGGCGACGAAGGGCTCGCGCATCTCGGCGGGCTTCCCAAGCTCAAGCGGCTGGAGCTGCGGGGCACGCTCGTGGGCGACGCCGGGCTCGCGCACGTGGGTCGGCTGCCGAATCTCGTGCTGCTCGATCTGGCCGAGACCTCGGTGGGGGATGCCGGTGTGGCTCACCTGGCGGGGCTCGAGAAGCTCACCGACCTCGACCTCTGGGACACGCGGGTCGGCGATGCCGGCCTCGAGGCGGTGGGGCGGCTGCCGGCGCTCGTGCGGCTCAATCTGCAGAACACGGGCGTCACGGATGCGGGCGTGGCCCGGCTCGCAGGGCTTTCCAAGCTCGCCGCGCTCACGCTCACCAACACGCAGGTCACCGATGCCACGGTGGAGACGCTCGCGAAACTGCCGGCACTCAAAAGCGTGGCGGTGGATTTCACGGGTGTGACAGCGGGCGGCATCGCCCGGCTGGAAGAGGCCCGGCCGGGCATCATGGTCACGCAGTGATACTGTCATGGAGTGACCGACCCGTAGGTCGGTGTCTCCGACACCGACGGTGCCCGACTGTACGGGCTGATTGACGCGCCGCCATGGGAGGGGTATCACGACGGGATCTGGGGCGGCGCCGGCCGCCAGTCCCTCCCCCTTTGACTGCCGTCTCGCGGAGAACCACGTCCCATGATTCTTGGAAAACTCTGGCGGGCCATGGCGGCCCAGATGAACAAGCTGGCCAACTTCTTCTGGACGGCCGACCCGGTCGCCCAGCTCCAGTATGAATACGACAAGGCCGTCGATCAGATGAAGGACGGCCGCGAAGGGCTCGAGCAGTATCGGGCACTCGTCGAGCGGGTCACGCGGCAGGTCAACGGCGACCGCCAGCACGTCGCCTCCCTCGAAGCCCGGGTGAAGGCGTATCTCAAGGCCGGTGAGCGGGAGACGGCGTCGAAGTTCGCGATCGAGCTCCAGAAGGCCAAGAAGGAGCTGACCGAGAACGAGGCCCAGCTCAAGCTGCACGAGACGGCCTACAATAACAATGTCACGAAGATCAAGCACGCCACGAAGAAGCTCTCCGACCTCAAGCAGAAGATCCAGAAGTACGACGCCGAGTTGAAGCTTTCCCGGGCAGAAGCCGAGCTCGCGAAGCTGGCGACGAGCTTCAACTTCGACATCACCACCGACTTCGGCCAGATCGAAGACGTGATCCAAGACAAGATCGGCCTCAATCGGGCGAAGGTCCGCGTGGCTGCCGATCTCTCGGGCGAGGGCCTCGAGCAGATCAAGCAGGAAGAGGCCGTCGAGCAGGCACTGGCCGAGACGGCGCTGCGGGAGTTCGAGATCGAGCTCGGCATGGTCACGCCCGAGACGGCCGGCGTCACCGACGACGACAAGCAGCTCGGCCGCGAGCGTCAGACGCACACCGCGGGCTGAACCACCTCCCGGGAGCCTGTTTGTGTCTGTGTCAACCTCCGCCCCGCGGACCGCGGGTGTACCAGCAGCCTCAACGCTGCCTGACTGGTGTCCAGCCTGGGCCGAGCGGCTCAGCGACGCCTACCTTTCCGGTACGAGTTGCGTGTTCCTCATGCACGGCAACGTGCGGGATCTCGTGCCCGTGGCCGAGCCGGCGGCTGAACCGGCCGACCGAGTGAACGGGGCTGCCGCCGGAGCCGCAGGCTGGGGAACGGTGCCCGAGTTCCTCGCCCGCGAGATGTTCGGCCGCTGGGATGTCGTGCTGTCCTACGACGTGGGCAAGGGGCTGCGACCGCTGGCCGGGCCCGATCCGGTGCGGCTGCGGGAGATGGCGCAGTGGCTCGCAGAGCGGCTGGGCAACGCATCGCAGTGGCCACGCGAGCCCGACGCCGCGATCGCGGCGATCGACGCGATCCTCGAGCGCAACCTGATCGATCCGCCGGAACAGCGGAAGCGGATCGCCGTGGTCCTCGACTACGCGCAGTATCTCGTGCCGGCCGGCGAGGCCGGCGGCCGGGGGGGCGCGGCGCGGCTCGTCCGGGTCTTGTCGTGGGCGTCGAATCCGCTTCTGCGGCGGGTCAACGTGGCCATCGTGCTGCTTGCCGACACGCTCGCCGAGGTCCATCCGCGGCTCGTGGGCAACCCGGCCGTGACGACGATCGACGTGCCGCTGCCGGACTTGGCCGAGCGGGAGCGGTTTGCCATCGCCACGGCCGCGGCGGTCAACATGCCGGCGGCCCACATGGAAAACGTGAAGCGGGTCGCGGCCCTCTCCGGCGGCCTCACGCTCGAGAGCCTGCGGGCGGTGCTGTCGCTGTCGGCGCGGGACGGCACGCCCCCCGATGGGCCTGAGTTCGCAGCCCGCAAAAAGGATCTGATCGAACGGGCCTGCCAGGGGCTCGTGGAGTTCATCCAGCCCAAGCTCACGCTCGACGCCGTGGCCGGCCACGAGGCCGCCAAGCAGCGGCTCGAGTCGGATGCCCGAGCGATCCAGCGGGGCCAGCTGTCGAGTGCGCCCATGGGCTACCTGATCTGCGGTCCGGTCGGCACCGGCAAGAGCTTCATCGCCGAGTGCTACGCGGGCAGCGTGGGCATCCCGTGCGCCGTGCTCAAGAACTTCCGCAGCAAGTACGTGGGTGAGACGGAGGGCAACCTGGAGCATGCCCTCGACGTGCTCCGCAGCCTGGGGCCCGTGGTGATCGTCATTGACGAGGCCGACGCGGCGCTCGGCAACCGTGAGGCGGGGGGCGATTCCGGCACGTCGGCCCGCGTGTTTTCCATGATCGCCCGGCAGATGGGCGACACGCGGTATCGCGGCAAGATTCTCTGGATGCTGCTCACGAGCCGTCCGGAATTGCTTCCCATCGACTTGAAGCGGCAGGGCCGGGCTGAGGTGCACATTCCGCTCTTCTACCCGCACGACCAGGCGGAGATGGATGCGATGTTCGCGGCGATGGCCCGCAAGAATCGGGTGAAGCTCGCGCCGGGGCTGCCGGGGCCAGTCGATCTCTCGCTCGGCCTCTCGGGCGCCGACATCGAGAGCGTCGTGCTCGCCGCCCGGCGCAAGGGGCTCGACCGGGCCGCCGATGCGGGTGAGCCCGAGCCCGACACGATCACGGCCGAGGATCTCGCCGCCGCCCTCGACGACTTCATGCCGTCGGCCCAGAGCCTGGAGAAGGAGATGCAGGAGATCTCCGCCGTGCTCGAGTGCACGGAGAAGCGGTTCCTGCCGGAGCGGTGGCGGGAGCGGGTGTCGGAGCCCGGCGGCCGGGCGCGGCTCCAGGAGCGGCTCTCGGCGATCCGGGCGCTGCTCGATTCCTGAATGATTCCGACATGATCGATCGTCACCATACTCTCACGTGTTCGAGACGCAGACCCTAGGAGCATCCACGATGGCGAAGGCAAGCAAGGCCGCGGCGGGCAAGACCCCTTGGTTCGACGACGCGAGCGAGGCGCCGCTCCTGGCGGAATACGCCCGGAAGCTTGACTCCTTTCTCGACGTCGTCGCCGACGGCAGGGTCGAAACGAAGGAGCTCGAGGAGCAGGAGAAGCGGGTGGTCGCTCTCATGAAGGAGGTCGAGCCGCTCCTGTCGCCGGAGGCGCACGAGAAGGTGACGCAGCTCCTCTGCGAGGTGACGGCGTACGACCTGATGAACGCCTTCCACATGGCGGGCAAGGCCCGGCCCCGCACCCAGTTCCGCGGCTGATCGTTTCAGGACCGAGCGGTCCGCGACACACAAACACACACGCGAACACGAGAAGCGAGAAGGGAGCCGATACATGGCAGGACAAGCGAAGCCACCGTTCTGGCTGGCGGTCTGGGCGGTGATCCTCAGCCTGGTCGGCCTGGCCGCCTGGCGGGCGGGCATGCTCGAGCCCTTCGGCATCGCGCGGCCGGGGGCCGGTGGTGGGCGGCCCGTGGCCCGGGTTGATGCCGGTGGCGGGCCTGTCGGGGGGAGCGGCGGCGTCGAGGGGGCGGCGGAAGGTGTGTTCTTCGAGGCCTCCGACGAGGCGGCCCCGACCACCGTGTCGGAATACACGTTCAAGCCCGCCGAAAAGCTGCCCCCCGTGAAGGGCACGAGCGGTTACAAGCCCCTCGAGGACGAGACGGTGCGGTTCGCCCTCAACGTCTGGGCCGGCTGGAGTCCGATCATCCTCGCCAACGACGGCTTCAAGGCCGGCAAGATCTGGCAGGCGCCCGGCGGCACGCCCTTCAAGCTCGAACTCGTGCTCATCGACAACCCCGTGACGATGCGCGATGCCTATGCGGCCGGCGAGGTGCACATCGGCTGGGCGACGCTCGACATGGTACCGCTGTTCCTGGAGGGGCTCGTGGATCGCACGGGCGCGCCCAAGGACTCGCGGGTGATGCCGCGGATCTACCAGCAGGTCGACTTCTCCAACGGCGGCGACGGCATCGTCGTGCGCGACACGATCAAGACGGTGAAGGACTTGGCCGGCAAGAAGCTCGTGCTCGCCCAGAACTCGCCGAGTCAGTTCTTCGCCCTCAACATGCTCGTGGCCGGCGGCCTGCAGCCGGGCGACGTCGACATGGTCTACACCGAAGACGCCTTCCAGGCGGCCGCGGCCTTCAACGCCAACAAGGACCTCGCGGGCTGCGTCTCGTGGGCCCCCGATATCTACAACCTGGAGAAGGTGCGGGGCAACCGGATGCTCGTCACGACGCAGACGGCCAACCGGCTGATCGCCGACGTGTGGTTCGCACGGGCCGACTTCGCCAAGGATCATCCCGACAAGGTCGAGGCGCTGGTCCGCGGCATCTTCGACGCCATGGAACAGCTCAAGACCGAGTCGGCACGGGTGAAGGTCGCGGAGCTCATGGCTGCCGGCTACAACATCCCCGCCACCGAGACGATCGAAATGCTCGGCGACGCCCACTCCACCAACTGGGCCGAGAACTACCAGTTCTTCGTCAATCGCAACAATCCGGCCAACTTCGAGAAGATCTGGAAGCAGGCCTACTACCTCTACCGCCGGATCGGGGCGATCTCGAATCCACCGGTGTCCTTCGACCAGGTGATGGACTTCTCCATCATCCAGAAGCTCGGCGGTGAGGCGAAGTATGCCGCCACGCGGGACGAGTATGCCCGCGCCCTGCCGCCCAAGACGCTCTCCGCCATCCGGGCGGAGAACGAGGAGATTCTCACCAACACCATCACGATCCACTTCTATCCCAACAGCTGGGACCTGAAGAAGACGATCGTGCGGAAGATCGACGGCAGGGAGGTGGAGGAGCCCTACGACCCGCGGGTCGATCTCGTGCTCGACGAGGTGGGGGCGCTCGCCCAGCAGTTCGGTAACTCGCGGATCGTGGTCGAAGGGCATACCGACGGCTCGATGCGCGGGCAGGTGCCCGCGAGCATGGTCAAGGAACTCTCGCGTCAGCGGGCCAGCTCGGTGCAGGAGGCCATCGTCGAGCGGTTCTCGTTCGACCCGAACCGGTTCGCGGTCGACGGCCTGGGCTGGGAGCGGGCAGCCGATCCCGACCAGCCCGACAACCATGCCCTCAACCGGCGCGTGGAGATCAAGGTCTACTCCGCCGAACGGGAGTGACCATCGTGGGGAATTCAGCCACTCCCCCTGCGGTGGCCGACGACACGATCCGAGCCGCGCGGGCGGCCCGGCTGCGCGGGCAGATCTCGACCGAGGCGGCGTTTCTCTGGGGTGCGGCCTGTATCGGCTCCGTCCTGCTCGTCTGGCAGCTCGTGACGATGCCGCTCTTCCGCGTGCCTCCGGAGCCGGGCACCGTCGAGACAGCAGAGGCCGAGTACGTGCCGCTCGTGAGCCCTGTGATGCTCCCGGGCCCGGGAGCGGTGCTCGACGCCGTGCAGGACGTGTTCACCCGCCGTCGCCTCGTGCCCAACACCCTGGTGACGCTCGAACGGGTCGTGCTCGGGTTCGGCCTGGCGGCGGCAGTGGGCGTGCCGCTCGGCGTCGCGGCGGCCTGTTTTTCGCAGGTGCGGGCGTTTCTCTATCCGGTCACGATCTTCGGCCGCAACATCCCGGTGGCCGCCCTCATTCCGCTGACGTTCTTCCTCTTCGGCATCGGCGAGTTTCAGAAGGTGATGTTTCTGTTCATCGCCAGCGTCGCCTTCATCATCAGCGACGCGACAGCCGCCGTGCTCGAGGTGCCGCAGCGCTACGTCGACACGGCGCTCACGCTCGGCGCCAGCAGGTGGCAGATCATCATGAAGGTGCTCGCGCCGCTCGCGGCGCCGGCCATCTTCAACTCGTTGCGGCTCCTGTTCGGGCTGGCGTTCGGATACGTCATGCTCGCCGAGCTCGTGAAGTTCGGCACCGACTCGGGCGGCCTCGGCGACCTCATCAACGTTTCGCAGCGGCGGGGTGAGCGGGAGCCGATCCTCATCGTGCTGATCCTGATCCCGCTCCTGGCGTATGCGATCGACCGCGGCCTCTGGTGGCTGCAGTGCGACCTCTTCCCCTACCGCTACGGTGGCAAGGGCATCCTGCCCCGGTTCGTCCACGGGATCGTGCATGGGTTCGGGCGGCCCGCCCCGGCGGCCCGTCCCAAGGAGGTGAGATGACGGGTGAGGGCGGGGCACAGCCGGTGACGGGCGAGCGACCCGCGGCGGTCGAGTTCGCGGGCGTGACCAAGATCTACCAAGCGGGCACGCGGGAGTTCGTGGCGATCGAAGACGTGAACTTCGCGATCCCCGACGTCGTGGATCACGGCGAGATCTGCTCCTTCCTGGGCCCCAGCGGCTGCGGCAAGAGCACCGTCCTCAGGCTCGTGGCGGGCCTGGCACCGCAGCATCCGCCGACCCGCGGCAGCGTGCGGGTGTTGGGCCGCGAGATCGTCGGGCCCGGCGCCGATCGCGGCATGGTGTTCCAGGACTACACGAGCTTCGACAACCGCACGGTCCTCGACAACGTCGTCTTCGGCCTCGAATGCCGGGGCGTGCCGCGACGTGAACGGGAGGCGGAGGGGCTCGAGTGGATCGCCCGCGTGGGCCTCGATCCCGGCCGTGACGCCGAGAAGTATCCGCACGAGCTCTCCGGCGGGATGCGGCAGCGGGTGGCGATCGCGCGGACGCTCGTGCTCCGCCCGCGGATCATCCTCATGGACGAACCGTTCGGCGCTCTCGATCCGGCCACGCGGCTCGATATGCAGGATCTGCTTGTGCGACTCTGGCGGGAGGTGGAGGCGACGGTACTCTTTGTCACGCACTCGGTCGAGGAGGCCGTGTATCTTGGCGATCGGGTGATCGTGATGTCGGCCGGCCCGGGTCGGATCGCCGATGACATCCGGCTGCCGGCGGCCTCTGCTCCTGCCCGCGAGACCCAGGCGCAGGACTGGTTTCACGAGCACGTCGACCACCTCCATGCCCGGATCGCGGCCATCGAGGCCGCGGCCCGGCCGCGGTGACGGGAAGCACTTGGGCAGGCAGGACTCCTCCGACAGGCAGGAACACGTAGACAGGAACGCACGACGAGTGAACTACCTCAAGGCTGCCTTCACGACCCGGTGGAACCTGCTGCTCTTCGGCGGCGGGCTGGCGGCGGCGTTCATCGTGGGGGCGCCGCTCACGGGCATCCTGCTGCCGCTCGTCGCGGCCGGCGAGATCTACTACCTCGCGAGCATGACGGCCAACGACCGGTTTCGGGCGGCCATTGACGCTCGCGACGCCAAGGCCCGCCGGGCCGCCGAAGCCGTGGGGACGCGGCAGGCCTACGACCGCATCCGCAGCCAGCTGCCGCCCGCGCTTCTCGCGCGGTTCGATCGGCTGCGGGACCATTGCGAGCGGCTGGTGGCGCTCGCCGGCGGCCTGGGAAGCCCCGCGCGGGGGGCGGAGCGGGGCACGGTCGAATCACTCGACCGGCTCCTGTGGGGCTATCTGCGGATGATCTGGAACGCGTCGCAGCTCTCCACGTTTCTCGATCACACCGATGCAGCCGCGATCGGGGCGCGGATCACCGAGCTCGAGCAGCGGCTCGCCCGCCTGCCCCGCGACACGACCGCGGAGACCGCCCGGCTGCGGGCCACCGTCGAGGATCACCTGCGGACGAGCCAGGAGCGGCTGGAGACGATCACCGGTGCCCGGCGCAAGCTCGACGTCGTGACGGCCGAGATCGAGCGGCTGGAGGCGAAGATCGCCTCCCTGGCAGAAAGCGCCGTGGCACGGCGGGACGTGGGCGACCTCGCCCGGCGGGTGGACGAGGTCGCCGAGGGCATGAAGCAGACCGACGAAACGATGCGGCGGCTGGAGCTGCCTCCCGACCTCGAAGATCTCGAGGAGCCCCCGCGGCTGCTCCGCGAAGAGGCGTAGATCGCCGCCGGAGGTCGGTCACGCCGTGACCGATACCCGCCCCCCGTAGGTCGGTCACTTCGTGACCGATACCCGCCGCAGGCCCGGGGTTGCCCGTGCCATCTCGCCCGGACGCTCACTACGGGCATCCTGCCCTTCGTTCGCTCGGAGGCGTCTGCGCTCTCGCCCTCCGGGCTTCGCTGGCCGCCTACGCCGGCTCGATGGCACGGGCAACCCCGGGCAGTCCAAAGGGAGCCGCCGCCTTCAGTCGAGCCAGTCGCTCTCGGCAAGCCTTTCGGGCGTGTAGGTCTCGGTGACGTAGCTGATGTCCTTCGAGATGAGCGACTCGACTTCGAGCTTGAAGCCGTTCTTCAGCATCGTCTCGATCTCCTTCTGCCACGCCTTCTTGCCCGCGAACCAGGGGTAGGCGGCGATCTGCTTCGCCCGCTTCACGTCGGTGTCGTTCAAGGTGATCTGCACACTCTGCGAGAGCTTGCAGCGGTCATAGTCGCGGCTCCGCAGGCCGAGGAAGCGGGCCTCGGGAATCGCCATCCGCTTCGACTCGTAGGCGAGATTAATCGAGCCCTGCTTGAGCACGGAGTAGATGTAGTAGCCCCAGGGATCGTTGTCGAGCAGGCAGTAGACCGGCAGCTTCAGTTCGTGGTGCAGCCGATAGAGCATCCGCCGCACGCCCCGCGGGGGCTGGCCGCCGCCGTGGGTCAACAGGCAGGAATGCTTCCGCCAGAACTTGTCCTCGTTGAACCGCCGCCAGACGGTGTCTTTCTCGACGTGGAGGATGAACTTCGCGTCGCACGACTTGAACTTGATGATGTCGGCCTCGACGATCGACGGGATCGAGTAGCCGCCGGAGCCCATGCGGGAGCAGTCGATCTCGTCGCCCGAGTCGATGAGCGTGATCGGGCCCACCATGCCGCCACGGTTGCTCGCGTAGACGTGGAGTTCCTCGCGGAGGCTCTCGAGCGTGACCTCGAGATCCTCGATGATCGGATCGCACTCCTCCTGCGTGCCGAACGTCTCCTCGCGGGTGCCCTCGATCGTGTGCTTGAGGAGGTAGTAGAGACCTCGAATGCTCGTGGTCTTCTGCTGCTCGATGAGCTGCTTGCAGCCGGTGGCCACGAGCAGCGTCTGCATGTAGCTCTTGGCCTGGGAGAGATTGAAGAGCTGGCGCCGGTTGGTCTGGCCGCCCATCTCGATGATCTTCCGCGATTTGTTGAAGCGGACGTTCGAGAGGCTGCGGGTCGGGATGTCGAGCCAGGGATCGCGCCGCTTCTCGGCGGCGGTGGCCACCTCGTCGGCCAGGGCGACGATCAGGCGGCGGGTCTTCTGGTCGACCGGGGGCAGTTTGGCAGTGGCGATCTTCGGCGTGCGTTTGGTCTTGGTGGCCATGGGCGGATGATGATGAGCGCGGTAGAGTCAGGAGCGTCGAGTCGGCGTCGCGGGACGCCGGCAGCATCCTACCCAGCCGTCCGCCGGCCCGCGAACGGGATCACGAACGATGACCAAATACCTCTTCGCCTACGCCCTGATGGCGCTGGTGATCGGGCTCGGCACCTATATCGTGTGCCGGCCTGCCCGCCGCATCGATCCCGAGTAGGGCCCGATTTTTGCGCTCAGCAGCGGACGTCGTCGGCGCGGCCTACGAATCGGCGGACGACCTGAGGGGTCGGCAGTGCCGTGTGGCCCGGCTCGGCCCCGGGTGTGGCCCGCCGCGGTGCGGCCTGGAAGAACTCGGCGATCCGACCCACGACGGTCCGCTGCTCGTCTTCCCGCAGCTCGGGGAAGATCGGCAGGGCGAGCGTCTCCTCGGCGGCCTGCTCGGTCTGCGGCAGGTCGCCCCGGCGCCAGCCGAGATGGGCGAAGCACTGCTGCATGTGAAGCGGCACGGGGTAGTAGATCTCCGTGCCCACGCGGCACGACGTGAGGTGATCGCGGAGCGCATCGCGGCGGCCCTCGGCCACGCGGATCACGTACTGGTTCCAGACGTGTCGGCCGCGCGGTTCGTCGCCGGGCACGGTGATCCGACCGTCGAGGTCATAGGCTGCGAAGAGCTCGCCGTACCGGGCGGCATTCGTCTGGCGGGATGTCGTCCAGGCGTCGAGATGGGGCAGCTTCACACGCAGCACGGCCGCCTGCAGCGAGTCGAGCCGGCTGTTGATGCCGACCACCTGGTGGTAGTAACGGGGCTCCATGCCATGCACCCGCAACAGCCGCAGCGCCTGCGCCAGGTCGTCGCGGGTCGTGGTCAGGAAGCCGCCGTCCCCGGCGCCGCCGAGGTTCTTCGTGGGATAGAAGCTGAAGCAGCCGATGTCACCGAGGCCGCCCGAGCAGCGACCGTGCCAGGTGGACAGGATCGACTGGGCCGCATCCTCGATCAGCGGCACGCCGGCCTTCGTGGCGATCGGCAGGAGCGCGTCCATGTCGGCGGTGCGGCCGAAGAGGTGCACCGGGATGATCGCCTTGCACCGCTTGCTGATCTTCCGCTCCACGTCGACAGGATCGACGAGATACGTGACCGGATCGATGTCGGCGAAGATCGGCACGGCCCCGAGCCGGGTGACGGCGCTGGCGGTGGCGAAGAAGGTGTAGCTGGGCAGCACGACCTCGTCGCCGGGGCCCACGCCCACGGCCATGAGCGCGAGCAAGAGCGCGTCGCTGCCGGAGGCGCAGCTGATCGCGTGTGGCACCCCGAGCGCGCGGGCCAGTTCGGTCTCGAGTTCGGTCACGTCGGGGCCGAGCACGAAGCGGCCGGAGTCGCACACGCGGTCGAGGGCGGCGCGGATCTCCTCGCGGAGCAGCTCATACTGGCGGTCGAGGGCCAGCAGGGGCACGGCCGGCAGCAGGTCGGAGGCGGGCGTACTATCGGGGGAGCTCGTGGTGCCCGCGGGGGCGGCGGTCGGGCCGGTCATGGTGCTCTGCACTCCGGGGGAACGCGGCGGCGGCCGTCCTGGGCGGGTGTCGTCCCGGCAGCCATCCGCATCATGCGTCTTCTGATCGTCATGACTCCGTTATTCGCTCCAGTTGAAACACCCACGCGGCCGCTCGAATCGGCGGGCGGCCGGCGGCCGTGGGACACGGCGGAACCGGCGGGAAATAGGGGAACATCTCCCGGTACGTCAAGGCCGCCGCGGCGGCGGGGGCCAGGGGAGCGAACGGCGTTTGACATCCCCCGGTCGGGCACCCTAGATTCCTGGGCAGTTCCAGTGTCTGTCGCCGCCAGGTGACGGCTCGGCGCGCTCGCCGAGATGAACTGGATCGAGGAGGAGATGTGCGCGGTCTGCCGAATGCGGTCAGCATGCGGCAACGCGAGTCGGATGGGATCCCCCGCGATCACTGCCGTCATCGACTTGGGGCAGATTTCCCAGCGGCTGGGCTTGCCGCTCGCGGGAATCACCGCCACGGTCGAACTGCTCGATGCCGGGAACACCGTTCCCTTCATCACCCGCTACCGTCGTGACGAGACCGGCGGCCTCGACGAGGACGACATCCGGCGGATCGCCACGGCCGTGTCGCGGGCCCGTCAGCTCGCCGACCGCAAGCAGACCGTTCTCCGCACGATCCAGGGGCAGGGGCGGCTCACGCCCGAGCTCGAGGCGCGGATCACGGCGGCCGACAGCGCCAAGCAGCTCGAAGACCTCTACCTCCCCTTCAAGCCCCGCAAGCTCTCACTCGCCGAGATCGCCCGACAGCGGCGGCTCGAGCCCCTGGCCCGGGAGATCCTCCTCGCCGATCCCGCGGCCCTCGACCTCGACCGGCGGGCGGCCGATTTCATCGACGAGTCGGCCGAGGTCGCGGCCGTGGCCGACGTGCTGCTCGGCGTGGGCCACATCATCGCCGACGAGTTCAGCGCGCGGGCCGACCTGCGGGAGCGGCTCCGGGAGATCCTCTACCGTTCGGCCCGGCTGACGAGCCAGCGGGTGGAGACTGAAGGCAAGCCGCTCTCCAAGGACGAGAAGCACTTCCGCGACTTCTTCGCCTTCTCCGAGCCGATCCAGCGGGTGCCGCCCCACCGGGTGCTGGCGATCAACCGGGGTGAGCGGGCGAAGCTGATCAAGGTGCGGATCGAAGGGCCGGCCGACGAGCTCCAGGAGGCAACCGAGGCCACGCTCGTGCCCCCCGACCATCCGCATGCGGAGTTTCTGCGGGGCTGTGCCCGCGACGCTCTCGCGCGGCTCGTCATGCCGAGCCTCGAACGCGAGATCCGTCGCGAGATGACCGACTTCTGCGAGACACACGCCGTCGAGGTGTTCGCCCGCAACCTCCGCAATCTCCTCCTGCAGCCGCCGGTCGCGGGCCGCCGCGTGCTGGCCCTCGATCCGGGGTTCAAGAGCGGCTGCAAGGCCGTGGCGATCGACGAGTGCGGCACGCCCCTGGAGCATGCCGTTCTCCATGTCGTCGGCAAGCAGGAGAAGCGAGAGGCGTCTGCGGCGAAGATCGTCGAGATGGTGAAAGCCCACCAGTGCACGGTGATCGCCATCGGCAACGGCACCGCCGGCCGCGAGACGGAGTCGCTCGTGGCGGAGCTCGTGACGGGCGACCTCGTCCCGCTCGATGTCGGCTACGTGATCGTCAACGAGGCCGGCGCGAGCGTCTACTCGACGAGCGTCTACGGCCGCGAGGAACTCCCCGGCCACGAGGCCGCGATCCGCGGGGCGATCTCCATCGGCCGCCGGCTGCAGGATCCGCTCTCGGAACTCGTGAAGATCGAGCCGGCCAACATCGGCGTCGGCCTCTACCAGCACGACGTGAAGGCCCGCCACCTGCACGACTCCCTCGATTCGGTCGTGGAAAGCTGCGTCAACTACGTCGGCGTCGACGTCAATACCGCGAGTCCGGCACTCCTTCGCTATGTCTCGGGCCTGAACCAGGCGACAGCCCGCAATCTCCACGAGTGGCGCACGAAAAACGGGCCGTTCACTTCACGGCAGCAGTTCCTGGAGGTGCCGGGCTTCGGCGAGGCGGCGTTCGTGCAGGCCGTCGGCTTCCTCAAGATCGTCGGCGGCTCGAATCCGCTCGACTCGACCTGGATTCATCCCGAGAGTTATCCGGCGGCGGAGAAGGTGCTGGAGCGGTTCGGCGGCAGCCCGACGATCCTCGCTGACCGGGATCAGGCCGCGGCGCTCGCCGCGAAGGTCGCGGGCGTCGACCCCGCCGAGCTCTCGCGGGAGCTCGGCGTCGGCCGGCTGCTGCTCACCGACATCCTCGAGCAGCTCGCGCGGCCCGGCCGCGATCCGCGTGAAGACCTGCCGCAGCCCTTCTTCAAGAAGGGGGTGCTCAAGCTCGAGGATCTCGAGGTCGGGATGGAGCTCCTCGGCTCGGTGCTCAACGTGGTGGATTTCGGGGCCTTCGTCGACATCGGCCTCCACGACAGCGGGCTCGTGCACATCAGCCAGCTCTCGAGCCGCTATGTCCGCGATCCGCACGACGTCGTGAGTGTTGGCCAGATCGTGAAAGTGTGGGTGCTCGAGCTCGACAAGGCCCGCCGCCGGGTGGCACTGACGATGATCTCGCCCGTGGAGCGCGAGCGGCAGCAGCAGGCCGTGGCCCGCAAGCGTGAGCGGCCCGCCCGGGGCAGTGCACCAGCGCAGGCGGGCAGGGGCAGTGCACCAGCGCAGGCGGGCAGGGGCAGTGCACCAGCGCAGGCGGGCAGGGGCGATGCACCGGCCCGGCAGCCGGCCGCAGCCGGTTCGCGTTCGGCGTCGGCCCCACGACCGCCTCGGCCTCAGGCTCCGGCCCGGGGCAGGCCGCCGCGCGAGCAGCGCCCCAAGAGCTACGTGGCCCGCGCGAAGAAGGAGGTCGCGCCGATCAGCGACGCGATGAAGCAGGGCCGCGAGCCGTTGCGAACGTTCGGCGATCTCAAGCAGTTCTTCACGTCACGCGAGGGAGACGCCGCGGAGCCCGCCGCTGAGCCCGCTGAAGTGACCGAGGGCGAAGTGACCGAGCGGCCGGGCGACGAGACCGCGGCGGAGTAGCGTGAGCGGATTACCGCTCGCGGAACGTGATCCGGCCCTTGGTCAGATCGTAGGGGGAGAGTTCGACCTTCACCTTGTCGCCCGGAACGATGCGGATGAAGTTTTTCCGCATTTTGCCGGCGACGTGCGCATTGACGATGTGGCCGCCGGTGATCTGCACGCGAAACCGGGTGTTGGCGAGGGCCTGTGTCACGATGCCCTCAACCTCGAGAGCCTGTTCTTTTTCCGCCATGAGTTGCCTAGGTGGGAATCCGTCGGGGAAATGAGATGGTAGCCCCGGCGGCCGGAACAGTCCAGCAGGCTGGTTTGCGTCAGGCCCCGTCGTCGCTCGCTGCGGGGGCCGAGCCGGAGGCTTTCCAGCGGAGATAGGCGTCGAAGAAGCCGTCGAGGTTACCGTCGAGCACGCTCTGGAAGTTGCCCACGTAATGCCCCGTCCGCTGGTCCTTGACCCGCTGGTCGGGGTGGAGGAAGTAGTTGCGGATCTGCGACCCGAAGCCCGTCTTGGGCTGCTGCTTGTAGCGGGCGAGTTGTTCGGCCTCCCGCTTCTCCTCCTGGAGCCGGGCCAGCCGGGCGCGGAGCATCTTGATCGCGGTGGCCCGGTTCTTGTGCTGGCTCCGCTCGCTCTGGCACTGCACGACGATGCCCGAAGGGAAGTGGGTGAGGCGGATGGCGCTCGACGTCTTGTTGACGTGCTGCCCGCCCGCACCGCTGGCCCGGAAGACGTCTTCGCGGATGTCTTCGTCCTTGATCTCCACCTCCACGTCGTCATCGGCGATCTCCGGCGACACGTCGACCGCGGCGAAGCTCGTCTGCCGCTTGCCTTCGGAGTTGAACGGGCTGATGCGGACGAGCCGGTGCATGCCCGTCTCCCCCTTCAGGTAGCCGTAGGCCCACGGGCCGCGGATGGCGACCGTCGCGCTCTGGATCCCGGCCACTGCGTCGTCCTGCCGGTCGAGCAGTTCGACGGTGTAGTCGTGCTTCGAGGCCCAGGCGGAATACATCCGCAGGAGCATCTCGGCCCAGTCGTTGGCGTCGGTGCCGCCGTCGCGGGCGTGGATCGAGACGAGCGTGTCGCTCGAGTCGTGCGGCCCGGAGAGGAGCGAAGCGAGCTCCAGGGCGTCGACAAGCTTCTCGAGGCGGTCAGCCTCGGAGGCGAGCTCGGCCTCGAGCGATTCGTCTTCCCGAGCGAGTTCCTCGAGCGCCTCGAGATCACCGCCGGCAGACAGCGCCTCCTCGAGCGGCTTGAGCACCGCGTTGACCGTCTTCAGTTGGGCGACGGTCGCCTGAGCCTTCTCGGAATTGTTCCAGAAGTCGGCGAGCCCCATTGCTTCTTCGAGCCGGGCGGCAGACTGTTTGCGGCCCTCCCAGTCAAAGAGAGTCTCGTAGCTGGAGGAGACGGGTACGAATCGCTTCGGCGCGGTGGAGGAGTGCTGTATCCATGCGAGGGATTCTACGGGCTGCCACCTCGGCGGAGAAGTGCGGCTACATCCGGCCCACGCGGCTACCGGGAAGGCGGCGGACGATCCGCCGCATCTCGAGCACGCCCACGGTGGCGAGCACCTGTGAGGCGGTGAGCCCCGTCGTGACCACGAGCGTGTCGATGTCGGCGGCCCCGCTGCCGCCTGCCTCACTGCCGCCTGCGCTTTCCGCATCGATCGCCTCGAGCACCCGCCGCTCCACGTCGTCGAGGCGGAGCTCGGCCGGCGCACGCACCGCCCGGCCGTCGGCGGCGGTGGTCGTTTCGAACAGGGGGCCCAGCTCGTCGAGAATGTCGTCGACACTTTCGACGAGCTTCGCCCCGTCGCGGATCAGGGCGTGGCAGCCGCGGGACATCCGGCAGTCGATCGCCCCCGGCACGGCGAAGACCTCGCGGCCCTGCTCGCCGGCCAGCCGGGCCGTGATGAGGGCCCCCGACCGTTCCGAGGCCTGGACGACGACCGTGCCCAGTGACAGCCCCGACACGATCCGATTCCGCTGCGGAAACACCCCGCGGGACGCCTCCGCATACGGCGGCGCCTCGCTGATGACGGCGCCGTGATGCATCACCTCGACGGCGAGATCGGCATGCTCGGGCGGATAGATGTTGAGCACGCCAGTGCCGAGGACGGCGATCGTGCGGCCGCCGGCGTCGAGGGCGCCGCGATGGGCCGCCGCGTCGATGCCGCGGGCGAGGCCGCTCACCACCGTGTAGCCCGCCCGAGCGAGACCGGCGGCAAGCTGATGGGCCACGCGATTGCCGTAGGGCGTGGCGTGGCGGGCGCCGACGATGGCGACGGCCAGGGCGTCGCAGGGCTCGAGCTCGCCGCGGACGAAGAGGAGGCTCGGTGGATCGTCGATCCGGCCGAGCAGGCCGGGATACGCGGCCGTGTGCGCGGGGATCACCCGCACGCCGCGGTCGCGGCAGGTCGCGAGCGTCTCCGCGGCCATCGTGTCGCCGGCCAGCGCGCGGATCGTGGCGGGCAGCTTGCGGCCGATGCCGGGGATGGCAGCCAGCTCGCCGAGGTCGGCGGCGAACACACTCGTCGGCGTGCCGAACCGCTCGAGCAGAAGCTGCCGCATCCGCGGGCCGACGCCGGGTAGTAACGCGAGCCGGACATGATCGAGCAGCGCATCGCTGGAAAGAGGATCACCGGAAAGATGTTCACAGCGAAGGGAGTCGCCGAGGAGGTTGCGGTCGGGCATGGGTCACCGTGCTGTGCAGGGCGTCCGACACTCTAAAGCACAACCACTGGTGTACATATGTGTCGTTCGCTGTGTTGTAGCGAACGGGGCCCAGCCAGTCAAACGGCCAGCGGCGAGCGGGCATGACTGCGCACCAGGCTGATCAACCAGCGGCGACCTTCAGCTCGGCGAGCTTCTGGGCGGTGCCCACGAGCCGGTCCCAATTCTTCTCGACATACTCCGGCGGGCCGCCGATCTGGGCCACGACCTGGGCCACCTCCTCCGTGGGCACCATCTCGATCGCATCCCACGGGCAGACCTTCAGGTCGTAGGGATTCAACTTCTTGCCCGGGATGTGCACGCAGACCTCGCAGCCCACGCACCGTTCGATGTCGATCTCACACCAGCTCTGCAGATTGTGGTACTGGTCGTACTGCTGCACCTTGATGATGCAGTCGACCGGGCAGACCTCGAGGCACGACTCGCACCCGGTGCAGTTGTCGGCGTTGATGACCGCCAGTTCCTTCGGCAGCTTCTTGCGGGGGCCTTGCTTTGCC
>Ga0114946_10000950_pt1 | contig 19990 bp, 20 predicted proteins | sample WalLakDeSediment_FD_88676 | JGI IMG/M metagenome (GOLD analysis project Ga0114946, IMG submission 88676) | Lake sediment microbial communities from Walker lake, Nevada to study Microbial Dark Matter (Phase II) - Walker Lake 11/02/13 Deep Sediment | ecosystem: Environmental > Aquatic >...
GATTTCACTTCCAAGGTGCGTATCACGGCATTCCAACGCACCGAAGGAAGAAAGTGAGAGAACAGCATCTCTGTCTCCTCTTCCCACGACGGTTTGTCTCTGGATCGGGTTCACTGAATATTTGCCACTTTATCGTGTCTCTTCTTTGGGACGACGTTGTTGCTGAGTCATTTGTTTTTGTAATGCGGCAAAGGCTTTCGCATCCGAGGATCCTTCGATGGCCTTGACCGCGATTTCCTGGACCTGAATCGATGCCTTATCAAGTTGGGACGACATAGCGGCGAGTTGCTGCTTTTGTTGCTCCACAAGAACCTCCAGAGATTGAATGCGGGAAGACAGGACATTACGTTCGCCTTCAAATTGTTTGATCAGAAGATGTTCCTTGGCCACAGATTCCTTGTTCAGTCGTTCCGTCAATTCCTCGACTGCTTGCTTGACCGAAGCCTCCAATTCCTTGGGACAGTTCTCGACCCTGTTGCGGAGCTGCTCAAGTTCACCTTCTTGTTCTATCAGGACTTTTTCTCTCTGAGACAGATCGCGCTCCATCTCTTCTCGTCGTAACGCCATTTCTCGTTCCAGCTTGGCTTTCTCGTATTCAAATTGCTCCTGAGCAAGCAGTTTTTCGCGTTGGAATTGATACTTGTATTCTTCGGCTTCCCGCTCACGCTTTTTCTTCTCTGCAGTTTCCTTTTCCTTGATTTCGGCCTCGTAGGATTCTCGTTCCTCATCCCATTCAGCTTTCCTGAACGCGATCTCCTCTTCCAGTTTCTCCTTTTTTTCGGTCAATTGGAAATCCAGAGTGGCCTTTTTATCTGCCATCTGGGAATCGAATTCTTCTTTCTTGAGCCTTTGAACCTCCAAGAGGGCTTCGAGAGAAACCGCTGTCTTCTGGATCTCGTAGATCTCCTCGAGCTCCCTCTCCTTTGTCTCGACGGCCTGCTTGATTCGCATGTATTTGATGATCTGTTCATCCATTCTATCGAGAAGGCAAGAGAGGATCTTACCGATTTCTCCCTTGAGATGGGCAATATCCTGGGTGATTCCTTCCACGCTCAGTGAGTCAGCCACCACGATGGCTTCTTCGATTTGTTTTTCCTCGATTTTCTGTGCAGGTTTCTTCTCTTCCTCTTTTTTTCTCTTGAGTTGCTTTACCAGATCCTTATATGCAGTGAGCATCTCGCTTTTCGTATTCGACATGGTTACCTGCTGAATTTCACGTTGTTCTTCCTGCATGAGATTATCCTTTCCGTATGAGGACACAAAGTCTAACGCTGCCCTCGGGCCGCAACTCAAAAGAACAAATAGGTGAAAACTCGGTTCGAGTCCCTTGTCCGTGCCCTCTCCCGAAGGGCTTGAGCTGGATACAAAGTTTAACCCTATAGAGCACTCCAAGAAACACTCGTTAGATTATAGCCGGCCGGCGAGGCTTGAGTGAATCGTCCAGGCGAGTTTTCATATGGCTTGGTTTGCATATATCCTGTGGCAGTTGAAGCTGCACCATGTGAATGGATCCTTGGAAGGCTTTATTCGGCATCAAAGGGTCACGGGAAATCCGCGGAGATCATGCTATGAGGGGGAAGCGTGACAGTGCCCTGGGGATGGGACAGGGTGTGGGATTCCGCGGTGTGATTGAGGAAGAGCCAATCGCTTTGGGTCGCGGATAGAAACACCCCGGGCGTGTCCGAGGCCAAGGCATGCAAACAGGCATCTTCAGGAAGACCATAGGCATCGCTTCGAAGCACCTGTTGGAGCGTTTCAGCCAAGGCTTTGGGCCTGTTGGGGGTGTTGGAAGTCTTGGCGTGAACGATCCAACCCTTGCCCAGGGCCTGGTCGCCATGACCTGATGGAAAAAGGGAACGTCCTTCCGGGCTGATCGGATTCCAGGGGTCCGGCACGATCAGGACCATCCCTTGGCGCACCGCTTCTTCTATCTTCCGGACGGTAGATTCTTCGGTGACGCGTCCCTCCGGCCATACCAGAATTAAGCGATCGGACAGCGCCCCGTCTTCAATGAGGAGTTCGTCCACAAACGCGATGTCGCAGACCTCGCGAAGCTGTTTGCAGGCATGGTGCAAGCCCGGCGCTTCGCCCAGATTCACGGAGACGCGGGACCAGAAGAACGCGACCGGCACGATGGGCTCTCGGAGGGTCAGAAATTCCAGGTTCGCCTTGTAGCGGAGTCCTCTTTCCCCTTGAGGGGGGTTGTCGTAATGGAACAGTTCCCAGGCCCCGGAGGCGACGGCGTTGTAGATTCGTGCCACGATCCCATTCTCGTCCACGGGTCCGGCCGGCTCGTAGCCAAAATAGGTGCCGTAATGAAGGGAGGCGGACGCGATGATGCGTGTGATGAAGAAGTTGGTGGTGTAGTCTGATGCCTCGTTCGTGATCCGTATTCCGGCCCGGTGGCGTGCTGCCAGTTTCGTCTGTGCCGACATATCCGCTCCCAATTCCGGCTGCGCGCTTCCTCCGGTGCATAGCAGAATCGGTACGGTGGGTGCTACTTCGCGTACCGTGGCGATCCACCACTCCGAGAAATCTGTCATGGCGCCCATGTACCACTGAATAAAGTCCAGCCTGGCCCTGGGCGAGTGATCCTTGTCGGGCACAAAAGGTTTGATTGCGTCAAAGGATTTGTATTGCCTTTGCCAGGCCTTGTTGAGACGTTGGATCTTGCCATATTTGGCTTGTAAGTTGCTTTGAAAATCGATGGCCGCGTGGGAATCCCCGCACCACCAGCCAAGATGCTGAGGATAGGCGCCGTCCCAGATCTGGGTCCAGATGTTGCCCCCGGCCGTGTAGATGGATTCCCCGAATACACCGCTGATTCCCAGAAGAGCGGCCTGGATATCCTGATGATCGTAGTGCTGGAAGAAGCGTTCGAGCCAACTTCGCACGCGCGGCTTGAGATAGGGGTTCCAGATCGACTGATCCCTTGCCACGTTCCCGGTGGCCAGGTCCACGGCAAAGACAGATTCATCGGATTCCTTGAACCAGGGAGGCGTGGCATAGGCTGGCCCGGCAATGAGGAAGGGCACCCAACGCAGTCCGTGCTCCTTAAAGAGCGTTAGCTCCGCATCGTAAAAGGAAGGATCCCATGTTCCCTCTTGAGGTTCCATGAGCATCCATTTCACGTAGGGTTCAAAAGCCGTGACTCCATGTTCAGCGTAGAGGTGGCCATGCGCTCGCCAGTGGGCCTGTGCCCTCTCCGGTCCGCAGCGAAGCTCCCCTGTCTCTTGAAAGGCCTTCATCGCCTCTTCCGGGCTGAGGACTTGCCATCCCACATCATTGCCTGCTGTGATGACCATGGGATCTCCAGCCCGACCCACATTGGGTTCCTGGTTCGTTGCTGTGGTGGAAAGAACGCAGAGAAACAAGGACATCAGCATGAGGAACTCCTTGGCTGAAATGGGTTGTAGTTTGTCTTCTATGTTATACCATGCCGGCGACGTTTCAGTAGGCTTGGTCTTTGGATGGGATTTCCTACAGCCAGAGCGAGGAAGAAGATGAATCGTTTCGGCTTATGCTCGGCTCGCCAAAAATCTTGATCAGGCGAGCCGGGCAGGATAAGGTGGGTTGGAGGATCTACCTTCTTCCTCGCCAGCGTGTCATGCTCTAGCTCAGATGGGGTTTGCTGGACATTGTCCATGACAGGGTGGCAAGATGTGCTAAAATCGTGAAGCAAAGAACGTAATCCTTATGATAATGATATGCATGAAAGGAGTACATCCGTGGCTGAGAAAAGATCCTATCTGATTCATCCTTGGCTGGTTTGTGTGGTCCTTATGGCGTTGTTGACTGTTTCTTGTGGGACCCTCCTCTATCCTGAAAGACGCGGGCAGATCTCGGGACGGGTGGACCCGGCCGTGATCCTGATGGATGGACTTCTGTGCTTTCTTTTCATCATTCCTGGACTGATCGCTTTTGTCGTGGATTTTTCCACCGGGGCGATCTACTTGCCAGCAGGAACATCCTATCCTTATGTGTCTGGCGATCAAGCGGATTCGGTGAAGTTTTATGCTGATCTGGAGCAATGGACCCCTGAAGAGCTGGCCAGGGTGGTCGAAAAGCGCACAGGACAAAGGATCCGTCTTTCGGAGGAGACCGTACAGGTGTATGAACTGCGAAGCAGGGCGGAGATTTCGGAAGCACTTCAAGAGGATGCCTTGTCGCGCTTGGCACTCAAGCGGGTGGCGCTGTCGGAATGTCCTTTGTTCGAGAAGGACGATCAGAAACGAGCCGTGGCGAGGAGATAAGGCACGACCCGCACTCCTCACGAGGACCTGGAGGCGGAATGAGAAGCTCTTCCTTGAAAATCATTCGCGGAAATCGAAACAGCAAACTCTTTGGGTGGATCATTGTTTTTGCCTGGGTGGTTGGTTGTTCAGAGCAGAGGGCGAATCGCGGTTACCACGCGGCATTACAGATGGAACAGGCCGCGGAGGATGCTTTTCTTCGGGGAAAGGAACCTGAGGCCCGACAACAATACGAGAGAATCGCTGAATTGGCGAGAAGGGCGGGGACGTTGTCGAAGCGGAAGCCTGTTCAGGAAAAGGCGGAGGAATTGCTCGCGAGAAGTCAACGGCACCTGGACATGTACGGTGACGTGGAAAAAGCGGGGCAAGTGGCATTGGACTGCCTGAGGCAACATCATGGAGAACTTTCCCACTATCTGGATCTTTCCATCATTGCCAAGGACATTGTTCCGGTCCAAGAGAGAAGGGACGTCTCTGTGGAGGATCGTTTGGCGTTGCATAAACTCTTCGGATCCTTTCTGACGGAATTGCTGGCTTCGGGCAATCCTTTCGAAGTGGCGACCTGCAAGGTGGTGGAAACGGAACAGGAGGAGAATCGCACCCTCTGTCATGTGACTTGTGAATTCGCTGGAGTGGAAACCACCCTTTCGTTGTCTCTGAGCAAGGGGCCAGGGGGAAGATGGATGTTGAGGGATTTCATCATTCATGGACTGGGAGTCTCATGCATGAGCGCCTTCAGGGATTCGGTGATTGCCATGTTGGAACAGGTTCCCCTTGAGGAACTGGTTGAGGGAGATCGAGATCTGATGAGAAGGCTGGAAGCGATCTATCACCAGCTTACGGACAAGGGGGGAGATGATCTGTTGTATGAATCTTGCCAGGGCAGGGATGTGGAGATCCTTGTCCAGACAGAGATTCTGGACGAGGAGGGGAAGACCTTAAGAGAAGCCAAGATCGGGGAGATCTTTTTTGTGGTGCTTGAGGCTATGAAGGAGGACGATCTCTTGTGGCTTCGCGTCCAACTCGATTCGAATGCGGATGGTGCCAAAACCGGATGGATTCTCAAGGAATTCGTCAAAATCGTGCCTTTGCCAGATGAGGAGGTCTGGGGCCTGCTCTGATTCGAGGAATCCAAAGGAGACGCATGTGATCAGGCGGTTCTTCAGGTTGGCAAATGGGGTCCTCTCGTTCCTGGCATTGGTTCTGGCTATGACTCTGGTTCAGGCTGAGGAGACGGTTCCCAGGGATCCGATGTCAGGGGAGATGGCATGGATCCTGGAGAAAACAGGCTTTCAAGGGGGCATGGTGGTCTTCGTCAATTGGAAGGATGTGGGGGACATCTCACACCTGGCCGCCAGACCGGATTCGGTGGTCCACGCGTTGGTTTCTAGTCCTGAAGAAGTGAAGGAGACCAGGGGGAAGCTCGTTCAGGAAGGAAGTTCGAGCAGGGGTTCGGCTGATTTGTGGGATGGAACGCATCTTCCGTATGTGGATGGTTTCGTGAACCTGATCCTTTCGCGAGATCCTTCGGCTCCATCGAAGGATGAGATCCTGCGTTGTCTGGTTCCCGGCGGAACCGCCCTGCTGGGGGATGAGGAAAAGAGGATCGCGGACTTCGAATGGATTACAAGGCCATGGCCCGGGGAACTGGATGATTGGTCTCATGGACTGTACGATGGGAGCAACAACGCTGCCAACAGGGACAGAGTTGTGGGACCTCCTCATCATTTGCAGTGGGTGGCAGAGCCTCAAAACGCCAGGCACCACGAGAGTCTGGCCAGTGTGACCGTAGTGGTTTCAGCAGGAGGCCGGCTTTTCTATGTGGTGGATGAGGCGCCCGCGGCATCGATTCTTCTTCCCGCGAACTGGAAATTGGTGGCAAGGGATGCCTTCAATGGCGTGCTTTTATGGAAGAAGGACATTCCCCTCTGGGAAAACCATCACAGGGCCTTTCGGTCCGGTCCTCCAGAATTATCCAGGCGCTTGGTGGCCACGGAGAAGGAGATCTATGTGACCCTGGGATTCAATGAACCGGTAGTCGCCCTTTCCGCTGCCACAGGACAACTTGTGCGAAGCTATGAGGAAACCAGGTTCGCGGAAGAGATCCTATATCAGGATGGAATCCTTTTCGTGGTCAAGGCCGACAAGCCATCGAAAGATCATCGGCGAGAGGAACCAAAGGAGATGTCGCGAACTATCATGGCTGTGGATGTCTCGGCCGGGATGGTGTTGTGGAGTACACAAGAGGTTGACCCCCTGCCCATGTCCTTGGCCGTTCAGGGTTCCAATATGGCTTGTGCCTCATCGAATGGCGTTTTGGGGTTGGATGCGGCGTCTGGGAGGGTTCTATGGGACACGCCTCGGGTCTTCGTCACCGAACGCCCGGGTTGGTCCAGTCCCACCCTAGTCCTTCACGATGGTGTCGTCTTGTGCGCGGACAGGAAAGAAGAGGCTCCCGGGGATATCAATCCGGTCGATGGGAGGAAGATGGCCAGGTGGCTCGTGCAAGAGGGATGGATGGGTGAGCTGGTGGCATACGACGCGAACACCGGTCATCCCATGTGGTCCTGCCCCTGTTCCGAAGTCTACCACGCCGGCGTGGACATCTTTGTGGTCCGCGGCGTGGTTTGGACCGGCCAGAGCCCTTCCAGAACCGGTCCTGATTTTCGAGAGGGGAGGGACCTGAAAACCGGGGAGGTGGTTCGTGAGATCCTTCCTGACCTGGCCTTCCAGACCACCATGCCTCACCATCGATGTCATCGGAACCGCGTGGCAGGAGACAAGATTGTCCTGGGAAGGACCGGGGTGGAATTTATCGATCTGGACACCGGAGAGGCTTCTCGGCATCATTGGGTGCGGGGTGTGTGCCAGTTTGGGACCTTGCCGTGCAACGGACTTCTCTATGCGCCTCCGCATGCCTGTGCCTGCTATATCGAAGGCAAACTTACGGGTTTTCTGGCCTTGGCTCCTGCCAGGGAGGGCGCGGTGAAAACGCCTTTGGCGTTGGAAAATCTCCCGAAGTACCCCATAGAACAAGGGGAGGCGTACAGCGATGCTCCGCAAAAGGGGTCCAGCCATGGAGAAGATTGGCTCACCTATCGCGGGGGACCTGAAAGATATGGAAAGTCCCTCACTTCCCTTCCCATGGATCTCAAACAAGTTTGGTCCGCTTCCCTTGGAAAGCGTCTCACGCCTCCTGTGGTCGGAGAGAAACTGGTTCTCGTGGCGACCAAGGATCGACATGAAATTCTCGCTCTGGACCAGGCTACCGGGGAGATAGAATGGACGTTTCTGGCCGGGGGATCGGTAGATTCCCCTCCCACGCTCAGTCAGGGACGGGTCGTCTTTGGGTGCAGGGACGGTACCATCTATTGCTTGAGGGCATCGGATGGCGTGCTCGCGTGGCGTTTCAGGCCTTTTCCGATGGACCGAAGGGTCATGTCGTATGGACAGCTCGAATCCGTATGGCCCATTCACGGAAGCGTTCTTGTCCGGGACGGCGTTGTCTACGCTGCCGCCGGAAGGAGTTCCTTTCTGGATGGTGGGATCCTGCTCTTCAAATTGGATCTTGCCACGGGTAGGGCCTTGTCCCACAGGTTCCTCTATACGCGAGATGAAGGGACAGGAGAGCAGCCAGAGGAAACAGGGAGGTTCGAGATGCCGGGGGCCCTTCCTGACGTACTTTCCTTGCAGGGCGGTATTCTGTATATGCGGCATCTGGCTTTGGACCCAGGGGATCTTTCCTCTTTGGAAGCCCGGCCCCATTTGTACAGTCCTTCGGGCTTTCTCAACGACAACTGGTGGCATAGAACCTATTGGATCTATGGATCGCATTTCTATTCCGGGTACATTGGCTGGTACTTCGCAGGAAGGGAAGTGCCGGGAGGACGCATGCTTTGCGTCAAGGACGATCGAGTCTATGGCTATTCCTATACCCCGGACTTCTACAGAGGGGCACTGGAGCGGCGATACCATCTCTTCGCGGCGGATTTGGGCTCCGTGGCCTCGCAGGAACCTTCGGATTATGGCAGGGCGAGCAGGGATTATCCGGCGAATGGGGAACGAAAATGGAAGGTCCCGTTGCTTTGGCAGCAAACGATACCACTCCTGGGTCGAGCCATGGCGGTTTCTCGAGATTGTCTCTTTGTGGCAGGTCCTTCGGAGAAGGGACAAGAAGATCTCTCCGTGTACCAAGGGAATCATGGGTGCGTGTTGAGCCTGATTTCTTTGGAGGACGGTCAGGTTCGAGGGGAGTTCTCTCTTCCTTCCGTGCCGGTCCATGATGGGATGGCCTTGGCCAAGGGATACCTCTATCTGTGCACTGAGGATGGATCCATCCTTTGCCTGGGGCAGTAGGGCTGTGGAGCAGGTTTCATGTGTCCATTATGCCCATCCGAGTTTCCTAATCGGGAGAGAAGGCGCATTCGGGTTTCAAGACATGATACAGTGTCTAACAAACCGTGGATCCGCGCGTAAAGGAACGATTCATGAGAGACGTTTCGGCCAAGAGGAGAGGAGGCACACTGGTTTGGGGCGTGGACGGCCTGGAATAGAATGATATGGGAACGAATCGAGGACCTCTCCTGTTTTCCATGAAGGATGGATGGGCTGTCGTCCTTGTGATTTTCGCGGGCATGGCCTGGAGAGCCTACGCGTGGACGATTCAACCAGGGGTTACCCTGGATGACGAGATCGGACATTTCATCATAGCCAGGGACGCTTGGAAGTTTCCTCAATTTATCTTCAGTCATTGGGGAAGAACCGCTTGCACGTTGTTCTTTATGCCGTTGGCTCCTTTGGGACTCGTATGGGCTCGGTTTCTGGCATTCGCGGCCGCTTCCCTCACATCGCTTCTGACCGCTCGGATCGCTCTTGGGCTGGGTATGAGGAGGGCATGGTTGGCGGTCCTGATGCTGGAGTGTCAACCCTGGTTTTTCAATCATTCTCATGAGGTGATCACTCAGATCCCGGTGTTGCTCTTCCTGGCCCTGGCGATCCATCTGGCACTGAAAGGCTACGATGAGTGGGCGTCCATTTGCTTTGGAATATTACCTTTGGCTCGCCACGAGTATGCGGTGATTTCTGCCTTGTGGTTTTGCCATGAAATGATCCGGAACAAGAAATTCGCGGCAGGCATAACGTGTGTTCCCATAGCCACAACGTGTATTGCGGCATGGATGTTGTATGGCGTGTTTACGTTGGCTCCGTTTCTGAACCTGGAAGCAGGCGTTGGAGATCGCTGGTACGGCAGAGGAACATGGACCCATTTCCTTGTCATGGTGGTGGACAGAAACCATGCGGGATACATGGTGATCCTGTTGGCTTGCGTCGGCGTGGCAGAGATTGCGAAGACCCTTTCCAGGATCTCCGTCATGGCCCTGGTTGGCAGCGTGTTCGTGGTAAATACAGTGATCTATCGGTGGGGCTTGTTCCAATCCGGTGGGTACGGAATTTTTCTGATGCCTATCGCCCCTTTTATCGCCATTGCCGCCGGAATGGGCGTGGAATGGCTTTGGAATCGAGGAAAAGAGGGTGTGGGATGGGACTCAATATACAGATTCGCTGGATCGCTTGGGTTGTGGCTGTCTGTGTTTGTTGCGTGGATCTCGTTGAAGCCGCGTCCCTTGGATCCCGTGGCTGAGGAGATGAGGCAGATTGGGATATTCATGGAACAATGCGGATTGCGAGACAAGCGGGTCATCTGCAGGAATCCATGGGCTCATTATGTGCTTCCCATGGATACGCCTCATGCCAACAGGATATGGTTCAAGGGGTTGTGGTGGGCCATACCCTTGTCCGAGACCCGGCAAGGCGATCTGTTTCTTTGGGATGAGAAATACGCTGAAATGCTGGATGAATCCTACGATGAATTGATTCAAAGCGAAGAAGAATGGCAACTCTTACGAGTTGTGCTCGAGGGGAAAACCCCCAAGGTCGCGTTGTTCTTGCGTGTTGGGGGTCCAATGAGGTTTCAGCATCCATCTCTTTGTGAACCATAATAGGAAACATCTATGTCTCTGGGCCTGCATCGTCTTTTCCGACGCCAGATCGATCTGAACGATCTCCCCGTATGTAACCAACCATGGAATACCCTCTACGTTCAGTGGGATGGAAGGATCACCCAGCCCTGCTGTCATGGGCCCCATTCCCTGGGAGACTTGAACGAGTTGGGATGGGAAAAGGTTTGGAACGGAAAAGCCTTTCAGATGTTGAGGCGGCAGATCGCATCCAAAACCCCGAAAGGTACATGCGTAGAGTGTCTGGAAGGCAGAAGACATTTCGCGGATTACGTCGGGCCTTTTACCCAGGTACTCCTACCAGAGTCCAAGAAGCAGAATTTCGAAAGAGCGCGCATGCATTGCGCGAAAAGGGACACGATTCTGCAATCCAAACCCTATGTTTTGATTCTGGATATAGGATCCAAGTGCAATCTCCGATGTAGGAAATGTTTCATATACGGGCAAGAACGGCTGCCAGAATTGGGTTTTATGTCCATGGAGACATTTCAGGGGATAAGTCCGATCTTTCCTGATGCTATCAAAGTGCTCTGTACAGGAGTGGGAGAGTCCACACTCAATCCTGATTTCGAGATCATGGTTAAAATGTTGACAGAGCATGGATGTTGGATATCTTTCACCACAACAGGCAATCCGCTGGACGTTGCCTTGTGCAAAAGGTTGGTCGGCTACAAGGTCGATGAAATCATTTTCTCGATCGACAGCATCGACCCTGAAACCTATGGATACCATCATAGAGGAGGTTCTCTGGAAAAGGTCATGGACAATATCAGAACGATTCACGAGACAAAAGAGGTTTTCAAGTCCTATCAGCCTCACTTGACTTGGGTGCTTGTGGGCATGAAATCCAATCTCGAGGAATTAAACGCCGCGGTGCAAGTGGCGGCTTCCATGGGATTCAGGTCTTTTTTCGTGGAACAGCTCCAGCCCGCGCTTCAAGGTCATAGGAAGGAATACTGGGATTTCTATTCCAAGCAGAATGTCATAGAAAGTCCTGAAGACATCCGATTCGCGGCCGCCTGTTTGGGTGGGGGCAGAAAAAGCGCCAAAGACGCGGGAATCATTTTCGCTTCTTCCTATGACTCCGTATTGAAGCTGCCATAGGGCCAGGACCTAGACGCCTCAGGGGTCAGACGCGGGCCGGAAATACTGGCGTGCCTGAGATATGTTCTGCTTGATGGCCCGAATTCGTCTGGCCGTGGGCGGATGCGTGGAAAGGAACGCGGTGGTCGTGCTGGTGTTCAAGGCGCTGTGGCTTCCTGGTCATGGGACACCTTGGTCTGGGACAAGATATCCTGGTAGCCCTCTTTGCCCAGTTGAAGCAGCTCTCCCTGGGAAACCAGGGAAAGCTGTTTGCGTCCGGTGACAGGCACGGTGGCGCAGCCAGCCAACAATACCCCAAGAATCACCGCACTTGCCGAAATTCGGCATTGCCTCATGCTCCTGCTCCTGCTTTGCTATGGTCCGCCCCTCTCTTAGGGATCATTCTTCCCTCTTGGATGGGGCATGATTCCTTCCTTCCTTCCTTCCTTCCTTCCTTCTTCACTGAATATTTACGTAAATTCGTTCAACTCTGAGACCATATCATACAATGAAAACGATCCATGCAGGGTTCTGCTTCACTTTCCTCCACGCCCTGATCTCCACGCTCCAGTCCCGGGTCGGGTTCATTGAATATCTGCCATTGGGACAATGGAGATCATGTACGAGAGTCTCTTTCATGATGTGCTATGCTGTGAAAATTGGAGGCAACAGGATTCTTGGAAGCAGGTCGGGTGTGCAGAATATTTTCAATGATAAATGCCTCAAAAACCGGAGGAAGTCCGCATGAGTGTTCTTTCGCGGCGTTCCTTTATCCATGCATCTGGCGTTGCTGTCGCCGGTGCTTTTTGTGGCTTGTCGGCCCGGGAACAAGACGAGAAAAGTATCGAGAATCTGAAAACACCAACATTATCGTGTCTTCCAATCCTGCGTGGCCATTTGCGCCCTTATGATCATGTTTTTTCCATGAAAGAAGGCCTCGAAGGGTGGCGACGCGAGCTGGAGGATGAACGGCGAATCGGGTCCAACCTGCTTTGGCTGTCCCATGTGCGTCCCGGGCTAAATGAAACGGAACGGGACACTTTGAAGGAGGTTTTTGACGCCTGCGCCGAACGCGACATGAAGGTCATTGTGGAAACAGGGCATACCCAGAAATGGTATGTGCATCGCGATCTTCAACGGGAACTGGACGAAATACGTGCCGTGTGCAAGCTGCTGGCGGAGCGATACGGTGATCATCCCGCGTTGTACGCTTGGTATATTCATCAAGAGATTTACGTGGCCTATGATGATTTCGGCAGGTACATCGATGAACTGTATCCGTCGGCGGTAGAGGTCTGCAAGAAGGCGATTCCCGAAAAACCAGTCACCTTGTCGCCTTTCTTCATACTCGATCAGAATAAGGTGTTTGGTCATTTTCGCTATGCTGAACCGGACGAGTATCGGGAATACTGGACCCGGCTTATCAAGCGGAGCGGGTTTGACATCATCATGTTGCAGGACAGTGGTGAACATTTTTCCTATGTCACCATGGAACAGCGCCGTCCCTTTTTCGAGGCCATGTGGGGCGCCTGCAAGGACAGTGGAGCAATATTGTGGGGCAACGTGGAATCCGCGGAGATGGTGATGGAAGGAATCGAAAAATACGTGGAACTCTACGGACGTGTTCATCACGCCACGGTCAAGGACATTCCGTGGCGCAGTGTGCCCATGGAAAGGCTGGCACAGAAACTGCGATTGGCAGCAGAATTCTGTGAGAACCTTGTGTCGTGGGGCTACTATCAGTTTGGCAGGCCTCATCTCGGCCCTGAGGCGAAACAGTGGTACGAGGAGTATCGCAGGTACTATGAAGGTGTGAGGGCTAGACCTCGCGGGGACCTTTGACAAACCGGGGAATTATGACTATCGTTACTGAGAGAATCTGTGGACCTGCAATCGCGACCGGACCGAGGGAGGGGTTGCGTCTGGAAGAATCGGATATGCACCGGGGCAGGTCTTGAAGAGCGAGATGGGAAGGGCATGAAGTTATTGGTGTTTGTGCTAAATAACGAAGAGTATCTCGAGGAGGTCCTCGAGGCTTATGTGGAAGCCGGGGTGACGGGTGCGACCATTATCGATTCCGAAGGGATGGGACGTTTTCTTACCTATGAGGTGCCGTTGTTCGCTGGGTTCAAGGAATTCATGAAAGGGAATAAACCTTATAATAAAACCATCATTTCCGTCATTCGCGACGAAGTGACCGTCGGTCGGGTCGAGTCGTTGATGGATACCATTGTTGGAGATCTTGACCGTCCCGGGACCGGAATCATGTTCACTTTGCCGGTGGATTGGGCATCGGGTCTGGTACCAGAAAAAGAAGAGGTATAGAAATGGGTGGTATCTCCAATCGTCTGCTGCCGGAGTGTATCGTGCTGGACCTGAATGAAGAGAGTAAAGAGGGGGTGATCCGGCGATTGGTAGAAGCCGTGGATCGCGCGCATTCCTTGTCTGACGCCAAGAAATTGATGGAAGATATTCTGGAACGCGAACAGTTGGCATCGACAAGTCTCGGGCTGGGATGTGCAATCCCCCATGCCCATTCGTTGAGCCTGGATGAGACTGTTATCGCGGCGGCCCGGCTTTCGCCGCCTCGTGCGTTCGATGCCCCTGACGGCGAACCGATATCGCTGGTGTTTCTGATTGCCGGCCCGGAGAGCAACGCGGGATTGCATCTCCGGCTGCTCTCTAAATTGGCGCGTTTGCTGCACAATGCCCGGTTCCGGGACGAAATTCGCGGTGTGGGGAACGCGGAGAATTTCTGCGATCTGATCTGCCGTTGGGATGAGTAGCATGCAAATTGGGCAGAGATGGCGGCTGGTTCGGTTTGCGATTACCGCTTTGGCCATGTATGCGGTTTGGTTGTTGTTTACCGCCAGTTTCGCCCCTTTTTCCCTTGTCGCGGGCGCCCTTGGATCTGTGCTGATTGCGGCCCTGACCTACGATGTCTTCATCGCGCAGCATGAGGCCGGCCTTCGCTCTTTTTTGCCCCGACCCTTTCCGTCGGCAGTTTTTCTGCTTATTCTGGTCTTCTGCTTATATCAATCGAGCGTCAAGATGATCGTCGCCGTCATTACCGGCAAAGTCAATCCCAGGATTGTACATTTCCGGACCCGCCTGCGTTCTGATCTGGCCAGGATGATTCTTGCCAACTCGATCACCTTTACCCCGGGAACCATCACCCTGGACCTGAACGATGACCATCTCACCGTGCATTGGCTTTTTTGTTCAACCAAGCACGCGAAGGCGGCCGGTGAGATCGTGAAGGGACGGTTGGAGGAATACTTGAGAAAGGTGTGGCTATGAGTGCGCTGATGTTGGAGATCATGCAGTGGTTCTTCGTCGTTTGTGCGGCCGGCTGTATTCTCCGTCTGGTTCTCGGGGCGACGACCGTGGATCGGCTGGTAGCCCTCAACATTCTCTCCGGAGTGGTGCTGGCCTTTTTGGTGTTGCGGGGGGTTTGTCAGGGCCGGGCGCTCTATCTCGATGTCGCCTTGGTTTACGACATTTTCGGGTTTCTTGGATTCCTTGCGGTTGCGCGTTTTCTCAAGGACCGGAGGAGCGAAGAGGGATGGGAATGATGGTTCCGCTTTTCAGGGAGATCCTTGCCATGACAGCATTTCTGTCCGCCATCATCTTTGGCGCGGCCGGAATTGTCGGCCTTTTCCGTTTTCCTGATCCTTATTCCAGGCTTCAGGCCGGTTCGCTCTGCGGTACCACCGCGGTGTTCTCGACCTTTCTTGGAGCGCTGTTCCTCGCTCCAACCGGAGAAGTGGCAGCCAGGATCATCATCATTGCCGTCTTTTTTCTGGTTTCGGCCCCGACAGGTTCCCATATCGTCGCCAGGTTCGCCTGGAATGCCGGAATCAATCCTTGGAGACCTTCCCGGAAACCTGTCGCGGCAGGCCACGGTGGCGGGACAATATCGGATCATGTCGACGAAGAACGGTCGTCCTTATTGGAAGGGTTGGCTGAGGGAGATTCTAAAACGGAACCTTCCCCGCAAGGGGAGGAAATGCGAGGCCAGACATGACCGTGATCCTGTTGCTCTTGATCCTGATATTAGCCGTCTATATGCTATGTTCACGCGATTTGCTGCACGGGATCATCGCTCTTTCAGCCATCAGCCTGTTGTCCGCCCTGCTTTTCTACCTCTTGCACGCCCCGGATGTGGCGATTACTGAAGCGGCCGTGGGGGCGGGCGTTTCGACTGTTGTTTTCGTGTGGGCCATCCGGCTGACGGAAAGAAAGGACTGTGATGTATGAGCAACCCAACATCCTGGAGAGTGCGGTTGCAGATCCTTGGGGCCTGTGTTGCGGTGACGGTCGTTCTGCTGCCCCTGTTTCTCATGGATAACGATTGGCCCGTGGCGGGACGTGACTACCTCGAAGCCAGGGGAAGGGAGGATACGGGCGCGATCAATCTGGTCAGTGCCATCTATCTGGGTTACCGGGCCTTCGATACGCTGGGAGAGACCATCGTCCTGCTGGTGGCGGTCAGCGGAACCATCGGAATCGCGGCCAGGGCCGGGGGTGCGGGTCTGGCCATGGGCTATGGCGCGTCGGACAATTCGGCGCGAAGGTCTGGTGCAGGAGCCGTCAGGGATCAAAAGATGGGTGATGGGGAGATCTTCGCCCTGCCTGACGAGAAACGGAAAACACATGCCTTGCGTACCCATCTGCTCGAGGTCGTGACCGGAAAACTTGGCCCCGTGGTACTGGTCTTCGGTTTGTATGTCATGCTCTACGGCCATCTTTCACCCGGGGGAGGCTTTCAGGGTGGAGTCGTGATCGCTTCGGGGATTGTCTTTCTTGCCCTGGGGAGCCGGGCAGATTCACGCACCGGGCTGAACAAGGCATCCACGCTTGCCTGTATCGAGGCGGCGGCCTTCTTGCTGCTTATTCTCGTGCCGCTGAGCGGCATGTTTTTCGTCGGGCCGAACGGCACCAGAGGTTTTTTTGCCAACCCGATAGCGGAACTGGACGTTCTGCCGGCGGGTTTCATTATCCTGCTCAACGCGGTCATTGGCCTCAAAGTAGGGGCGGGAATCGGTTTCATGTGCGTGGCCATGCTGGGTAAGGAGGAGAAGGCATGACGGAACGTCTGCTGTTGCTGTCGCTCTTTCTCGTCGGATTCTGCGGCGTACTCGCGAACAAGAACATCATCAAAAAGATTTTCGGGCTAACCTTGATCAACAACGCGGTGGTGATTCTCTTCGTCCTCGAAGGGGCGAGGGTCGGCCAACATGCTCCGATCATGGAAGAGGGAATCGAAACCATCGTCGATCCAATTCCTCAAGCCCTGATGTTGACCGCGATCGTGATCGGCGTCTGTATCACTGCCCTTGCCCTCGCACTGGCATTCCGGCTCTACAGAAATACCGGCACATTCAACATCGATGCTATCCGGCGGAAGGTACATGATGCGTCTTGAGGATCTGGCCTTTGCCCCTGTCGTGCTTCCCCTGCTCGGGGCGGCCATGGCCTTTTGTGCCAAAGCGTTTCTGAAAGGCAGGGCGACACGAATTTTGGAATATGCAGGGGCAGCGGTCGGACTGGGTTTGCCCTGGATTTCTTTTGCCGCGACGTTTCAAGCCGTCATGGCGGGCGAGGTCTTGCAGGGAGTCGTGGGAGGCTGGTATGGAGGCGTCGGTGTACTGTACCGGTTCGACGGACTGGCGTGGCTGGTGAACGTGCTGGGTTATTCCGTGGCCATTGCCTCGTGGGTCTATTCCCTGGGAGCTGGACCTCGGGGTCCTACCTTCACAGCAGTATTCCTGATTCAGACCGCCGCCTTGGCTGCGACGGCCATGACTGCCGACTTGTTCAACTTGTTCGTATGTCTCGAGGTGATGGGAATTGCCTCCTATGTTCTGGTGGCCAGTTCGGACAAACCCGGTGCCCTGTTGGCGTCATTTTCCTATCTGATGGTCAGTGCTACAGCCATGGTATTCTTTCTTCTCGGGGTATACGGTTTTTACCGATTGACCGGATCGCTTTCGTATGTGGGGATCTCCGAGGCCTTGCGGACGTTGCCGGATTCAGGAGGAACAGCCGCTCTTGTGTCGCTCGCGCTGGTGACCGCGGCGGTCGCCGTCAGGGTGGCGGTCATGCCACTGTACGGATGGCTTCCGGATGCCCACGCCCTGGCTCCGCACGCGATCTCCGCGGTTCTCTCCGGGGTTCTAATCAAGACGCCGCTGTTCGCTTTGTCACGGGTACTTCTGATCCTGCCCGCCGGATCCCTGGCCGGGGAGATGATGGGATACTCCGGGGCTGTTACCGCGTTGGCCGGGGTGATCCTGGCTCTCTCACAGAAGGATGCCAAGAAGCTGCTGGCCTACCATTCCATCAGTCAAATCGGGTATGTCGTCTGCGCTTGGGGAGCCGCGATAGCCGCGGGGATGGCCACGGAAACGGGACGGATCATGATGGCTGCCGCCTTTCTCCACGCGTTCTATCATGCCTTGTTCAAAGGGTTGCTCTTTCTTACCGTCGGAACAACGACCGATTGTGCCGGACAGCGGGACGTCCACCGCTTGCGTGGAGCGGCTCGTCTACTCCGCTCCTGGGGTGGCGAACGGATACCTCTTACCCTGGTCGGTTTTTCTATCGGAGCGCTGGCTATTAGCGCCGTCCCCCCGTTCAACGGTTTTGCCAGCAAGACCGCGCTTTCCGAGGCCATGAAGGGAAGCTGGCAGTATGGTCTTCTTTTCGTCGCCGGGATCGGGACTGCCACCTCGTTCATCAAACTCTCCCGAATCTACTGGCCGGCCGGAAAAGGCGTGGTGGGTCGGCCGCGTGATGCGGCGACTGTGGATGTTGCGGGATATCCAAGAGATACTACAACTAGGGCGACAGTTCTCCTGGCCGAAGGATGGCTTGCCCTCCTGTGTGTCGCAGGGGGGATCGCTGCTTCCCCGATATTCGCAGTTGTCTATCGTCTGCTGTCTGAAAATGGAACCGCGGACGCAGTGAGCCTGGGGCTCTATTCCTGGCCCAATCTGCTGAAAACCACGCTTACGCTCGCTGGCGGAGCGCTGTTGTTTTTCGGCGTTGTCAGCGGCCCGGGATCAGCGGCGCTCAAGCGGATCAGGGAGCGGTCCCTCAGTTTCCATGGCCTTTTCGTTTCCTTCGCTTTTGGTACGGCGTTTCTGACATGGTGGCTTCTGTATGGATTCAGGTTCCTTCGTTGAAGAAGACATAAAGTCCATCCTTGCCCGGGGCTACGATGTCGGGTAGTCCGTTCCCGGTCAGATCCGCCATGTCGAAGTGAATGCCCAATCCGGTGCCCTGGCGATGCGGACCGTAGTCAATGACCTGTTTGACGAAAGTCTCGCCGGTCCATTTGAAGTAATAGATGCCCACAGGGTCGCCAGCCCCGGGATCGTGTCCACAATGCGCTCGATATCGTTTCCCTGTGACCAGTTCGCACTGGCCATCTCCGTCGATGTCGATCCATTTCATGTCATGATATTGGCTGTTGTAGGGATCGATGGCATGCTTGATCCAGCGCCGCATGTCTCCCTCCACGCGCTGTTCCCACCAGTCCAGTCCGTACTCGTGCCCTCCGCCCACGATAATGTCGTTGCGTCCGTCTCCATTGACATCCACCACCAGGATAGGCACGCTGGCGCTTCCCAGGAGCTTGAGATCGTCATGCCAGATCCAAGGCTGCTCAAAGGGTTTTTCGGGCGCTTCCAACCATCCTCCGGACAACACGAAGTCCATGCGTCCTTTGCCCGCGATATCTCCACAACCCAGCCCGTGTCCCTGCGGTTCCGAGCGAAGGATATGCTTGACGAATTGTCCCGTTCCTTTCCCCGCGGAATCGGTGACGAGTTTGAATACGGCCAATTCTTGTCCCGGGGTATTGGGCACGATTTCTGGGAATCCATCTCCATCCACATCCCAGGCTCGAGTGGTTTCCACATTGCCACACTGAGCGATCACATGTTCAGGCCATTCTCTGTCCGTGTTTCCCGGGTTTTCCCGCCAGCGAATCGTGTTGCCCCACCATCCCCCGGTGATGAAATCCATGAAGCCATCCCCATTGACGTCCATGGGCAGTGTGGAGAAGTCGTCGAAGTATTCCCCTTCAGCGCGAATATCTCCGATCTTGTGCCGCTTCTTGAAGTCAGGTCCCTCGTACCAGAACGCCCCGGAGACAATGTCCAGAATGCCTCGATGGAACACGTCGATGAACCCGGCGGACTCGTAACGTTCATCCGCCACAAGCATCTTCCTGAATCTCACAGGCATGGAACCATCCTTTCCTGCTGAATAGGGCGAGAATCGTTCATCCCAATTCGCTTTGCCTCCATGAAGGGTTCACCCGGTTGGGGATGTACCGAGAGTTTACATCGAAACGAAGGAATAAGAGAACCCCTTTCAGGGCTACCGCATCAAAAGGCGTAAACATTCAGGAACCCGATCGGGGCGAGGGCTTGAACCCAGCAGGGAGCGGAGTGCGTGAATCGTCTTGGCTCATGCTCGGTGGTCGGACCGCCCCTGAACCCGCCCAGACAATTCACGCACTCCTCGCCCTGCCAGCTATGATCCAATCCCAGATCGGGTTCATTGACTGGTTACGTAAGCATAATAAGACACGTAAGCCCTCGAACCCCTTTCAGGTTTTCATCA
>Ga0114946_10000951_pt1 | contig 19989 bp, 16 predicted proteins | sample WalLakDeSediment_FD_88676 | JGI IMG/M metagenome (GOLD analysis project Ga0114946, IMG submission 88676) | Lake sediment microbial communities from Walker lake, Nevada to study Microbial Dark Matter (Phase II) - Walker Lake 11/02/13 Deep Sediment | ecosystem: Environmental > Aquatic >...
ACCCTATCCACGATCACGCAAGGGTTGTGTCGCCAGTGGGGCGTCGGGCACCCTGTATTTCCGATGAGCGATGACCCAGTCAGGACGATCGTTCATACGGCGAACCTTGGCTCGCTTGGGTTTCAGCAGTATTTTGTTCAGCATGACTGTCAACCAGTGGTGAGTTCGTTTGAGTTTATCGGCGCAGACCGGTCAGTCCCATCTCCCGGGGCATTGGAGCGGATCGATGAGGCTGACCTGATCCTATTCACACCGTCGAATCCCTGGGTGAGCATTGACCCCATTTTAGCGGTGCCAGGATACCGGAAAGCCCTGGAAAACAAAGTGGTGATCGCGGTTTCACCGCTGGTCCAGGGCCAGGCTCTCAAGGGGCCGGCAGCTAAGATGTACCAGGAATTAGGCATTCAGCCGAGAGCTTCTGCAGTTGCATACCATTTTCGTGACCTGTTAACCGGGTTTGTTTTTGACCAGCAGGATGAGGAAGAATTGGAAAAAATCCAACGTTGGCGTATAATTCCATTACTCACTAATATAATAATGAAGGACGAACAGGACCGGGTTCGCTTTGCCGAAGAGGTCCTCGATTTTGGTGAATCGGTCCTCCACAGGAGCCACTAAACTTATGAGCCTTTGGGCAATTATCCCAGTCAAACCTCTCCGCCGTGGCAAGTCACGGCTTGCGGAAATCCTTTCTGAAGAAGATCGTTCCCGACTTAATCACCACCTTTTTACCCACACCATTGATGTTTTATTACAAGTAGACGCCATCTCAGATATTCTGGTTGTCAGCCGAGATTCGAATGTACTGACGGAAGCCCGTGAAAAGGGTGTTCGAACTGTAACGGAGAATGGCACACCGGAATTAAATAACGCATTACGCCGTGCATCATTATTTTCAAATGTGTTTTCGACAGAGGGCGTCTTGATCGTACCGGCTGATCTACCGATGTTGACCCCCGAGGATGTGACAGATTTCCTGTCTCAACGCACGCAACCTCCCATGATGGTAATCAGCCCAGACCGCCTACGCTTAGGAACCAATATGCTGTTGATTGATCCGGCGGACCTGATCACGTTCTCTTTTGGTACGGATTCATTTGAGAAACATTGTGTATTGGCAGGGCAAAAAGGCGCCGAGGTGATCGTTTATGAAAATGAACGAATAGCCCTCGATTTGGATATCCCAGAGGACTATGAAATCCTCCGTTCAAAAAGTTTCATACCGATTTCGATATAATTAAGCCACCCACTAGTGAAAAGGACAGACAAAATGACCATAGAAAGAGTAGCTTTATATTTACAGGACGCACATGATTTACGTGATGGATTAGATTATGTAAAGTATGCTGAGGAACGCGGTTTTGAAGCGGTCTGGCAGGCAGAAAGCCGGCTGGTGCGCGATGCGATTGTCCCAATGGCAGCTTACGCAGCTGTGACTGAGAAAATCCAGGTTGGATCTGGTGTGATCAATAACTGGACCCGAAATATTGGTTTGTTAGCCTCAACTTTTTTGACCCTGGACGACCTGGCTCCTGATCGCATAATTTGCGGGATTGGCGCCTGGTGGGACCCCCTGGCGAAGAACGTGGGCATTGAGCGAAAGAGTCCTTTGACCGCGATGGAAGAAACTGTGGAGGTCATGCGCCGTTTATTGAATATGGAACGGGTTACTTTTGATGGCGAGTATGTGCATGTGAATGGGATTGAACTGGATGTGGTCCATGGCCGGCGCGAGCCGCGTAATGTCCCCATCTATATCGGCGCTACCGGTCCAAAAATGCTTGAGTTGACCGGCCGCATAGCCGACGGTGTGGTATTGAACTATTGTGTTCCCCCTGAATACAATGAACCGGCGATTGACGAGCTGAAAAAAGGTCTGAAAGCTTCTGGACGCACCATGGATGACATGGACCGACCACAACTGGTGGTTTGTTCTGTGGATGCGGATGGTGATAAAGCGATTGACACCAGCCGAGAGCTGCTGACCCAATACCTGGCTCAGCAACCGCACATCGCCAAAGCTTCTGGCGTTTCTATGGATGTGGTGCATGAGATCCAATCGATTTTAGGCTGGCCTGCAACCCATGAGCAAATCCAGCAGGCCAAACACCTGGTTAAAGATGACCTGATCCATCGCATCACCGCCAGTGGTACCCCTGACGAAGCCCGGGCGAAAGTACAAGAGTACATCAATACCGGCGCGACCTGCCCGATCCTGTACCCGGTTGGCGGCAATGTAAAGGTCTTAATCGATACTTTCGCCACAAAATAACCATGTTAGAAAAGCAGCCCGGTTCAAGAAGCTGTTTTATTTGCGGCAGGGAGAACCCGGTTGGATTGAAGCTCGATTTCTACACCGTCGCTCCTGGAAAGGTGCGGGCAGACCTATTGATCCCTGCGAAATTTGAAGGTTACCCTGGGATCGTTCATGGTGGGATCATCGCTGCCATTTTGGATGAGTGCGGAGGACGAGCACAGATGACCAGCCCGGGTCGGTTTATGGTTACTGCCCAATTGAATGTCCGCTACCGCCTGAAGGTGCCTTCTTTAACAGCGCTGGTTGTTATTGGCGAAGCTGGCGATCGACGCGGGCGGGTCTCCTATGCCCACAGCGAGATCCAGGACATGGTTGGTTTGGTTTTAGCAGAAGCTGAATTGGTACTGGTCGATATCCCTGATTCACAATTGGAGGATATCGACCTTGATGCCTTAGGTTGGCGTGTTTATCCTGATGAGGAGGCAGCATGATACGTGAATATTTTAGACCTACCTCGGTTGATGAAGCTCTTTTGTTATTGTCTGAGGATGGAAAAGAAAGAAAACCCTTAGGCGGTGGGACGAGTCTCAGCCGCCAGCAGGCGGGGAACTTTGGCGTGGTTGATTTGCAGGATGCCGGGTTGGATCAGATTGAAATGGGAAGCCAGGATATTACCGTGGGCGCCATGGTGCGCCTGGAAAGACTCCTGGCCTACCCGGATGTCCACAGTGAAATTCAACGAGCCATACAAATTGATGCTGCAGAAAACATCCGCAATATGGCCACCATTGGCGGCTGGCTGGTCAGTGGTGATGGGCGATCATTATTTACGGCGGCATTGCTTGCCTTGGATACCACATTGACCTGGGAGCCAGACCATCAGAAGGTGCGGTTGGGGGATTGGTTGCCCCTGCGCTGGCAATCGCATCCCGGTGTTTTGATGACCGATGTTGTGTGGTCGACTGCCCCCCGGCTTGTCTTTGAATATGTGGCGCGTTCACCCAAAGATCGACCAATCCTGATTGTTGCCATGGCGCAATGGGGCTCCGGGAGAACTCGGGTGGCTTTGGGTGGATTCGGCGAAGCGCCTATCATTGCCATGGATGGACCTGACAGCAGCGGTGTGGATCTTGCCAGCCGAGATGCTTTTTATGACGCTGAAGATCAATGGGCAACAGCCCATTACCGGCGAGAGGTCGCAGCAAAATTAGCCCTGCGCTGCCTGCAGCACCTTGAAGCTGCCAATGAAAGCGAGGCCTGAAATGAAAATCACCTTGAATATCAACCATCTAGAATACCCATTGAACCTTCCGGAGGGTGAACGATTATTGGACACCCTGAGGCGGCTTGGTATCTTCAGTGTCAAGAGCGGCGGTTGCAAGAAGGGCGAGTGCGGCGCTTGTGCCGTGCTGTTCGATGGACGCCCGGTGAATAGCTGTACCCTGTTATCTGCCCAGGCAGAAGGGCATCTTATCGAAACCGTAGAAAAAGTTGGTGAGCATCCTGAACAGGGTTGGAAGAGGACGGAGGGATTGCATATTATCCAACAAGCCTTTGTGGATACCGGTGCGATCCAATGTGGTTATTGCACACCTGCCATGGTTTTAGTTGCCAAGGCTTTGTTGGCAAAGAATCCCTCGCCATCAGAAGCAGAGGTGCGTGATGCCCTTTCAGGCGTGTTATGCCGCTGTACGGGATACGTTAAACCCGTTCAGGCGGTCATGCGTGCGGCTGCCATCATGCGAGGTGAACAGGTTCACCCGATTGATGAACCGATTGATATCAGCGGTGCGCTGGATTTTGATAAAGAAACCCGTGATGGAGGCGCGCCGTTGACCTCTGGCGGTGGAACGATGACCGAAACGAAGATCTTGCCGAAATTGAAGGTTTTAGATGTGCATTCCCCCATGAAGACTGTGGGGCATGCAGAACCCAAAGTGGATGCTGTCAAACTTGTCCAGGGTAAACCCGCATTTACGGCGGATTTTGAGAAGCGAGATATGCTGGTGGCCAAAGTTTTTCGCAGCCCCCATGCGCATGCCATCATCAAGCATATTGACGTCTCTGAAGCTGAGGCTCTGCCTGGTGTCGCAGCCGTGCTCACCTGGCGAGACATCCCACGGGTGGCTTACTCTACAGCGGGGCAATCTCACCCCATCCCGGGACCCTTGGACACCTTTTCATTGGATAAGAAAGTGCGCTTTGTGGGTGACCGGGTTGCCTTTATTGCGGCTGAGACGGCTGAGATCGCTGAGGCAGCCTTGCAATTGATCAAAGTGGAATATGAACTCCTGCCCCACATCCTTGACCCCCGGGAATCGATGGCTGAAGATGCAGTCATTATCCATGACGAAGATGATTATGTCGATTTTGACGAATCAGACCCATCGCGTAACCTGGCGGCTGAAATCAGGGTGGATATTGGTGACGTTGAGCAGGGATTTGCTGAAGCGGACCAGATTTTTGAAGCTGAATTTGTTGTTCCTAAAGTGCAGCAAGCGCATATTGAACCGCATGTGGTCGTCACATATTGGGATGAAGATGACCGATTGGTGATCCGCACCAGCACACAGGTGCCCTTCCACGTTCGGCGGCAAATAGCGCCTGTATTGGAGTTGCCCATCAAGCGCATCCGGGTGATCAAACCCAGGATTGGCGGTGGATTTGGTGGCAAACAGGAGGTGTTGATTGAGGATGTGGCGGCGCACCTGACGATCGCAACTGGGCGACCGGTGATCTACGAAATGACCCGTGAGGAGGAATTCATCGGCGCCCGCACTCGCCATCCCATGCGCATCCGGCTCAAGACCGGGGTTAAGCAAGATGGCACGATTACGGCCAACGAAATGTACTGCCTGAGCGACACAGGCGCTTTTGGGTGTCATGCGCTGACGGTGACTGGAAATACCGGCCATAAGGCAATGGCCCTCTATGTCGGCGATGGCAAGTATCGTGTAGCGCCCAATATCAGGTTTTATGCGGATGTAGTCTACACCAATACGGTACCTTCTGGTGCCTACCGCGGCTATGGCGTTCCACAAGGTTTTTGGCCGGTTGAACGGCACATGGAAACCATTGCGCGAGCATTGGGCCTTGACCCAATTGAATTTCGTCTGAAAAACGCCCTGCGTTCTGGCGAACTGCATCCGTTCAGCACAGCTTGGAGCGAAGGGCGTGAACCCAAACCTGAGACGATCAATACGATTGGGCTGGTAGAATGCGTCAATCAAGGGCGCATGACGATTGATTGGGATCATAAATATGGCAATGTGGATTGGCATACCGTGCCTGGGGCCAAACACCTGCGCAAAGGGATTGGGGTGGCCATGGTGATGCAGGGCACAGCTATCCCTTACCTGGACATGGGCGGCGCCAGCATCAAAATGAACGACGACGGTTCTTTCAACCTACTGGTTGGGGCGACTGATCTGGGAACCGGCTCAGATACAGTTTTGGGGCAGATGGCAGCTGAAACGCTGGGTGTACCCCTGGAAGACATCCTGGTGTATTCGTCCGATACAGATTTCACCCCCTTTGACAAAGGCGCTTATGCTTCGAGCACCACGTATATCTCAGGCGCGGCGGTGGTCAAAGCTGCGGTAAAGGTCGCAGTTCAGGTGCGTGAACGGGCAGCCTTGATGTTTGGCGAACAAGGCCAAGATGTTGATCCAACCGAGATTTTGCTTGAAGATCGGCAAGCGATTGCACCGATGGGTGATGCCATCAGCTTTGGTGAGATTGCGTTGCATGCGCTCCATCAAACCGACCAAATTCAAATCATGGCGGTTGCTTCACATATGTCACCGGTGGCACCACCGCCGTTCGCGGCACAATTTGCTGAAGTGACCGTGGACCTTGATACCGGTATGGTGACGGTTGATGAGCTGGTGATGGCGGTCGATTCGGGTGTGATCATCAACCCCGTCACAGCTTCAGGGCAAATCGAGGGCGGTATGACACAAGCCTTAGGATATGCGGTATGTGAGGAAATGGTTTATGATGAAAAAGGCCAGCCGCGTGAGCGCGATTTTGTGGATTATCATATCTTCCGCGCTGATGAAATGCCCGAGCTGACCACCATCTTTGTTGAGACCTATGAACCTACCCACCCTTTTGGTGCGAAAGCCGTCGCTGAAATCCCGCTGGATGGCGTGGCGCCGGCTGTTGGCAACGCCATTCTGGATGCTTGCGGCGTTGCTCTCTATAAGATTCCAGCTTTACCGGAAGAAATATGGCGATCATTGACAGGATCGACCACAGATCGTGAGGCATAAGATTGGCTGCTTATAACATCCAAAATACCCCCAATATCGGGACAAAGGACCAGGTTTTCGTGATTGGTCATGTCAACCCGGATACGGATGCGATTGCGTCCGCCATGGGATATGCCTGGCTGCTGCGTGAACGCGATGGGATCAATGCCATACCTGCACGTTCGGGTGCGATTAACCCCCAAACTTCCTGGGTGCTGAAGACGCTGGGTCTGGATGCACCGATGTTGTTCACCGACGCTTCACCCCGTTTTGAATCGGTTATGCGGCGGTATGATACAGTTTTGCCTGAAAGCCCATTAAGTGAAGCCTGGGCTATCCTCAGCCGAACAGGCGGTGTAGCACCTGTGGTCAATGCAGATGGGACACCTTACGGCTTGATCTCGGGTAAATCCTTATTCAATTTTCTGACCCGGCTGACAGGACCTCACCCACGTTATCAGAACATGACGTTGGCGGAACTCCTCGAGATCCCTTGCCATGAAGCCGCTGAGACAGACGTTGCCCGGCATACCGCTTCTACCCGCATCAGGGATGTGATCAGGCGTCTGTTACGCAATGAGGTTGATGAGTTCTGGGTTTTAGATGAAAACCAGCGTTACCTGGGTATCTGCCGCCAGAGAGATCTGCTGGACCCACCCCGTTTGAAGATCATCCTGGTTGATCACAACGAACCGCAGCAGGCACTTGGGTCCCTGGAAGAAGCAGAACTGATTGAGATCTTGGACCATCACCGGTTAGGTAATTCTTCGACTCACGAGCCCATACGTTTTACCATTGATGTTGTGGGCAGCACCAGCACCCTGGTGTCTGAATTAATCGAGGACGTTGGGCTGAGCGCCCCACCTGAGTTGGCTGGGTTAATGCTGGCTGGATTGTTATCCGACACACTGATTTTGACCTCACCGACGACCACACCACGTGACAAAGCAGCCAGTGAAAGGTTGGCGCGATGGGCATTTGTGTGGGGCTCACCGCTTGCGGACGAGTCCTTGCAATCGTTTGGGCAGAAGGTGCTGACAGCTGGAACAGGGTTGGCAAGCCGGGATCCGGAGGATGTGGTTACCACCGATATGAAGAAATACGAAACCGGATCGATTCGGTTTGCCATCGCCCAGGCTGAAGTGTCGGATCTATATGAATTGAATGAACATCTTGAGCCACTACGCAAGGCGCTGCAAGAGTTAAAAGAACGCCGGAGCCTGGATTTTGCCATGTTAATGGTAACCGATGTCGTCCAGGGGGACAGCCGTTTACTGATGGTTGATGCACCGACTGTGTTGGATGAACTGCCTTATCGACCTTCTTCGGATGGCACACGCCTGGCTGAAGGGGTGGTCTCTCGTAAGAAACAATTATTGCCAGTTGTATTAAGTTTGCTGGAGGAATGAGGATGGACATACTCAAACTGCTCAATCAAGCTGTAGATCGTGGAGAACCGGTTGTCCTATGTACGGTTGTCAACACGAAAGGCTCTGTGCCACGGCATGCGGGTGCGAAAATGCTGGTCTACAGTGACGGGCGCTTTGACGGAACAGTCGGGGGCGGGGAGGTGGAAAACCGGGTGCTGGCTGAGGCGCTGGCGTCCTTTAAGGATGGTAAAACCCGCTTCTTATCTTACGATATGATCGATCCTCAACGGGGAGATGCTGGCATTTGCGGCGGAGTGGTGACGGTGTTCGTAGAGCCCTTCCTGGAATTGACCACCGTTGTGGTGGTCGGCGCCGGGCATGTCGGCAAGCCGATTGTTCATCTGGCAAAATGGCTTGGATTTCGGGTTGTGGTCAGCGACGATCGTGCTGAGTTATGCACACCTGAAGAAACCCCAGGTGCTGACTTATACCTGCCGGTCCCCATGAGTGAAATCCCTGAACAAATGGCATTAAATTCTCGCACTTATATGGTATTGGTTACACGGGGTGCAGAAGTCGATATTGATGGGCTGCCAGCGCTGTTGGAGACGGATGTGCCCTATATCGGTTTGATCGGATCAAAGCGGCGTTGGGCGCACACCCAAGAGAAATTGCTCGAGCAGGGCATCACACCAGAGGCACTGGATCGGATCAAGTCACCGATCGGTATCTTCATCCACGCAGAAACACCGAATGAAATTGCCATCAGCATCTTGGCGGAGATTATTGATCATTACAACCAGATGAAAAAACATTTTCAAAGGTAATTTCTCAGCGTCTGAGGGAATAGGGGGGAGTGGTGTGGCGGCTTCGCCGCCACACCACTCCCCCACCCTTCAGCAGCAGGGCTGCCTGAGCAGTTACTTTCAAAGAGCAGAAAATTGGAGACAACCAAGCATGTGGAAAAAATATATCTTAGCGGAATCAATTGAAGTAGCCGTAGAAGCGCTGGCTAATGAAGGAGAATCAGCACGGATCATTGCTGGCGGGACGGATTTGATCCTCGAAATCGAACGCGGTGTTCGCCATGGGATTGACACGATCATTGATATTACCAAAATCCCCGGGTTAGATGAGATTACTGAAGACCAGGCTGGGGTGATCCATATGGGGCCCTTGGTGACGCATAACCATGTGGTCGCATCGCCGTTGATCAGAGAAAAAGCTTACGCATTATTGCAAGCCTGTTGGGAGGTCGGTTCACCACAGATTCGTAACCGGGGGACAGTGGCGGGTAACCTGGTGACGGCATCCCCCGCAAATGATGCCATCAGTCCATTGATGGCTTTGAATGCGAAGCTCAAGCTGCTCTCCACACGTGGTGAACGGGTTGTCCCACTTTCGGATTATTATTTGGGTGTACGCAAGACAGTCATGGCACCGGATGAGGTTATCACGGACATTTTCTTCGATGCACCCAACCCGGATCAGCATTCTTTCTTTATCAAGACCGCCCTGCGACGAGCGCAGGCGATTTCTGTGATCAATATCAGTGTTTTGCTGGAGCTTAAAGCAGGTGTGATCCACGACGTGCAAATCACACTGGGTGCTGCGGCGCCAACCATCATTCATGCTGAGGGTGCAGAGGCATACCTGACCGGCAAGCCGTTGGATGAAGAAGTGATCGCTGAAGCTGCAAGATTGGTCGCTGATGCAGCCCGCCCTATATCAGATATTCGCGGGTCGGCGGATTACCGGGGTTACATGATGGGCGTGATTGCCAAACGAGCCCTGACTGCAGTACTGCACGGTGTCGATAAAGACCAGATCCCTGCCGACCCAATCTTGTTGATGGGTTCTGGATTACACGTCGAAGCGCTGAAAGTGCCCTGGACGGGTGACCAAATCCACACCTGGATCAATGGTAAGGAATACCATTTTACGACGGGATTTGACAAAACCTTGCTGAACCTGATCCGTGATGAAGCGGGGTTGACTGGTACCAAAGAGGGCTGTGCAGAAGGGGAGTGTGGTGCGTGTACAGTTTTCCTGGACGGCCGGGCGGTGATGAGCTGCCTGGTACCCGCACCTCGAGCCCACGGTGCAGAAATCGTCACGATTGAAGGTTTGCGGGACGGCGAAGCCTTGCACACCATGCAGGACGCCTTTATTGAGTATGGCGCTGTTCAATGTGGTTTCTGTACACCCGGTTTCGTGATGTCTGCGGTCAAGCTTATGGAGGAGCGTCAAACCCCATCTCAAGCTGAAATCCGTCAGGCGATTACCGGTAATTTATGCCGCTGCACCGGCTATTACAAGATCATTGAAGCGATCGAAAGTGCCAGTCAACCTAAACCTGCTGGTACCAGGGATTAACACAGAACAGGAGCGATGATGTCATATATTGGAAAATCCGTAATGCGTGTTGATGTCAAAGATAAGGTCACTGGAGAGGCTCTCTATCCAGGTGATATCAATTTTCCTGACCAGGTTTTTATGAAAATATTGTTCGCTGGCCGTCCTCATGCCATCATAAAAGCGATTGATACGACTGAAGCAGAAGTGATGCCGGGTGTGTTGGCCGTCCTGACAGCCAAAGATGTACCGGTGAATGAATATGGGTTGATCATGCCCGACCAACCTGTGTTATGTGGTCCAGGTTCATCAAAGCCTTATGCTGAGCGGGTGCGCAACGTTGGCGACCAGGTGGCGCTGGTTGTGGCTGAAACGGCAAAGATTGCAGCAGAGGCCTGTCAGAAGATTAAGGTCACCTATGAGGACTTGCCGGTTGTCACATCAATAGAGGCAGCCATGGAACCAGAGGCGATACTGCTGCACCCCGATCATGGATCGAACGTGATCCTCGAGTACCAAATTCGCCATGGGGATATCGACGCAGCCTTCCGCGATTGCGATGTGATTGTAGAAGGTGAGTATCGCACACCGATGCAGGAGCACGCCTATCTTCAACCCGAAGCTGGGATCTGCTACGTGGACGAGGATGGCATTCTCACCGTTTTGGTAGCTGGCCAATGGACACATGAAGACCAGGAACAGATTGCCCACGCGCTTGACCTGCCGCTCGAGCAGGTGCGGGTGATCTACCCGGCGATTGGGGGTGCGTTTGGTGGACGTGAGGATATGTCCGTCCAGATCGTGCTGGCACTGGCTGCGCTGCACCTGCATCAGCGTGGGATCAACCGTCCGGTCAAGACCATTTGGAGCCGTGAGGAATCAATTGTTGGGCATCACAAGCGGCATGCCTATAAATTGATTGCCAAATGGGGCGCAACGAAAGATGGCAAAATCTTGGCTGCACAGGTCGACGTGACGGCGGATGGCGGTGCCTACGCATATACCTCGACCAAAGTGCTGGGTAACGCGACATTAATGAGTGTCGGCCCTTATGAGATCCCTAATGTGCGGGTAAATTCACGTGTTGTTTATACAAATCACGTCCCTGGTGGTGCCTTTCGGGGTTTCGGTGGACCACAAGGCGCGTTTGAAGCCGAGATGCAGGTTAACCGCCTGGCAGAGGCTCTGGGCATGGACCCGGTTGAACTCAGGATGCGCAATTTGATCGAAGATGATTCAATCATGTGCACCAACACCAAACCACCGAAGGGCGTGACGATCAAACCAGTGGTTGAAGCCTGCACAAAACAGGCTGGTTGGCAGCAAACCGCTTCCGGCTGGCAAACCCCACAGCCTATTAAGGGTGAAGGTACCATTAGACGCGGACGCGGCATGGCGTGTGCCTTCAAGAATGTCGGTTTTTCCTTTGGCGCACCGGAAACCTCCCATGCCAAGATCGACCTGCATGGTAAAGCTGAAATTGAGCGGGTGGTGTTGTATCATGCAGGTGCCGATGTGGGACAGGGCGCACATACCGTGTTTCGGCAGTTTGCTGCCGAAGCGTTGGATGTGCCTTTGGAAAGGATTGAACTGGTCGTCTCAGATACAGCACACACTGGAAATTCGGGGAGTTCATCAGCTTCTCGTATGACCTTCATGGCGGGCAACGCGATCAAAGGGGCTGCGGAGTTGGCGCTAGAGAAATGGCGTGCTGAAGAACGACCAGTTTCGGTGACCTATGTCTATCGTGCACCTGCCACAACACCTTATGCCCCTGAGACAGGTGAATGCTATCCTAACTTCTCTTACGGGTATGTTGCAGAAACGGTGGAGCTCGAGGTGGATACCGAAACCGGCGAAGTTCGCATTATGAAGATTTACTGTGCAGATGATGTTGGCAAAGCGATCAACCCCATGCAAGTTGTAGGTCAAATAGAGGGTGCGCTTGTCCAGGCAGCGGGTTATGTCCTGATGGAGAACTTCATCCAAAAGGACGGTTATGTCTTGACGAACATGCTCTCCAATTACCTGATCCCTACCGTGTTGGATATTCCGACGGAAATCGAATCGATCGTCTTGGAGTACCCAGAGCCGATTGGGCCGTTTGGCGCGCGCGGTATGGCTGAGATGCCGTATCTGCCCCTGGCGCCTGCCATCATGCACGCCATGCATGATGCCACCGGTGTTTGGTTTCACGAATTCCCGCTCACACCAGAGCGAGTGCTGCGAGGATTGGGAAAAATCAAATGATCCCATTTGTGCTCATCTGGGGCGGCGGTGACCTGGCGAGTGGGGTGGCGATCCGTCTGCACCGGGTGGGTATCCGTGTTTTGATCGCGGAAACTCCGCAACCCATGGCTGTCCGGCGGACGGTGGCCTTTGCCCAAGCGGTGTATGATGGAAAGATTACGATTGAAGATATACGCGGTCAATTAATAGATTCACCGGACGAGATGCAGGCGTGTTGGGCAGCCGGGGTAATGCCGGTCTTGGTTGACCCGGAATTGAATTTGATGAGAGGGCACCCACAATTGGTATTGGTCGATGCCCGCATGAAAAAGGTAAATACCGTTATCCCTTTAGGGAGAGCTGAACTCGTCATCGGGTTAGGGCCAGGGTTTACTGTCGCTGAAAACTGCCATACGGCGGTCGAAACCAACCGTGGGCATTTCCTGGGGCGGGTTTACTGGAAGGGCAGCACCCAGAACGACACCGGTATCCCGGGCAAGGTGGCCGATTTTGCTGCGGAGCGGGTATTCCATGCGCCGGTTGACGGCCAGGTGAAAGCCTGTGTGACCATCGGCGATTGGATCGAGCAGGGCGATTTGATCATGACTATCGGGGATCATCAGATCCGAGCGCCTTTCTCAGGATTGGTGCGCGGGTTGATCCACTCCGGGTTATTTGTCGTGGCGGGGACCAAAGTGGGCGATATTGACCCTCGACCGGAAACCTTTCGCTGCTGGACGATCTCTGAAAAATCATTGGCGATCGGCGGTGGTGTATTGGAAGCGATCCTGACCCGGCCAGACATCCGCAATAAGTTGTGGGGATAACCAGGATTGATGAAACTCAAGCGTGCATTGGGCCTGGAGGGGGGTGAAGCCGTTGCTTTTGTGGGGGCGGGTGGAAAGACCAGCGTTATGTTTGAGCTGGCGGGTGAGCTTACAACACCCGTCTTCTTGACCACCAGCACACACATGGGAGAATGGCAGGCGGATTTAGCCGACCAGCACCATGTGATCACTTCCGCAGAAGAACTCCAAAAAATTGACTTCAACAACTCAAAAACGGTGTTGTTGACCGGTCCAGCCAGCGCAGATCCTTCGATCTTAGAGGCTATTTATCAGCATTGCTGGACCCATGGTTATTCGTTATTGATCGAAGCGGATGGAGCACGCCAACGGCCAATCAAAGCACCTGCAGCGTATGAGCCCGTCATCCCCCCCTGGGTGGACCAGGTGGTGGTCATGGCAGGTCTGGGTGGGTTGGGTAAAACCCTGGACTCAGACAGCGTTCATCGGCCGGAAATCTTTGCGCGGCTGGCAGGACTTGGGCTTGGTGAAGAAATTCGTGCAGCCCACCTGGCTCAGGTGCTGCGCTCAGCATCTGGCGGGCTGAAGGGTATCCCGGAAGATGTTTCACGAATTTTGTTTTTGAACCAGGCGGAAGGGGAAATCCCCCAGGCACAGGGCGCTAGGCTTGCCAGTATCTTAGATGATGTTTTTGACCGGGTCTTGATCGGCAGTTTACAACAACCGCACGCTGAGGGGCCAGTTTCCAGCACCCACAGCCGAACAGTGGGGATCATCCTGGCGGCTGGTGGGAGTGAACGGTTGGGGCAGCCCAAGCAACTCCTGGAATGGCGAGGTGTGCCCTTTGTGCGCCAGGTGGTGCAAACCGCGTTATCCGCCGGTTTGGCCCCCCTGGTCGTGGTGACAGGATCAGATCGGGTGGCGGTTGAGGGTGCCCTGTCGGACCTGCCCGTGAAATGCGTGCCCAACCCAGACTGGGTTGATGGTCAATCCAGCTCGATGCGGGTTGGGCTGGACAGCCTGCCTGTGCGCTGTGACCGGGTGATGTTTTTACTGAGCGATCAGCCGCAGGTTTCACCCCTGTTGATCCGCCAGTTGATCGAACGTCATAATCAGCAGCGGGCACCGATCACGGCACCCATGATGCGCGAACGCAGGGGTAATCCGGTATTGTTTGGCAAGGAAACCTTTGAGGTCCTGCAGAGGATCACCGGGGATGAGGGGGGGCGGGCAGCTTTTAACAAATTTAAGGTGGACACCCTACCCTGGATCGATGACCGTGCCCTGTTGGATGTTGACCAGGTAAGCGATTATGATAAGCTCATACGGGCTTACTTTGATTTCACATAGCGGGTTTAACCACTCGTTGCGTGCGAAGATGATTTTGACCCACATAGAATAATAAAGAAAACAAAAAGGAGTCGATCGTAATGACCAGCAAGATCATACCGATGGCTGAAGAACACCTGGAACAAGTCTTACAGATCATTGAAGCACTGCCGGACTGGTTTGATATTGATGCCCGAACTCGGGCGATACCCATTGACCTTCAATTTCAAGAGGTGTTTGTGGCGCAGGATGGGGGTCAAATCGTGGGTTTTGTCACGCTTTACATTGCAGAAGGTCGGGTGAATATCGGTTGGATGGGGGTTCATCCGGACCACCATCGGATGGGCATTGGCGGCCAGCTGATCAAAGCAGCTGAAGATTTCTGCCGTCAAATGGGGATTGACGAACTGGCGGTATATACCCTGGGCGACTCTGTGGATTATGAGCCCTATGAATCCACCCGGGCTTTTTATCTCAAACACAGCTTTTCTATTTATCAACGCTCCCAGACCGATAACCCGGGCTGCCCGGAAGAGATAAAGTTAAAAAAATATGTGTAACTGCTGAAGGGAGGGGGGGATGTGGTCTGACGGCGAAGCCGCCAGACCACATCCCCCCCAATTCCCTCGCAGGCTGAGTAGTTGCAAATATGTGTCATAAGTTAATCACCAGCCAACGTTGATCAAGAAGCTGGGGAAATTAGGGATTGAACACCTGGATGGCGGTCTGCAAGACTTCGACCCCGCTGGGATCATCCAAGACTTCAATATCGGGCGCCAGGGGAAAGGACAGCCCATTGATCCACCAGCGGCCGCTGGTGACATGCACACTGGAACCATCCCCAAGCTCAAAGATGTATTGAATACTGGTTTTACCGTGGGTGGGCGTGCCAACCAGGGTTGCCCGCTGGTGAGCTTTAAGCGCGCCAGCGACGATCTCTGCTGAGCTGGCCGTGTTGTGGTTGATCAGCAGGACAATAGGCAGGTCAGTGAAAGGACCAGGTTGTTCAACCTCGAAGGTCCTGACCCCCTCGCCTTTGAAGGATTGGCCGATGATCTCACCCGACTCAAGGAACAGCCGCGCAATATCAACGCCGGCTTCGACCAGCCCGCCGCCATTATCCTGCAGGTCAATGATCAGCCCCTCCACACCCTGATCAAGCAGGCTTTCGATGCCCGACTGCATCTCTTCGGCGGTGGTTTCGGCGATGCGGTGGACGCGCAGCATGCCGATTTTGGGGGCTTCAGGTAGGAGGTGCCAGGTGACGGAGGGCAGCGGCACGGATTGGCGTTGGATGTCGAAGCTGAGTTGTTCGTTATTGCGTTGTATCGTAATAGTCACTGTCTCGTCCTCGGGGCCGCGCACGGCAGCCAGCAGGGTCACCTCGTCGGTGTGCGGCGAGACCAGCAGATCGTCAACAGCCTGCAGCAGGTCGCCATCCTGGATGCCGGCTGCCAACGCGGGTGAATCAGGCAAGGGATACAGCCGCCACTGGGCCTGGGTGTCCCGCTCCAGGCGCACCCCGATACCGCCAAAACGACCCGTCAATTCGTCTGTCAGAATTTCATGGGTTGCTGGTTCGACGAACCCGGTGTAGGGATCGCCTAATTCAGCCAGCATGCCCCTGATCATGCCGTACTCAAGCGTCGGATCATCCGGGATGTCGAGGATGGTGTTTTCCAACAAGATGGCCTGCGCCTGGCGTAGGAGCCCAAACTCACCGCGATAACGAGCGATAAATTGGTGGCCAAAGTAGCCGATGGCGATCGAGAGAATGATCACCACGCCCTGGAAGAGGAATATCAACCAGGTGGGGAAGGGTTTTGGTGTGTTTTGATCTGGCATAGGGTTGCACTCACATTTTTACAGTTAAGGTATAATGGTCACACTCCATTATACTGAGGGATGGGTGTGATGGAAGGTTGTTGTACTTTGACTTGGGAAAAAAGCGCCTGGCCAACCCGCATTTGGGTCGGTGACGAGGATGGAGGTTCCCTGGTGCAGACCAGGGCTAACTGACTGAGCATCAGGAAAATCGAGAGATCGGCGGATGCCTCCCGCTACATCTGTAGTTGAATTCCCATAATGGATATTACATTAAAGCAGCATCCGGACCTACCTGTTAACAGGTCAACGTTGTGGATGTCTGCATGAACAATGAACCGGGAGGTTGAAGCTTATGTGCGGTATAGTAGGCTATATTGGTGAGCAGGATGCGACACCCATCATTTTGAGCGGGTTGAAACGCCTGGAGTATCGAGGGTACGACTCAGCAGGCGTGGCGGTTCTGGATAACGGCAATATTGAGATCCGACGGGATGCCGGGAAGCTGAGCCACCTGGAAGCCCTGGTGCGCAACACGCCCATCCACGGGCAGATTGGCATTGGTCACACCCGTTGGGCAACCCACGGTGAACCGAACGAACGCAACGCTCATCCACACCTGAGCAGTACGGGGGAGTTTGTCGTGGTGCATAACGGCATTGTTGAAAACTACCTGACTTTACGCGAAGAGCTCGCTGCTGAGGGCACGGTTTTCAATTCAGATACCGATACTGAAACCATCGTGCATCTGGTGGAGAAATTTCACGCCAGCGGTGTTTCCCTGGTGACCGCTGTACAGCAGACCTTGCAGCAGCTAAAAGGTGCGCATGGGATCGTGGTGATGTCTTCGCTTGAGCCGGATAAGATCGTGGCCGCGCGGGTAGGGAATGCCGGCGGGGTCGTGATCGGTCTGGGTGAGGGAGAGAACTTTGTTGCCTCTGACCTGCCAGCGATCCTGGAACACACCCGCCAGGTGATTTTCCTCGAATCGCACCAGATGGCTGTGATCACGCGCCAGGGGGTTGAGGTGTTTGGTCTGGACGGCATCCCAGTGCAACCCCAGGTGCATAACATCTCTTGGGACCCGGTAGCGGCTGAAAAAGGCGCCTACCGACACTTCATGCAGAAGGAAATCCACGAACAGGTGCGCTCACTGACCGATACCCTGGCTGGCCGGGTTGATTTTGATGAGGGGCGGGTGATTCTGCATGAACTCAACCTGGATGCAAGTAAGGCGCGTGAGATCCGCAAGATCATAATCACAGCCTGCGGCACCGCTGCCCACGCGGGTATGGTGGGCAAGATCCTGATCGAACAGATCGCCCGGGTGCCAGTGGAGGTGGCAATTGCTTCCGAGTTTCGCTATGCTGACCCGCTGGTGGACGAGCACACCGTGGTACTGGCCATCAGTCAATCGGGTGAGACGGCGGACACCCTGGCTGCGATGGAAGAAGGTCGCTCGAAGGGGGCGATTTTGTGGTCGAATGTGAACGCCATCGGCTCACAGGCGATGCGCATCGCCGACGGCTGCATCTCGATGCAGGTCGGTCCCGAGATCGGTGTGGCTTCGACCAAAGCCTTTACTGCGCCGCTGCTGGACCTGTATCTGCTGGCGGTGTATTTGGCGGATTTGCGCGATGTGATCGATGATGATCGGCGCTTTTCACTGGTCAATGACCTGCGGCTGGTCCCCTCATTGGTGGGGGAATGCCTCGACCGGGATAAGGATGTACGGGCGCTGGCGCGCAAGTTCAAGAACACGCGTCACATGTTGTACCTGGGACGCGGGATCAATATGCCGATCGCTTACGAGGGTGCGCTTAAGTTGAAGGAGATTTCGTATATCCATGCGGAAGGTTACCCGGCAGGGGAGATGAAGCACGGCCCGATTGCGCTGATCGATAAGGCTATGCCCGTTATGGCGCTTGCGCCGAAAGACCCCTGGTACGATAAGATGATCAGCCAGATCGAGCAGGCCTTGGCACGCGGCGGGGAGGTGATCGCCGTAGCGACTGATGGGGATAAGCTGATCCCCGACCTGACGGAGAACATCCTGTGGGTGCCGGAGACCCCCTGGCTGCTGAGCCCGGTTGTCACCAGCATCCCCTTGCAGCTGTTTGCTTACCACATTGCCTCACTGCTGGGCCTGGATGTGGACCAGCCGCGCAATTTGGCTAAATCGGTGACGGTTGAGTGAGCGAATTGGGCAGGATTGGCTAAATCGAAAACCTGAACCCCGTCATTTCCTCGCTGATTTCCCATAGCTTTTTCGCCTGCGAGAGGTCATAGGATACGGGCGAGGAGTCTTGCGGTTCACAATCACTGAAGTATTTACCGGTGATCCCCGCGACCTCCGGTGAGCTGGCCAGGTAGATGGAAGTTTGGGCGCCTTCGACCGAGTTTTTCCCAAACAAATCTGCCAGCAGGTTGACAAGGGGCGTCATGAAGCCAAAATGCCGGTAGAGCTCTGTTTTAACAAACCCCGGGTGGAGCGCGTTGACGGTGAGGTCTGTGCCCTCCAGCCGCTGGGCAAGTTCGTAAGTAAACAGCACGTTGGCCAGCTTGGACTGTGCGTAGGCTGAAAACACGCGGTACTTCTGTTGATATTGGATATCTTCGAATTGGATGCCTTTGGCCTGGCGGTGGGCATTGGAAGATACATTGATGATCCGGGCTGGTGAGCTCTTTTGGAGCAAGGGCAGCAAACGCCCGGTCAGCAAAAAGTAGGACAGGTGGTTGAGGGCAAAGGTCATCTCGATGCCGTCAGCACTCTCCTGGTATTTATTGAACCATCCCCCAACATTATTGACCAGCACATCAAGCCGGTTATAGTCACGCAGGATATCTTGGGCGACTTGATTAACCTGTGCCTGGACCGAGAGATCGGCAACATAAAAGCGGGCGGCATCCTCACCAAATTCTGCGGTGATGCGTTGCTGGGCGACCTGGGCTCGCTCATGGTTTTGGCTGACAATGATCACATGCGCACCCAGCCGCGCCAGGCCGGCCGCTGTTTCATACCCAATGCCCCGGCTGGCACCGGTGACCAGGCAAATCTTTCCGGCTAACAATTGTGTTTTGGTGGTTTCCATCATCCTGCTTTCATTTGGTCCATTTGAAAATGTAACTTTATTTTAACGTCAAGTTGATTGTGGCGAGACGGTTTGTAGAAGGCTGGGGTGTCAGTCATCCAAATAGCCTGGGTGTCGGGCAAATTGATTGGGTTGAAAAATTTTCTTGTTATGGATATTTATCATTGGAATTTCTACCATTAGTGGGTAGAATTGACCACGTGTTACAATCCCTTCGTCTGGTAACCAGGCTTATGCCAACAGGCGAAGCATACGAAGCATTTTGCACTGCAAAGTGATAGGAAGGAATTTTCATGTCCGGTGTGACCCGAGCAGATGTTATTCAGGCCCTCAGCCAGGTGCAGGACCCCGAATTGCGGCGAGACCTGGTTTCTTTAAAGATGATCAAAGACATCCAGATTTCAGGATCAAATGTGGCTTTCACGGTTGAATTGACCACCCCCGCCTGCCCGTTACGGCAGCAAATCCAAAGGG
>Ga0114946_10000952_pt1 | contig 19987 bp, 15 predicted proteins | sample WalLakDeSediment_FD_88676 | JGI IMG/M metagenome (GOLD analysis project Ga0114946, IMG submission 88676) | Lake sediment microbial communities from Walker lake, Nevada to study Microbial Dark Matter (Phase II) - Walker Lake 11/02/13 Deep Sediment | ecosystem: Environmental > Aquatic >...
ACGGTCTCACCCCACTTGGCAACGCCCAAACCGGCGTTTGGATCGGTTACCTGAGCCAGCGCAACATCGTTGGCGTCAACATCATCGCTTATAACGGCGCCGATGGCGTTCATGTTGACACCCCCACGGCCTTCAAGAATGTCATCATGATGAACAGCATCCACGATAACGGAGGGATCGGCATCAGGCTGACAAACGGCGCAAACGGCGAAATTACCCCGCCGATCATCCACAACGTTGATCTAAGTGCGCGGGTGGTATCCGGCGCAGCATGTCCTGGCTGCACAGTCGAGGTGTTCGCCAACCCCAACGACGACGGGGAGGGTCAGACATTTATCGGCAGGGCAGATGCCGGCCCGGCCGGGGATTTCGCCGTAACGTACACCACCTTGCAGAACGGCTACCTAACTGCTACCGCCACAAATGTAGATGCAGACGAAGGCACATCAGAATTCTCCGATGTGTATGCTGTGACCTTTACTTACTACCTGCCGCTGGCGGTACGCAATTCTCCTTAGGCATAGCCCATGCTTTTCAACGCATTGAATAAAACCTGAGTTGACACAAGTTTTAAGTACCGAAACAGGCGGATATTAATATAGGATTCCCGAAAATAAGAAGGAGGGTTTATCATTCACATCAAGCATCTTCAAGGAATCACTGCGCTCTGGTTTTCCAGAAAATTTTATAAATTGCAGAAAAACTCCTCAGCGAGGCTGATAATATACCCCATTGCGCTCAGGCATCTTAGGTGAAAATCGATTACACGAGATGATTAACATTGATAGAACAATCGTCGGAAAGAATTGCTTGCAAGTCATTAAATTGTGTATGGTTTGGTATTTGTTTGGCAAACGAAAACCATCAAATTCTTTCTACAGCCGGGCAACTTCTTCAGCAATCCGGTTGGCTTGATCCCGAATCGCGGTTTCATCCAGCGTCAACATGGCGCGGTCCCGCATCAACAGCCGACCCGCCACCATCACATGGCGCACATCCGCAATCGACAGCGCATAGACCAGGTGCGAATAGAGATCATAACAGGGGGTCAGGTTGGCAGAACTGAAATTAATCACCGCCAGGTCAGCGGACTTGCCGACTTCCAGCGAGCCGATCAAATCTGATAAACCAAGTGCATGGGCGCCGTCAATCGTCAACATCGAGCACACCTTGTCCGCCGGCAGCACCTTCGGGTCACCGGTGACCCCCTTCTGCACCAATGCCGCCAACTGTGCCTCGCTGAACAGGTCCAGGTCGTTATTGCTCGCGGCCCCGTCTGTGCCAATGCCCACATTGACACCCATCTCGACCATCGCCGCCACCCTCGCAATCCCCGAGGATAGTTTCAAATTCGAGGACGGGCAGTGTGCTACGGAGGTGCCTGCCTCAGCCAAGCGGGCGATTTCATCATCGTTCAGGTGTACACAATGGGCTAATAAGGTTCGATCGCCTAACAAGCCAAAGCCATCCAGGACCGCAATCGGACGCTTACCGTGTTTCTCTTGGACCTGCGCCAGCTCACCCTGGGACTCGGCTGCATGGGTTACAAAAACCAACGCATGATCATGGGTTAATTTTGCCGCTTGTTCCAAAGTTGCTGCGCTGGTCATATAAGCGGAATGTGCCTGGATACAAGGGTGCACCAAGGGCACATTCTTATATTCCGCCAGGTATTCAAGCGCAATCGCCTGGTTGGTATTACGATAGTTTTCAAAACCCTCAATTTCAGCAAAACTGGGACCCGTAAAGATACGAAAACCCGCCGCCCGGGCTGCTTCAGTGACCTGCGGGTAGTACCAGTACATGTCGGCCGCACAGGTCGTACCGCCGCGGATCATTTCCATCATCGCCAGTTGCGAGCCTGTCACCACGGTTTGTTCAGAAATAAGCGCTGCTTCAACCCGCCAAATCGTCGCCAACCACTTCTCGAGGGTGCAATCATCAACCAAACCCCGCATGAGGGTCATGGCCCAATGCCCATGGACGTTGACCAAGCCTGGAATAATGACCTTGTCCTGAAAATCCACTTTTTCTTTGGGCATAAAGCGGCGTCCAGCTTCGTTAGCATCCCCCAGCCACACAATTTTGCCAGCATCCACTGCCAGGGCAGCATTTTGCAGGATCTCTCGATCAGGGTTCATGGTGATGATGGTGCCCCCGATAACCAGTGCCTCCACAGGTTTGGGTGATTCGGTCATGGTTAATAATTCCTCAAACAAAACAGGTGAGTGGCTCGCATAAGCCACTCACCTTTTCTTGACTTAATAGTGGAAAGAATTAGTCTTCCAATTCCTCAACAAATTGCTCACGCCCGGACAGCATGAAACTGGCCAAAAGGATCAGCAGCAGGAATGGGAGCACAGACAGCCAAACCGCAGCCTGACCTTGCTGACCGGCAAAGCCGTACAGCTCCTGGCCAGCGGCGCCAATAGCCACCAGCATACCGACGATCAACCCACCCAGTGATCCCACAATCATCAGGATCGAGCCGATCTCCTTTGCAAAGCCCTTGGCAACATCCTCTTCTTGCATGATGTCAGTCCAGATCAATCCCCAGCGCTTGACGCGTGGGTAAAGCAAAACCAGCAAAATTGGACCCAGGATAAAGGCAGCTGCAAAGTTGTTCACCGTGATGGTGATCGAGAGGAACGCAAAGGGCACAATCGCAACGATATCCAGGTACCAGGCGATGATGATACCGCAGGCAGCCGAGGAGACCAGGGCAACCAGCTCAAACGCGAGGACCTTCTTGACGCTATCGGTTGTCTGGGACATGTCCTTCTTCGAGACCAAACCAAAGGTGGCTCCCCACATCTTGTAGGGGATAAAGCCAAGGAAGAAATTGCCAAAGAAACCAAATATTGAACCGATCCCCAGGGTGCCGCCAAACAGGTCACCGATGAAGTTGCCGATGGCCGCGCCCCAAGCGCCAGCCGGGCCAAACAGCAGCCCAAATACAGGTGGGAACACATTGGCAGGGCGCACTTCAGTGATGCCAGGGACAATCGGGATACCGCCCTTGAATACGATTAGAAATGCTGCATAAATTGCAGCGGAAAGCGCCACCAGGATAATCATCCGGGTGTTCTTCCACATGGTAATAACTTCTTTCATGATAAATCTCCTTAAATAAAATGATAGGTTTAAACGAGCTTGAAATAAATGATTAGGATCGTTCTGAATTCAGCGCTTAAACAACACCTCCTTCCTACCAAACCGGGTAATGAAGATTCTCCTCAAGGCTGTTCCCCTGGTTCGTGCATCATCATAACAGCCTTGTCACAACCACATGAAAAAACATCGATCTCTTTAAGGGTATTAACCAGCAATCGGGCTAAAAGTTGCCTGATTTCCGTCATCTGGCTGCTCACAAATGTCATCTCTACTTCCAATCCTGCAGCCCAGTTGATGGAATAGGCAACCGAGGCATAGTGCATCCCCAATTCACGCGCCAGCACAAGCTCTGGAATACCCGTCATCCCCACCACATCCCCCCCCAGCTTACCAAACATGCGAATTTCTGCAGGAGACTCAAACCGCGGGCCGTTGGTGGCAACATACACCGCTTCAGGGCAAATCTCAAGACCAAATTGAGGGGCTAATGCCAGCACTTTTTCCCGTAATGAAGGGCAGTAGGGTACATCCATATTGGTGTGCGCTAACCCTGAACTGCCGCCATCATAAAATGAGTGCGCCCGCCCACTGGTAAAGTCGAGGAAATCGGTGAACAAAGCCAGTCCCATTGGGGGGATCTCCCGGCTGATCGAACCCACTGCATTGGTGGCCAAAATGCGCTTCACACCGAGGGATTGCAGCGCCTGTAAATTGGCCCGATAGTTGATCTTATGGGGTGGCGTTGCGTGATCCAGACCATGCCGAGCCAGGAAAACCAATTCAAAGCCGTCCTTTTCGCCAAGGTTTACCAGGGCCTTCCCATACTCGGTATCAATCTTTTCTTGAACAAACGCAAATCCAGGGATCTCGTAGATCCCGGTGCCGGTGATGATCGCAGATTCCATAGCCAATTTATCCTTCTCTATCCTTATCCAAAATAGCGCGCCAGGTCATAAGGGCTTAGGATGCCATGTTGGGTGATCACACCAGCCACAAAGTTGGGAGGGGTAATATCAAAGGCCGGGTAATAAGCATCAATTTCCTGCAGGGTTGTAGGCACACCACGGCACATCTTGATCTCCCCAGGATCCCGCGCTTCGATTTCAACTGACGCCCTGTTGGGTTTTAACTTGTCCGCCGCCTGGGTAAATACAAAATAAGGCACACCATAATGATGGGCTGCCAGGACGTTTTGGAATGTGCCGATTTTATTGACCACGTGCCCATCCAGAGTCACCAAATCCGCCGCTGTGAAGTACTTTTGGATCTTCCCCTCAGAGATCACGTGGGTGGGCATGTTATCGGTGATGATTCTCACCGGGACACCAATCTCGTGGATGCTGGGGGCTGTCAGGCGAGCGCCTTGCAGATAAGGTCGCGTCTCGGGTGTGAACACCTGCATTTGTTTTCCTTGCTGCTTGGCGATCGCCAGGGTCATTAACAGCGATGTTTCCGCAAAGCACATCGTCAAGATGCCATCCCCATCCTCGATCAGGCTGGCACCAAACTCACCGCATCTGAGGTGTTTCTGATAGCTCGCATCGCGGACCTTCTCAATCCAGTCCAACAGCACGGACTCTACGTCCTGTCCCTGATCAAGGGCTTTATCCATGACTTCTTTCGCATTTTCAAGATGCCTCGCCAGGCTGGTATTGGTCGGTCGGGTGCGCACCAACCTTTGTCGGGCACGCTCAAAGGCTTCACGCTGCTGAGGTGCCTTTTGATCAGCGACCTGGCCGGCCAGCATCGCCATGCTGTACAGGGCAACATATTGCGGTCCGCCGCCCTGCGTCACCATATCTTCGATCGCGATTGCCGCCGTTTCGACATCCTTGCAGCGGTAAAAAGTCTCCTCAAATGGGTAGGCACGCCGATCACACATCACCACTTCGCCATCTTCATAGCGGGCGACATTTTCTCGGCGTAACAAAAAGGGTAATAAAGCGTTAATCTCTTTTAACTCCATCGGTTCTCCAAGCTCAGAAGCGCACTAAACCTTCAATTTGACCATATCCTAAAATCGCAAAATAGATCGACACCAGCATGAACACGATCGCAAATGCCAGCACGATAAAGTCGGTTGTCCGCATTTCAAGCACTAGGTAAAAAGTGCGGTCCGTCCTCGCACCGAATCCCTTGGATTCAAGCGCCATCCCAAAGATATTGGTGCTGCGAATGGTAGAAATAAAGACCGGTACCAACAAAGGCATGAACTTTTTTACACGATCCAGGAGGTTGCCCGATTCTAAATCCAGCCCACGGCTGCGCTGTGCCTGGCTGATCGTGATCGTGCTGGAAGCGATGGTAGGCACCAAACGCAACGCGGTTGAAATAGCAAACCCCACCCGGTAGGGCATGCCCAGCCGGATCATGCCGTTGATCAATTCCTCATTGCGGGTGGAGGTGATCAAGATCATCCCGGCTGAGATCATCAAGACCATTAACAAAGTACGGGCAATCGCAAAGGACATCGATTCAACCGTGATTCGCCAAAACAACTGGGTTTCACCCGTTGAAAACAAATTCCATAAGATCATACTGGAGACCGTCAAGACGATCAGGATATATCGTATCCGGCGTAAATTCGCCAAAGCTCCTGAGACAACGAGTTGAATGAGGATCAGTAAGGTTATCGGCAACATCCACAGGGGATTTTGAAACAAAAGAATGGCAACAAACGTCAACAGGAAGATAATGATCTTAACCCGGGGGTCCAAGCGGTGGATAAATGAGTTATTGTCGATATAAATCTCTGAATCCATCAATTATACGCTCCTTCTAAACAAGCGATCATCTCCTCCGAGGTTAAAAAAGTGTAGCCCAGGCGATGGCTGAACTCAACAAAATGGGGTGGTCGCAGAAAAGCATCCCGTAAAACTTCTTCCTCAGAGAAGACATCCCGGGTCGTCCCCTCCAGGATAATATCGCCGTCCTTCATCACGAAAGCTCGTTTGGCATACTCCGCCACAACCCACATGTGATGGGTGATGAAGATAATCGTGCTCCCGTTCTCGTTGAGTCTCCTGACCATGTTCATCATGCTGCGCTGCTCACTGTAATCCAAACCCGTGGTGGGCTCATCCAGTATCAACACATCCGGGTTTGACGCCAGCACCGAGGCAACGGCCACCCTCTGACGGCCGCTCTTGGTCAGCGTGAAGGGATCTTCCTCCTCCTGACCCGCTAAATCAACTGCTTCCAAGGCTTCAGTCACCCTTTGTTTAACTTCTTCTTCGGAAAAATTTCTCAATCGCGGGTTGAAAGCAACTTCATCAAATACTTTTTCTGAAAAAATCTGGTGATCTGGGTTCTGGAACACATATCCCACACTCTGACCAAGTTTAAAAATGCCCTGGTCACGGGTCGGGATGCCGTTGACAAGAATCTCTCCATCGGTAGGCTCAAGTAAGCCGTTAAAATGTTTGGCGAGGGTTGTTTTACCGCTGCCATTCTGACCGATGATGGCGACCATTTCCCCTTGGTTGATTTCCAGGCTGACAGCTTTCAGTGCTTCCACCCCACCCGCATAGGTGTGTGAGAGCTGCTGAGATTGGATCAACGGCTTGGTGTGCTGTTTTAATGCGACCTTCTCCTCGGTGATCATGCGTTCATAAGCGCTTTCATTGATCTTCAAACCGGATGCCCTAAACTCGGCCACACCTTCATCCGGGGTTAGCGGCAGCTCAGACACTCCCACCGCTTTGAAGAATTTAGGGATACCCAGCGGCATCACACCCAGGGATTCAAGCAAGTCGACATCGCTCAAGATCTCCCGGGTTGGCCCAACCTTGATCAGCTTGCTGTCTTTGATCAATGCGATTCGATCAGCAAACAGGGCTTCTTCTGTTTCGTGCTCAACAATCAATAAGGTCAGGTCATCACGTTTACACAGGCGATGGGTAATTTCAAATACGCCCATTTTACTGATCGGGTCGAGGTCAGTGGTGGGCTCATCCATCACCAGAACCTGCGGCTTCAATGCCAATACGGATGCAATCGCCAGCTTCTGTTTCTGCCCACCAGAAAGTGTCGATGGCGGCCGGTTTCGGACGCCTTCCAACCCAACATAATTTAAATTCTCATCAATGCGGACTTTAATTTCCTCCCGAGGAACCGCGAAATTCTCCGGGCCAAAGGCAACTTCCAGCTCAACATTGGTCGAAAATAATTGCGCTTCAAAATCTTGGAAGACCATCCCAACAATCTCAGCCATCTCGGCAACAGAATACGCCTTGGTAACCCGGCCCATCACCACCACTTCACCCTTCATTTTTCCCATATGAAAATGAGGGATCAACCCATTAATCGTCGCCGCCAGGGTACTTTTCCCTGCCTCACTGGGTCCCATTAGCATCAGGAACTCCCCGCGGTTGAGGGATAATTGGACATCCTCAAGGGCAAAACCTTTCTGCCCCCGGTAACGGTACTGAAGATTGCGTATTTCCACGACGGGTTCGCTCATTAAGCCTCCAGAAGACCTACATCAATGCTGTAAATAATTGAAAACCTGCCTGAAGAATAGGTTACGATTCTCAGACAGGCTGCTCCAAAGGTGATCTCGATCAAGGGAAATCAGACCAGAAAATTGAAAATTTATATTTTGAATCATTAATACACTTACCGAATTTGTCAATGACCTTTTGACTCATAAGATAATTCCATAAAGAGACAAACCAAAGAAGGTTGATCAAAAGTAAAAAATTTATAAAGACCAACCTATTATAACGCACTTTGTTGAGCTGCTAGATGTAAACGAATGCCCAATGGCAAGCCACCAGGTTCTGCCTGGCATGGAAATATTAATCCGTTTTCCCGGGCTGCTCACCGTAACCCGCGGATCTGCGGATGACTTCCTGGATTTCCTCAACGCCAAGGTTCACTGGTAATCCCACGGACCTTGAAATTAAATATACCTTGGCAACATATTCGACCAGTTCTGCCGTGGAAAAAGCTTTCCTCAGGTTGGGCCCCACCGCGGCCAAACCATGATTGGCCATCAACACCGCGTTCCTGTCACCTATGACACGGCAGATACTTTCCGCCAGGTTGTGGGTACCAAAGGTCGCATAGGGTGCCAGGGGCACCGAACCGCCCGCGCTCCCCAGCAGGTAGTGCACAGCCGGCAGCTCCCACCGCAAGCAAGCCAGCACGGTCGCATATTCGGAGTGGGTATGGACGACGGACCTGATATCTGGTCGATGCTTGATCAAAGCCAGGTGAAAGGCCATTTCAGATGAGGGCTGCAGATGACCATCCACGCGAGTGCCAGCCATGTCCACCACCACCACATCCTCCGGGCCAATCGCTTCATAGGGGACACCAGACGGGGTGATGGCCAGCAGGGTTTTATCCTCGTTGCACAGGCTGATGTTACCGCCGGTCCCCTTGACCAGGCCGGAGGTGATCATTTTGACCCCATATTTTGCAACAGTGGTTCTTTCTTCGGAGAGGATCATTTTTGTATCCTTCATTGTTTTCGATTTCAACCAAGATGAACGGGGATTATTATACAGGAATTCAAGAATATTGGGTACTCAACAGCTTTCCAACTTCCCTGTTTCTAAAACTTGATTACCTTAAAACTTCAACGTTGGTTCTTTTTCCCGCCTGCCGACCGTGTTGAAAATGATCACCACTAAAACAGAAAGCCCACCCAGGGCAAGGAAGCCCATCACCACATAGGGGAAAAATACCTCCCAAGGGATAAAAAGGCCCTCGTAAGGGTCAAGCACATAATTCGACCGCAGAAAGGCTGTCGACCCAACCTGGATAACCTCTTCCATGGGGATCGACCAGGTACTGACCCCAGCAGCAGGCTGCACCCCATTCGTGGTGGTTATTTGAGGCGTCGTTAAGCTGACAATGTAGGTGGCGTTGGAGAGATCCATTAAGTTTATGCCCGGGATGGTAAGAGGGGAATTACCCACATCGATGACTTGTGTGAAACGGAAATTCCCCTCCTGTTCAATAAACTCGATCTGGATCGGGCCAATGCGCCGCGCCTGCCCAAATACAGCAGTGAAATCAGCGATCGCCAATTCGACCGTGTCCCAGGTACGGCCGCCGGCCAGATATTGATCATAGGTGACCGAGGTCACATTTTCATCCCGCGACAGGGTATCAAACAGGTCCTCCAGCCGCAGCCCTTCAGGAATCGACTCTTGAAACACCTCATAGTCCTCCGTTCGGATGCCAACCTCAAAGCGCAGCGTGCCAGAACCATCGTCAAACACAGTCACTTCTTCCACCAGGGACACACAACCGCTCAATAAGACCAGGCTGAGGGCAGCTGTGAGAAAGATAATCATTCGGTTCTTGTTCATATCAATTTCAGTGTTCTTAATCGCCAACCAAAGACACGTAAAAATTATATTGCATCCCCAAAATAAGGCAATGCCGATCAGGAGTGGGTTGTCTACACCTTTAGCTTAAAAATCAGGCTGGCTGAAGATAGTTTCCTTGATTTTTTTAACATTTCTCGGCATAATTAGCTTGTCAGACAAATCGATCTAATTCACCGGAATCATTGATCACCATCTATACTATGAAAGGAAAAATTAATGAGCCAAAAACCCGACACCCCTTACACCCCCACAAAACTCAACCGGCGAAACCCCGTTCCATCCGATATTGAAATCGCCCAGGAGGCAGAGCTAAAACCAATTTCTTTGGTAGCTGAGGAGCTTGGCCTATTACCAGATGAAATCGAACCCTACGGGAAACACATCGCCAAAGTCAACCTTTCGGTCCTGGAACGATTGGCAGATGTGCCGGATGGCAAGTACATCGATGTGACCGCCATCACCCCGACACCCCTCGGGGAGGGCAAGACCACAACCACGGTCGGCCTGAGCCAGGCGCTGGGCGCACACCTCGGTAAGCGGGTGCTGACCGCCATCCGGCAGCCCAGCCAGGGGCCAACTTTTGGGATCAAGGGCGGCGCAGCCGGCGGCGGTTACAGCCAGGTGATCCCCATGGAGAATTTCAACCTACACCTGACCGGTGATATTCATGCCATCACAGCAGCCAATAACCTGATCGCGGCCGCAATTGAAACCCGCATGTACCACGAGTCCTACCAGAGCGACGAAGCGCTGTTCAGACGCCTTTGTCCACCTGATGAAGACGGCAACCGTACCTTTGGTGTCAACATGCTGGGTCGCTTAAAAAACCTGGGCATCGATAAAACCGACCCAAATGACCTAACAGAAGAAGAACGGCGCCGATTTGTTCGCTTAAACGTCGACCGGGATACCCTCACCTGGCAGCGTGCCACCGATACCAACGACCGGATGCTGCGCGGCATAACTGTCGGCCAGGGACCTGGCGAAAAAGACTTCAACCTTGAAACCAGCTTCTATATCACGGTCGCCAGCGAATTGATGGCCGTTCTGGCGCTGGCCACCAGCCTGCAGGATATGCGCGAGCGCATTGGCCGCATCGTTTTAGCGCTGGATACCGACGGGAACCCGGTCACCGTGGAGGATGTTGGTGTGGCTGGTGCCGCCACCGTCTTGATGAAAGACACCCTCATGCCGACCCTGATGCAGACCCTGGAAGGCACACCGGTCTTCGTCCACGCCGGTCCCTTTGCCAATATCGCCCACGGTAACAGCTCTATAATGGCAGACATGATCGGCCTGAAACTGGCCGACTACGTGATCACCGAATCCGGCTTCGGCTCCGATATGGGCATGGAGAAGTTCTTTGACATCAAATGCCGCTATTCCGGTAATATCCCCGATGTGGTCGTGTTGGTCGCCACCATCCGGGCACTCAAGATGCACGGCGGTGGCCCCAAGGTGACCGCAGGTGCCCCCCTGGCACCGGAATATGTCAAGGAGAACCTTGAATTGGTGCAAGCCGGCTTGGATAACCTGATGGCACATATTGAGAATGCCAATCACTACGGTGTATCCGTTGTTGTTGCCATCAACCGCTTCTACACCGATACCGACGCCGAACTTGAACTGGTCAGGAAAGCCTGCCTCGAGAGCGGCAAGGTGGTCGACGCGGTCGTCACCAACCATTGGGAAGAAGGCGGCGCCGGCTCAATTGATCTGGGTAAAGCCGTCATCAAAGCGGCCGAAAAGGAATCAGAATTCAAATTCCTTTATCCCCTGGATATCTCCATCAAGGACAAGATCGAAACCATCGCCAGGAAGATCTACGGCGCGGACGGCGTTGATTATTCACCAGAAGCAGAGCAGCAAATTGAAGGATATACCCGCCTGGGCTATGATAAGATCCCGATTTGTATGGCGAAGACCCACCTGAGCTTAAGCCATGACCCAACGCTTAAAGGACGCCCCACGGGCTACCGCATCCCGATTCGATCCGTGAATGCCTCCATAGGCGCGGGATTTCTCTACCCGCTGCTGGGCACCATGAGTACCATGCCGGGTCTACCCACCCGGCCGGCCTATTACGACATCGACATCGATTTCGAAACCGGCCGCATCATCGGTCTTTCATAAAGTTCCATCACAACACCATGCTCCCCGGCTCATTCATGCCGGGGAGTTTTTCTTTAAGTAATGATTCCAGTAGAAATAATGACATCCTGAATTGATGCGGGTATGCTTAAACCGCACATCAGGGTGATTCGCTTCCCAAAAATAAACCAGACCTGCTTTGAAAAAATACTTGGTTATGTCTTTACTGTCTCGATTAACAAAATCTTTGGAAGGATAGGGTTTATATGAGTGAAATTACCGTCCTCGGATTGGGAAAGATGGGTTCAGCACTGGCTCGGGCTTTATTAAATGATAGCTGGAAGGTAACCGTCTGGAACCGGACAGAATCGAAAGCTAAACCCCTCATTGAAGCAGGAGCTGAATTAGCCGATAACCCAGCCTCGGCTATCCTAACCAGCCCGGTCTTCATTGTTTGTGTGCTGAATTATGACATCGCACAGAAAATCCTCTCACAAGTGGAAGTGAGGGAATCGTTGCCGGGAAAGGTTATGATCCAGTTGAGCAGCGGCACCCCTCGAGAAGCCCATGAAAGCAAAGCCTGGATCAATCGTCATCAAGCTGAATATCTTGATGGGGAAATCATGGTCTACCCAGAATTGATAGGGAAACCGGATGGAGAAATTTTGATTGCCGGTGATGAGACAGAATTCAAGCGCTGTGAACCTCTTTTAAAATCCCTGGCTGACAATATCACTTACCTGGGTGAAGAAATAGGCGCACCCCTGGCTTATGGCTGGGCCATGGGATCGGTTTTATGGGGTGCATTGCTGGGAGCACTGCATGGTGCCCGTATCTGCGAGGTGGAGGGTTTGGCGATTGATCAATTTGCCCAAAGGCTGAATAAAAGAGATATGGATACCATAAACGGTGCAGTTCAAGATATTCTGAATCGAATCAAAGAAGACCGGTATGATGAATCCCAGGGCACTTTGAATGTTGCTGCTGATGCTGCCGAAAGATTATTACAGCACGCATATGAGGCCAAGATCAATACAGACTTCCCTCATTATGCTGCCACAACCCTCAAGAAAGGGATCGATGCAGGCCTCGGGCATGAGGAAATGGCTGCTTTTATCAAGATTCTACGTGGAAGTGCAGAAAATCCTGATGGACAATAAATTATTTCAGTCAAAACAATAAATTGCTGTGGACAATGCCCTCATTTCTCTTGTCTCTACCATGGATGCTAATCTCCTTAATTAGCCGGTGCGCTTTCTAATCCCCGATCAAACAGCTCAGGCGTAACAATAACATAACGATAACACACCAGATCAAAGGAAACCAGGTAAAATATAGAACAGCAGTAGAGATGGATTGACGAGATAAACCCGGATGAGAAACACCTTTTCATCCACCGCAACGATGCAGATTGGGCTTATGAGCAACCTTTCCCTGAACGAACAGTACCTTGTCGATAAAGACGGCCGCCGGGTGGGCGTGGTTTTGAGCATCCAGGCGTACCAACAATTGCTAAACCGTTTGGAAGAACTGGAAGCCTTCCGATCTGCCCGTGAAGAAATCAACATTGTCGACCAACTCCTTGCGGAAGCCAGGCAGTCGGAACCTGAAGAATCCTTGCCCACGTTTAGACGACGGCAAGGTCCAGGCGGGATGGTCGTAATCTAACCCAGGAGGTTTAAATGGAAAAAAGACGTTTTGGCCGCACGAACCACATGAGCACCTTGGCGGTCTTTGGGGCAGTCGCCTTGGGGCAAATAGATCAAGCTGCGGCAGACAAAGTCGTCCAGCAGGTCATCGATGCCGGTGTCAACCACATTGACATCGCACCATCCTATGGCCAGGCAGAACAGCGCCTGGGCCCGTGGATGCCGCGCATCCGGGAGGATTTTTTCCTGGGCTGTAAAACAATGGAACGCACCAAGCAGGGTGCCATCGACGAGTTTCACGAATCGCGGGCGCGGCTGCAGGTGGACGCCTTTGACCTCTACCAACTCCACGCCATCACCACCATGGAAGAGCTGGATCAGTGTACTCAAGCCGGCGGCTCATTGGAGGGCGTGATCGAGATGCGCGAAAAAGGCCTGACCCGCTTCATCGGCATTACCGGCCACGGCATGCAGGCGCCCGCCCTGTTCCTGGAAGCCCTGCGCCGCTTTGATTTTGATACGGTTTTGTTCCCGATTTACCCCGCCCTGTTTGCCGATGAGGCCTACCGCTCTCAGACCCTGACCTTACTTGATACCTGCGAAGAGAAAGACGTCGGCGTGATGACGATCAAGGCCATCTGCAAAGAACCCTGGGGTGATCGCGAAAAACGCTACCACACCTGGTATGTCCCTTTTGATGATCCACCGACCATTCAGAAAAATATCAACTTCGTGCTCTCACACAAGCTGACCCATTACTGTACAGCAGGGGATTACCGCCTGCTGGGAATGGTGCTGGATGCCTGTGAGAACTATGAAGCGATGAATGCAGCTGAGCAAGAAGCGTTGATCAAAGAACAATCCGAACTAGCGCTGATCTTTTAGTTCAATTCGTCAACCCCTCATTCCCCTCATCCGTCGCCCCTCCTCAGATCAGGGTTATCATTGACTTCTTTTGGGAGAAGACGCAGGTCGGGTTCCGTTCTTGAACCCGCCGTAATTAATTATCGCAATCACATCGAGCCTCACAACCGGCTAAATTGCACCTCATCCTGGGCATGAACTTAGAGACCTAGGGTTAAAGGCTATCTCAGATTTGGAGACAATTGAGATCATAAGTAATTAAATATTTTTTGAACCGCGAAGATCGCAAAGATCACAGAGAAAAAGGATGCTTATCTTTTATTTTCCTTTGTGTCCTTTATGGTTCAATGTTTTTTCTTGATATGCGCCGGTAAGGTAAGTGGCGAGTTGATAAAAATTTTTTATAACCACAAAGTTAGGTGGTGTAGATTCAATAAAATAACCAAAACTAACCCTTGCGAATAGCTGGACAATTTTGGAATTATTTATTTAATTTTTAATGGACTTGGCCTAGCTTAATTATTTTAACTTCTCCTCTTTGATAAACAATAGGAGAATCTTTGAACCATTCAGAATCAATTTCTCCAAAACCTTCTCCCAAATATAGATAATCAATTTCATTTTTCTCAATGAAAGAGTTAATTAAAAACATATCTGATCTGTTTTCTGGAAAATAGACCCTTCGGTTAGTGAAAGCAGTTATCCAACCTCCACCCCCGATAGGTTTATATTGATTTCCCCAAAGGGCTGAATTAACCAAAATTCTTGAAGCCTCAGCAGTGTTCACTTCTATCCAATTGAAGGCATCAAGATCATTTTCAGTTACCATGACCACTCTCGGATTAAGAATGGCGCTTTGATGATATCCGGAAATTAAGGTGCATATGATGATTAAAGCCCAACCAATTACTATTAAAAATTTAGATAGTTTCTTATGATTAATACGCACCGCAATAGAATGAATCTGTGATCTTATAATATCAGATGCATAAATAACACCAATCCCTGCTAACATACTCATTGGAATGGGTAAAAAGTAAATTAAATTTTCAAAAGAGAGAATTGATGCGCCAAGAATCAACTGTAAGAGAAAGATGATAATATTAGCAAAAACTGTCCAAAGAGCGAAAAAAGGCACAAGTTTATTACCCTTATGAAGCAAGATAATAATCAGCATGATAGATATCAAATATAGTGCCCATCCTCCTTTCTGTGCAGTAAGACCAAATGCATAAACATAATCCACACTTTCAGCGTTGAATCTATTTTGATTGACAACTGAAATCCAATCACCAGAAAAAAAGAAATCTATGGCTCGAAACAATAAGTATCCCATACCAAATAGAAGCACCACAAACACGCCCAAAACACGTCTATTTTTGGTCAAATCACCAAATAGCCTGCGTTCTTTTGATACATAAATGATATATACCGATAATAAACCGGCAATAAATAATAGAAAAGCGCCGTAGTGGGTGAACCCCAACAAAAAGATCATAACACTTATGAAAAGTTTATACTTTGAGCTATTTAGGAAATTGATCGTGAATAATAAACTAATCGGTATGAGCGCCAAACCCATGGCGAATGGAAATCTGCTCCAATTTACCAAATAATTTGGAAAGGGTGATAAAAACCAATAAATGAGCAAGCCAATCCAGGCTGCTTCGAATGATTTGGTCACTTTTCGAGCAAAAATAAAAAAACTGAAACCAGATATGAGAATTACCCACTGCCCAGCAAGAAGAATTGCCTGATGGGTCTTGACACCAAATAACTGATTCAGGAAAACCGCCAGTGCGTGAAATCCAGTTGGGTAGATTGATCCTGTTAATAAACTATTGTTAAACAAAATACCTTCCACTAACTGATAATGGAACAGACCGTCAAACCATAAAGGAGCAAGCACTTCAGAGATTTGCCAAGAATAAATCCAAGTGGCAAACAAGAATGCCGCAATTAAACAATAAGATTCTTTTCTAATGGCAACTGGAAAGGAACTATTTGATCTATCTTTATTATTAAGAATTATGAATATGAAATTTCCAATTGTAAAAGCAAGGGTTATAAGTGGGACATATCTGTATGGGATGTTAGATAAACCACAAATCAATAGAAAAAGAATAATGATAGCAATTCCAAGGAATAAAGACATGATCAGTAAATTATCCCAACTTAAATCATCTTTTTGATAAAGAATAAAAACTGGCCCAACACCAGTAGCTGTGATAAAAAGTGAAAAACCAATCGAGATTAGAAAGTAATGGACTGTTGTTCTTACAGCCTCAATATTTGGTAAAAGATCATAACCATAAAATTCCAGTACAATGCTATAAAAATCTGGGGGGAGAAACTCACCTCCATTAATGTCTAGTTTACTGATTGCCCCCCAAATACCATAAACGCCTTGCGGTGCATCGGAATAAAAAGTGATCTTAACTGGATTTTCTTGATCAAAATGCTGTGAAACTCGATGGATTTTACACTGCTGGAAAAAAAATACCTGAAATAACGGACACTTCTGTTCATAAATAAGTCCGGAATTGTGAAACAATATTTTTACATAAAGAGGGTGTCGAAATGATAGTGAAATATCATTCAGTTTCGGGAAAAAAAGTATTGTGTCAACATTTAGATCATCAAACTCTTGACTGATTGGATGGTTTTCAAATACAGGTATTAGAGAATTGGATTTTGCTTGCCTAAAACCCTTCGACGCAAACCTAGTCGTTGTCGATCGTAAAATGATTATGACAATAAGAAAGAAAAGAAAAGTTACACCATAAATTAATTTATATGGTTGATAACTATTTCCTGATTTTAATGACATCCACAAGCCTGATCAAGGATATATCGGTTTTGTGTCTTCTTGTGCTATGATCTGCTTGATATCGATTGCTACCACTTCATGATCATCGAGACCTAAAACTTTGGCCAATTGATCAATGGCTCTGAACCCAACTGGCACATCGATGCCCCCATAAAGCGTCCACCAGGGGGTTTTTTGTGGTTCAACATCTATCTGAAGATAGGGTGTGATGTTTACATAAGGTCCAGCCGCACCGTAAAGATAGAGATTGAAGCGAGGGCCAATATACCCTTTCAAAGATGCTGCGTATTGAGGAACCGGTGGGGTAAATGAAAAAGCATAATCTACATGTGCAATAGGGCTCCATCCTGAGAAATCTTGATATTGGATGCCTGCCCTCATGGATAATTCGGTTGAGACTTCTGCAGATAACCAGAGAACTACACTGCCATCAGCTCCGGCAACAAGGTCCAAAATCGGCACAAATACAATTGGAACATGACCAGCCATGATCGTAATTGGAGAAAAGACTTGTGTTGCCAAAATCATTTCTTCTTCCAGGGTGTATAAAACTGACCCAGTCGTAATCTTAAGTGAATTTCTAATAGAATTGGAATTTGTTAGGGAAAAACGCTCGACCTGAAAGAACCGCATCCTTAGATAGGAGATGAACGCCATATCAAACTCGATAAATCCCGAGGCCAAAACCTGATCATGATCGGTTGACAGATCACCATCGAGGTCATATAAGACAACATCATCAATTTGAAAAGTAAAAGTCAAAGGTGCTCTCTCGTTGGTTGGCAGCATTGTCACGCCGGGTAAAGCGTTCAATGATGTCACCTGTTCAGGGCTTAATGTCTCCTGAATAAATACTGAACCATCCTGGATTGCCTCTTCGAGCATAGCTGGCTCGGTAGTGATGATAATTGATTCCCCTAAGTAAGCGATATCTGCGACTTTTCTCAGGTAACCATTCGGTGCATTTTCTGATACGCCGCTGACCATAATATCACCCACATCAAGCGCTTCCAATTCTGTTGTGGTCTGTGTAAATGTGAAAACTATCCCATCGGATTGGGCAGGATCAAGAAATTGGTTTGATTCATCGGTCAAAACCTCAGTTTTATCAGCAATCACTGGTTCAAGGATGAGCACTTCAAAATCCTGACTTTCCGTGGTTGATGAACTGATTTTCCTCTCTGCTGGGGAAAAATCAACGCCCTCCATGAATGCACGCAGCACATACATTCCAGATAACGAATCAATGGAATAATAACCATTAGCATCGGTAACAGCACTTGGAATGGTGCTCCGACTTTCTTCAGGCAGTTGTGCTTGAGATACATCAAATGACTGCAGAATCAATGGGAGGAAAATCTGGTGACCAGAAACAGGTTCGGCAAGGATGGTTACGCCTTCCACACCTTTCCCGTTGCCATCGGTAACCCGACCAGATATCGAATAGTTTGCGGCTTGCCCAGATATGGGATTAATCGCAAAAAACATGCTTAAAATGATAAGACTAGATAACAAACTGACAAAGATTCTTTTCATTGTGAGCCCCTTATTTAAAATACACAGGTTTCGCAAAATAATAACATATTTTTTAAATCATTGCAAGAAACTTTTAATAAAATATCATAAATTCTGGATAAGTAAACTGGTAAGTATACCTTCAACGTCTCAGGTGATTTGTTAGATTCTTCCCAATAAACGGAAGATCCTATATCATAAAATAGAATTCTTCGGAAGATAAAAAACAGACTTTCTTTCACAGTGTTTATCAAGTGATCCTTCTAAGAACGGCTGCCAAGAAGTTTGAGAGATTATTAAAACGGATTAATTCTCCTCACTGAAGCCATATCGCCAGAATCTGGATGACTTTTCGCATAAATGCTAAAAAAGCTGACCAGCAAGATGGTCAATGGATGATGAAGAATGAATATAAAAGGATTTATTGGGTGAAAAAAGAATCACAGAAGACCAAGATCTGCCGATTTCGAGATACAACTGTACAGCTATCCAGAATTACCCTTAGGTTAATGATGTCGAAGTATCTGTGTCACCAGCATCATCAAACGAGCAAAAGCATATGATTGTTATAAACCCCTCAAAAGCAAAAAATTTCATTTCCGAGAAGCCTTGACAACCTCGATTAATGCCCCATTTCAACATGATGCGCGAATGTCTCTGTGGGCGCAAATGGCTGAAGAAAAAGCATGATCAAAATCACATCGATTGATGATTACAACCAAACTATCCTTTAGGATGATTTTGCTACAAGAGAAACGTCATAAGTTCATTTCCAGACAGACCAAGAATTGACCGAAACCATTGGCCTGCTATTCTTTTACCACTTGGACTTTCTTCGTGTATTTCCTTTTGGCCAATGCGATGAAAATGTTTGTAAAATAAATGAATATTTCCGTGAGAAAAGTCTCCTGTCTGTACCAGCATGGGTAATAAGACCGGTGTATTTCTGCCACGGTTGGATTATACAACCTTATGACCGACGGCCAATCGCACTCCCGGCCCAAGAGACCTGCGAGATTAAAAGTGCACATCCCCCTGTTATCATGTATAATTCCCCTTTGATGGATATCAACGAACTCACCCAGGCGATGGACCGCTTTGTGGCTGCCAAGGGCTGGTACCAGTCCGACAGCCCGCGCCCGCAGACCCTCAAGAACCTGGCTGCTTCCCTGTGTATTGAATCGGCCGAGGTGCTGGAGCTATTCCAATGGGTCGAGCGGGCACCCGATCAAACGGCACTGGCGAGTGAGCTGGCCGATGTGACCCTCTACCTGCTGCAGTTGGCACGCGTGGCGGGAATCGACCTGGAACACGCGGTGCTTGACAAGCTGTCACACAATTACCAGCGCCAATGGGACCAAGACCAGCCACAAGAAAGGGAGCAACATGTCGAAGATCATTAGCGTTTTTGGTGGCTCCGCCCCAAAACCCGGCACACCCCCCTACCAGGAAGCCTACCGCCTTGGTGAGCTGTTGGGCGGCGCAGGTTTTACCGTCATGACCGGCGGCTACACCGGCACCATGGAAGCCGCCTCCCGGGGCGCCAGTGAAGCCGGCGGGCACGTCATCGGTGTCACCAG
>Ga0114946_10000953_pt1 | contig 19979 bp, 16 predicted proteins | sample WalLakDeSediment_FD_88676 | JGI IMG/M metagenome (GOLD analysis project Ga0114946, IMG submission 88676) | Lake sediment microbial communities from Walker lake, Nevada to study Microbial Dark Matter (Phase II) - Walker Lake 11/02/13 Deep Sediment | ecosystem: Environmental > Aquatic >...
AAGCGCGCGCCGGAGATCTTCGCCGCCGCTTCGAAATCCAGCAGCCCGAGATCGACATGATCTTTCGGCGCGAAGTCGAACGTGCGCGGCGCGCCCCAGCGGCGGACCTCTAGATTGGCGCTCTCGTCGCGGCCGTCGGGCACGCTCGCATCAAGCAAGTTAGGCAAGTCATACAGCGCCGCGTCGAGCTCGACCTGCACCGCGGCGAGCTCTTCTTCGGCAGCCTTCAGGCGATCACCCAGGTCCGCCACCTCCGCGAGCAGTGGCGCGGCGTCCTCGCCGGCGGCCTTGGCGCGGCCGATGGCCTTGGAGCGCGTGTTGCGCTCGTTGCGCAGCTCATCGGTGCGCACCTGCAGCGCCTTGCGGCGCTCCTCGAGGCCGGCGAAGCGCGCCGTGTCGAGCTGGTAGCCCCGCCGGCCGAGCGCTGCCGCCGTGCCCGCGAGGTCATTCCTGAGCAGTCTGGGATCGAGCATGTCCGTACGTGTCCTTAGTCCGTTGCCTGGTCTTTGCCTTGATCGGCTGCGCGCTCGGCACCGACGTCGCGCTCCCCGCGCGGCGCCGCCCGCGACCGCAGCGCCGCGAGCTTCTCGCCGATCTTGAGCTCGAGGCCCCGCGGCGGCGGCTCATAATAGCGACGCGGCGGCATTTCTTCAGGGAAATAATTCTCGCCGGCCGCGTAGGCGTCCTGCTCGTCGTGGGCGTAGCGATAGTCCCGTCCATAGCCGAGGCCCTTCATCAGCTTCGTCGGCGCGTTGCGCAGGTGCAGCGGTACCGGCAGCGAGCCGAACTTCACGGCGTCGGCCTGCGCAGCGCCGAAGGCGACATAAACGGCATTGCTCTTCGGCGCGCAGGCCAGGTAGGCCACGGCCTGCGCGAGCGCCAGCTCGCCCTCCGGGCTGCCGAGCCGCTCGTACGCGTCCCAGGCATCGAGCGCCAGCGCCAGCCCGCGCGGGTCGGCGTTGCCGATGTCCTCGCTGGCCATGCGCAGCACGCGGCGCGCGATGTAGGCCGGGTCACAGCCGCCGTCGAGCATGCGCGCCAGCCAGTACAACGCGGCATCGGGATCGGTGCCGCGCACCGCCTTGTGCAGGGCCGAGATCTGGTCGTAGAAAGCCTCGCCGCGCTTGTCGAAGCGACGATGGCCGCCGGCCAGCAGGCCCGCGAGAGTGGTCTCGTCGAGTTGGCGCGTGCCGCCGGCCGTCGCCGTGGCGAGGTCCGCGGCGAGCTCGAGCAGGTTGAGCGCGCGCCGCGCATCGCCATCGGCCGCGTCGGCGAGCGCCTCGAGCTGCTCGCGCGGCAGCTCGGGGGCGTCTGCGCCGAGGCCGCGCTCCGGGTCGGCGAGCGCCTGCTCGAGGATGCCGAGCAGCGCCTCGCGCGACAGGGCCTTCAACACGTACACCCGCGCCCGCGACAGCAGCGCGCTGTTGAGTTCGAAGCTGGGATTCTCGGTGGTTGCGCCGATGAAAGTCAGCGTGCCGTCTTCGACCCACGGCAGGAATGCGTCCTGCTGCGCCTTGTTGAAGCGGTGCACCTCGTCGAGGAACAGCACGGTGCGCCGCCCCGCGGCCCGCAACGCTTGCGCGCGCTCCACTGCGGCGCGCACGTCCTTGACGCCGGCGAGCACCGCCGACAGGCCGATGAACTCCGCCTCGTATTTGCTTGCGATCAGCCGCGCGAGGGTGGTCTTGCCGCTGCCCGGCGGGCCCCACAGCACCATGGAGTGCAGGCCGGCGCCGGCCACTGCGCGCGCCAGCGGCGCACCCGCCCCGACCAGGTGACCCTGGCCCGCGAATTCCTCGAGGGTGCGCGGCCGCATGCGGTCGGCCAGCGGCCGGCCGTCGTCACCGCCGCTCACCGGCCCTCTCCGCCGACGCCCGCCACCGCCTCGACCTGGCGACACCAGTTGCCCGGCAGCAGCCACGCGGCCGCGATACCGCCGGCGACGCCCAGCGCATTAGCCGCCATATCGAGCCACTCCGCAGAGCGGGCTTCGGTCAGCCAGCCCTGCGCCAACTCGATCGACGCACCGAGCGCCAGCAGCCCCACGGCGATGCGCAGCCAGTGGTGGCGACCGGCCGCACCCATAAACACGAAGGCGAGCCCCGCATAAGCCGCGAAGTGCATGAACTTGTCGGACACGCCGGCCGGCATCGAGGCGCCGGCCGGCGCGAGGCTGCCGACCACCACTGTCAGCACCATCAGCCAGCCCAGCGCGTACCAGGCCCGCTGGTAGCGCGGCGCGTCCTCAGAAGCCATCGTCGCGGATGACGTCGGTCCCGGGCGGCGGCGTGAACTGGAATAGCGCAGCGTCGAGCGGCGGGTTGACGCGCACGCCCGAGAAACGGATCACCGTCGTCTGGCCGAGCGCATCGATCAGTTCCATCGCGCCCAGTTGACCGGCCTCGAAACCGACCCGGACGCCCGCGAAGTCGGCGGCCTCGGACAGCGGCGCCAGCTCCACCCAGTCGTAGCCGTCCTCGAAATAGGCGGCGCCGATGCGGAAGGAATCCTCCAGCAGCCCGTCGCCCGACAGCAGCATCGCCGGCGTGCTCGACAGGCCGTCATCCAGCCGCCGCACCGTCGCCTGCTCCAGGTCGGGATCGAACAGCCACAGGTGCTCGCCGTCCGCGACCACCAGCTGCGGCGCCGGGGTCACGTAATCCCAGCGGAAGCGCTGCGGACGGTGCAGGTAAAAGGTGCCCTCGCTGACCTGGGCGCGTCCGCTGTCACCCTCCAGCAGCACCTGGCTGAAGCGCGCTTCGAAGGTCACGGTCTCGGCCAGGAAAGCGCGCAGCTGCGCGGGCGCGACGGCCTCGGGCTCGGCCGCCATCGCCGGGGTGAGCGCGGCCGCGGCCAGCCAGCATGCGGCCAGGGCAATCGGGAAAGCGGGGCGGTGCATCATGCGGACTCCGGGTTGGCTCGTTGCGCGGCTCATGGTGCGGGTCATGGTGCGGGTCATGGTGCGGGTCATGGTGCGGGTCATGGGCGCGGTGTTGGACACGGGCGCGCGGGGAAAGGTCCCCGGTCTAGTCCTTGGGCGGCGGCGGCGCGAGCACCTCGCGGCTGCCATTGGACTGCAGCGGCCCGACCAGCCCGGCCTCCTCCATGGTCTCGACCAGGCGTGCGGCGCGGTTGTAGCCGATCTTCAGGCGCCGCTGCACGCCGGAGATGGAGGCCTTGCGTGTCTCGGTGACGATGCGCACCGCCTCGTCATACAGGGCGTCCTGTTCGCCGTCGTCTTCCATGCCGCCGCCCGCCTGCGGCGACAGGCCCGGGATCGGCAGCAACGGACCTTCAAGCACCTCGTCGAGGTACACGGGCGGGCCGGAAGCCTTGAGGTGCTTGACCACGCGGTGCACCTCGGCGTCGGACACGAACGCGCCGTGCACCCGTTGCGGCACGCCGGTGCCGGGCGGCAGGTAGAGCATGTCGCCGTGCCCGAGCAGGCTCTCGGCGCCCATCTGGTCGAGGATGGTGCGCGAGTCCACCTTGGCCGAAACCTGGAAGGCGATGCGCGACGGGATGTTGGCCTTGATCAGGCCGGTGATGACGTCCACCGAGGGACGCTGCGTGGCGAGGATGAGGTGGATGCCCGAGGCGCGCGCCTTCTGCGCCAGGCGTGCGATGAGCTCCTCGACCTTCTTGCCGACCACCATCATCAGATCGGCGAGCTCGTCGATCACCACCACCACGTAGGGCAGCGGCTCGAGCAGCGGCGCCTGGACGCCCTCGATGTGCTCCTCGGGCTTGAAGAAGGGATCGCGCAGCGGCTCGCCGCGTTGCTCAGCCTCCTTCAGCTTGCGGTTGAAGCCGCCGACGTTGCGTACGCCCAGCGTGGCCATCAGCCGGTAGCGTCGCTCCATCTCGCCGACACACCAGCGCAGCGCGTTGGCGGCTTCCTTCATGTCCGTGACCACCGGCGTCAGCAGGTGCGGGATGCCCTCGTAGACCGACAGCTCCAGCATCTTCGGATCGACCATGATCAGCCGCACCTGGTCGGGCGACGCCTTGTACAACAGCGACAGCACCATGGCGTTGATGGCCACCGACTTGCCCGAGCCGGTGGTGCCGGCAATCAGGAGATGCGGCATGCGCGCGAGATCGGCCACGATGGGCACGCCGCCGATGTCCTTGCCAAGCGCCAGCGCGACAGGCGACTTCATCTCGTCGTAGGCGCGCGAGGCCAGGATCTCGCCGAGCGTGACCAGCTCGCGCGACTCGTTGGGGATCTCGAGGCCGACGGTCGGCTTGCCCGGGATGACCTCGACCACGCGCACGGCAATGGCCGACAGCGCGCGGGCGAGATCCTTGGCTAGGTTGCTGATCTGGCTGACCTTGACGCCCGGCGCCGGCGACAGCTCGAAGCGCGTCACCACCGGGCCGGGATGCACCGCGACCACCTCGACTTCCACGCCGAAGTCGCGGAGCTTCAGTTCGACCAGCCGTGACATGGCCTCGAGCGCCTCATCGGAGTAGCCGCCAACCCGTGGCGGGGCCTCGTCCAGCAAGCCCAGCGGCGGGATTTCGCCCGGCGCCGGCGTACCGAACAACGGCACCTGGCGCTCCTTCTCGACTCGCTCGCTCTTCTCCGCCGGCGCGATCACCGGCTCGATGCGCGGCGGCGCCTTGCGCACTACGCTCTGTTTCTTGCGCTCGACCGATTCCTGGCGCGCCTGCGCCGCCTTGCGCCCGGCGATCCGGTCGCGCAACAAGTCCACGGCGCGCTGTCCGGCGGCGACGGCGGTGATGGTGACGCGACCCACCCGGTCCATGACCGCCAGCCAGGACATGCCGGAAAACAGCGACACTCCGGCGAGCCAGAGCGCCAGCAGCAGCAGCGTCGCGCCGAGGAAGCTCAGCATGGACTGCAGCCCGAAGCCGGCCAGCTGGCCGACGATCCCGCCGGCCGTCTCCGGCAGGCCATTGCCGGAAAAGTGCAGCGTCGCCAGGCCGCAGCTGGCCGCGAGGGTGACGATGAAGCCGCCGATGCGCAGGCCTAGCACCCGTCCCGACGGCAGCCCGGACTCGTCGCGGCTCTTGAGCGCCAGCCAGCCGGCGCCGGCGAGCAGCACCGGGAACAGGTAGGCGGCATGACCGAACAGCACGTAGAGGAAGCTCGAGATATACGCCCCGGCAGGCCCGGCGGCATTGCTGATGCCGCGCCCGGAACCGGTGGACGAGAAGCCGGGATCGGACGGATCGTAGCTCGCCAGCGCCCACAGCAGGATCAACGCGAGGGCGAAGCCGATCCAGAGCACGCCCTCGCGGGCCGCCCGTCCGACGGACAGCCCCATCAGCCGGGGCTTGGTCTCAGTCGCTTTCGCCAATCTATCAATCCACGCGAACTATAGTCGCCAAGTAACTGTTTGAAATGACCGTTTTACAACGCGCCTACGCTACTTGAAAAGCGCGGGATGGACAACCTCCCCGCCGTCCACGTTGATGCCCTTTTGCAGCGAGGCCACGCCGCGCCAGTTGCCGGCCGCGAGTCGCATGACATAGGGGGCGATCGCCGCCGACAGGGCCTGCGAGGAGGTGCGCGGCACCGCGCCGGGCATGTTGGTCACCGTGAAATGCACCACGCCGTGCTCGACGTAGGTGGGGTCGGTCCAGGTGGTCGGCCGGGTAGTCTCGATGCAGCCCCCCTGGTCCACGGAGATATCCGCGATCACGCTGCCCGGCTGCATGGCCTTGACCATGTCCTCGCTCACCACGTGCGGGGCCCGCTCGCCGGTCACCAGCACCGAGCCGATGACGATGTCCGCCTCGGCCACCGCACGCGCCACGTCGGCGCTGTGCGGATACAGCCCGGTGACGTTCGCGCCGATAGCCCGCGCCGCCACCAGCTTGTCGCGGTCCATGTCGAACACGATCACTTCGGCGCCCAGCCCGGCCGCGACAATCGCCGCGTTGCCGCCGGCTACGCCGCCACCGAGCACCACGACCTTGCCGCGCTTGGCCGCCGGCACGCCGCCGAGCAGGATGCCCTTGCCGCCGTTTGGCTGGTGCAGCAGGTTGGTTGCCACCTGCATGGACAGCCGCCCGGCGATGTCGCTCATCGGCGCCAGCAGCGGCAGGCGGCCCTGCGCATCCTCGACGGTCTCGAACGCGACCGCCGTGCAGCCGATCTCGCACAACCGGCGCGTCAGCTCCGGCAGCGCCGCGAGGTGCAGGTAGCAGAACAAGAGATGGTCCTTGCGGATGTGCGCCAGGTCGCCGTCCACCGGTTCCTTGACCTTGACGATCATTTCGCCGCGCCCGTACACGGCAGCGGCGTCGGCCACCACCTCCACGCCCACGGCGCGAAAGTCGTCATCCGGGTAGCCGCTCTTGAGGCCTGCGGCAGTCTCGATGAACACCTCGTGGCCGGCGCGGACCAGTTCGGCACAGGCGGAAGGAATCAGGCCGACCCGGCCCTCGAGGGGCTTGATCTCGCGCGGCACACCGATACGCATAAGGGCTCCTGGAAAGCTGCTGGACCGGCCGCCCCGGAATGCTTTGCCGGGGCCGGCTGCTTCTCATAACATAGGGAAAACACGCAAGGATCGAAGTATACATGAGCGACTCCAAGCACTGCCGCGTGCTCATCCTCGGCTCCGGCCCCGCCGGCTACAGCGCCGCCGTCTACGCGGCGCGCGCCAACCTCAGCCCGGTGCTGGTCACCGGCGTCGAGCAGGGCGGCCAGTTGATGACCACTACAGACGTGGACAACTGGCCCGGCGATGACGCCGGCGTACTGGGCCCGGAACTGATGGAGCGCATGCGCCGCCACGCGGAGCGCTTCGACACCGAGATCGTGTTCGACCATATCCATGCGGTCGACCTCTCCCACCGGCCGTTCACGCTGCAGGGCGACAACGGCAGCTACACCTGCGAAGCGCTGATCATCGCCACCGGTGCGACGGCGCGTTATCTCGGCCTGCCCTCCGAAGAGAAGTTCAAGGGCCGCGGCGTGTCAGCCTGCGCGACCTGCGACGGCTTCTTCTACCGCGGCCAGCCGGTCGCCGTGATCGGCGGCGGCAACACCGCCGTCGAGGAGGCGCTGTACCTGTCGAACATCGCCTCGCACGTCACCCTGGTGCACCGGCGCGACACGCTGCGCGCCGAGAAGATCATGCAACAGAAGCTGTTCGAAAAGGCCGGCCCGGGCGGCAACGTCACCCTGCTCTGGGACCACGTGGTCGACGAGGCGCTGGGCGACGACAGCGGCCTGACCGGCGTGCGCGTGCGCAGCACCAAGGATGCGTCGGTCACCCGCGACCTCGCGGTGAGCGGCATGTTCGTCGCCATCGGCCACACCCCCAATACCGGGATTTTCGAGGGCCAGCTGGAAATGACGCACGGCTACATCGAGGTCGGCGGCCAGCACGGTCCCGCCACCGCCACCAGCGTGCCGGGCGTGTTTGCGGCCGGCGACGTCTCCGACCCCATTTACCGGCAGGCGGTGACCTCGGCGGGCTCGGGCTGCATGGCGGCGCTGGACGCCGAGCGCTGGCTGGAGACCGCCGGGCTCGCGCCACCGCTGGAGGTGGCGAAGGCGGGCTGAGGACATGCCGGTCCGCAGCCTCTCGTCGCTGGCCGAAGTGCCGCGCGCGGCATGGGACGGCCTCGAGCGCGGCGGCAACCCGTTCCTCGACTGGTCCTACCTCGAGGGGCTCGAGCGCAGCGGCGCCGTGGGCGAGGACACCGGCTGGCAGCCCTGCCACCTGGTGCTCGAGGAGGCAGGACAGCTGGCGGCGGCGCTGCCGCTGTACCTCAAGGCGCATTCCTGGGGCGAGTTCGTGTTCGACTTCGCCTGGGCGGACGCCTACCGGCGCGCCGGCGTCCCCTACTACCCGAAACTGGTGGCGGCGGTGCCGTTCACGCCGGTGTCCGGCGCGCGCATCCTCACCGCGCCCGGCGTGGATGCCGACGCGGCCGGCACGGCCCTGCTCGGCGCGGCGCGCGAGCTCACCGGCCGGCTCGAGGCCTCCTCTTTTCACCTGCTGCTGCCAGAGGATCGCCAGCTGCCGCTGCTGCACGCCGCCGGGCTGAGCCTGCGGCAGGACTGCCAGTTCCATTGGTTCGACGAAGGCTACGGCGACTTCGAGGGCTTTCTCGGCGCGCTCACCGCGGAAAAGCGCAAGAAGTTCCGCCGCGAGCGGCGCCGCGTCGTCGAACAGGGCATCCGCTTCGACTGGCTGGCGGGCAGCGAGATCACCGACGCGCTATTCCACGTGCTCTACCGTTTTTACGCCTCCAGCTTCCTGCGCCGCGGCATGGAGCCCTACTTCCCGCCGGCCTTCTGGGCCGGGCTGCTGGCCGATATGCCGGAAAACATCCGTGTGGTCCTCGCGCGGCTCGACGGCCGGCCGGTGGCGGCGGCGATCTTCTTCGTCGGCGGCGGGGTGCTGTACGGCCGCTACTGGGGCTGCGACGAGGACTATCACAGCCTGCATTTCGAGACCTGCTTCTACCAGGGCATCGAATTGGCGCTGGCCGAGGGCTGCCGCCGCTTCGAGCCCGGCGCGCAGGGCGAGCACAAGCTGCGGCGCGGCTTCCGTCCGGTGCCCACCTGGTCGGGCCACTGGCTGGCGAACCCGGCCTTCAGGCAGGCCATCGACGCCTGGCTCGGGCGCGAGCGAGAGCACAGCGCCGCGTACATCGAGGCGGCGGAGCGGCACCTGCCGTTCCGGCGCGAAGGTGAGCGCTGATGGCGCAGGGCATGCGCTGGCTGGGACCGCCGGGCAGCGAGCCGCGCTTCCCCGATCCCTCGACCGCGCTCGCCTGGCCGAACGGGCTCTTGGCAGCGGGCGGCGACCTGTCGCCGGAACGACTGCTCGCCGCCTACCGGCTGGGCATCTTCCCCTGGTACGAGACCGGCCAACCGATCCTGTGGTGGTGCCCCGATCCGCGCGCGGTGATCTTTCCGGGTGATTTGCACGTCGCGCGCCGCCTGCGGCGTTCGCTCGCGCACCAGCCCTTCGAGGCCAGCTTCGACGGGGACTTCGCCGCCGTGGTCGCGGGCTGCGCGCGGCTCGATGATACGGTGACCGGCACGTGGATCACGCCCGAAATGCGCGCCGCCTATGCGCGCCTGCACGCCCTGGGGCACGCCCACTCGGTGGAGGTGTGGCGCGACGACACGCTGGTCGGCGGACTATACGGCGTGGCCGTCGGGCGAGCGTTCTTCGCCGAGTCGATGTTCAGCCGCGCGCCGAACGCCTCGAAAGCCGCGATGGTGTTCCTTGCACGGGAGTTGCGCGCGCGCGAGTTCGCAGTGATCGACTGCCAGTTGCCGTCACGGCATCTCGCCACCATGGGGGCGGTCGAAATTCCGCGGCGGGAGTTCCTTTCGCTGCTGGCCCCAAGCGTCGATCGGCCGCCCGCGGGTCTCGCGGACTGGTCCCGCGAGCGCTCGGTCGTCCGGCACGGCTGAACGCGGCGCCGGCTGCGCGCCGATGTATCCGAACGCACGCGCCGAACCCCGCAATTGAAAAGGCGCGGGGCTTTCTGCACAATGCGCCGGTTATCGCACCGGAGTATCCGCCCCCAGATGGCGAAGGAAGACGCAATTCAGATGGAAGGCAAGGTCGTGGAGACCCTGCCCAACACTACGTTCAGGGTGGAACTGGACAACGGGCACATCGTCACGGCGCATATTTCCGGGAAGATGCGCAAGCACTACATCCGGATTCTCACCGGCGACAAGGTCACGGTCGAACTGACGCCGTACGACCTGACGAAGGGCCGGATCATCTACCGCGGGCGCTAAGCCTAGGGCTCGACGACCTCGGGTGTCTCGAGCGGCTGCGATTCCAGCACCAGCCGGTCGCCGCTGCCGTCCAGCCGCACCCGGATGTGGCCGCCGCCGGTCAGGGAGCCGAACAGCAACTCCTCGGCCAGCGGCCGCTTGATGTGCTCCTGGATGATCCGCGCCATCGGCCGCGCGCCCATTTTGGGATCGTAGCCCTTGGCCGCGATCCACTCCCGCGCATCATCATCGAGCTCCAGCGTGACGAGCTTGTCCTGCAGCTGGGCTTCCAGCTCCACCACCAGCTTGTCCACCACGCGGCTGATGGTCTTGGGGTCGAGCGCCTTGAACTCGATGATGCCGTCGAGCCGGTTGCGGAACTCCGGCGAGAACAGCCGGCGGATGGCGTCCATACCGTCGGTGGCATGGTCCTGCTCGGTGAAGCCGATGCTCGCGCGGCTCATTTCCTGGGCGCCGGCGTTGGTGGTCAACACGATGATGACGTTGCGGAAATCCGCCTTGCGGCCGTTATTGTCGGTGAGCGTGCCGTGGTCCATGACTTGCAGCAGCAAGTTGAACACCTCGGGATGGGCCTTCTCGATCTCGTCCAGCAGCAGCACGCAATGCGGCGTCTTCGAGACCGCCTCGGTGAGCAGGCCGCCCTGGTCGAAGCCGACGTAGCCCGGCGGCGCGCCGATCAACCGCGAGACGGTGTGGCGCTCCATGTACTCCGACATGTCGAAGCGCACCAGCTCGATGCCCAGCGCCATGGCCAGCTGGCGGGTGACCTCGGTCTTGCCGACCCCGGTGGGCCCGGCAAACAGGAAGCTGCCGACCGGCTTGTGCTCGTCGCGCAGGCCGGAGCGCGCCATCTTGATGGCCGAAGCCAGGGTTTGCACGGCCGCGTCCTGGCCGTAGATTACGAGCTTCAGGTTGCGTTCCAGGTTCCGCAGCAGGTCCTTGTCGGAGGCCGACACGCTCTTCGGCGGGATGCGCGCCATCTTGGCGACAATCTTCTCGACCAGCTGCACGCCGACTACGGCGTTGGCCGGGTCCGGCGACTGCAGCCGCAGGCTCGCGCCGGCCTCGTCGATGACGTCGATCGCCTTGTCGGGCAGGTGACGGTCATTGATGTGGCGCGCCGACAGCTCGGCCGCGGCCTGGATGGCGTCCTCGGCATAGGTGATGCCGTGGTGTTCCTCGAAGCGCGACTGCAGCCCCTTCAGGATTTCTACCGTCTCGGCAATGCTCGGCTCGAGCACGTCGATCTTCTGGAAGCGCCGCGCCAGCGCGTGATCCTTCTCGAAGATGTTGCGGTACTCGTTGTAAGTCGTCGAGCCGATGCAGCGCAGCTGGCCGTTGGCGAGCACGGGCTTGATCAGGTTCGACGCGTCCATGACGCCGCCCGAGGCGGCGCCCGCGCCGATCACGGTGTGGATCTCGTCGATGAACAGGATGGCGCCTGGATTCTTGCGCAACGCGCCGAGCACCGCCTTGAGGCGTTTCTCGAAGTCGCCGCGGTACTTGGTGCCGGCGACCAGCGTGCCCATGTCGAGCGCGTAGATCGTGCAGTCATTCAGCACGTCCGGCACCCGGCCCTCGACGATCATGAGCGCAAGGCCCTCGGCCAGCGCGGTCTTGCCCACGCCGGCCTCGCCGACGTAGAGCGGGTTGTTCTTGCGGCGCCGGCACAGGATCTCGACAGTGCGCTCGATCTCCAGCTGGCGGCCGATCAGCGGGTCGATCTTGCCGTCGGCGGCCAGCCGGTTGAGGTTGGTGGCGTACTTGTCGAGCGGATCGCCGTCGGGATCCTTCTCGGGCTCGTTGCCCTCCCCGGCTTCCGGCTTCTCCTGCGGCTCCTCGCCGGCGCGGGTCAGCCCGTGGGAAATGTAGTTCACCACGTCCAGCCGGGAAATGTCCTGCAGGCTGAGCAGGTACACGGCGTGCGACTGCTTTTCGCCGAAAATGGCTACCAGCACGTTGGGTGCGGTGACTTCCTTGCGGCCGCTAGACTGCACGTGGAACACCGCCCGCTGCAGTACGCGCTGGAAGCCAAGGGTCGGCTGCACGTCCTGCTCGTCGTCGTCGCTCAGCCGCGGCGTGGTCTCCTCGATGAAGTCGGTCAATTCGCGCCGCAGGGTGGTGATGTTCACTCCGCAGGCCTTGAGGATATCGATGGCAGCCGGCACATCGAGCAGCGCCAGCAGCAGGTGCTCCACGGTCATGAACTCGTGCCGCTGCTCCCGCGCCCGGCGGAACGCCTCGTTAAGACAAAACTCCAGTTCGCTGCTCAGCATCGCTCAGGCCTCTTCCATCGTGCACATCAGCGGATGCTGATGGTGGCGGGCATATTCGGTCACCTGGACCACGCGCGTCTCGGCGATATCGTACGGGAAAACCCCGCACACGCCCCGCCCGCGGGTGTGGACCTCCAGCATCACGCGCGTCGCCCGGGTGCGGTCGAGGCTGAAAAATTTCTCCAGCACCTCCACCACGAACTCCATCGGCGTGAAGTCATCGTTGAGCATCACCACGCGAAACAGCGGCGGTCGCTTGACGGCCGGCCGCGCCTCCTCGAGGGCCATGCCCTGGTCCTGTTTGTCGCGGGGATCTGCCATCTCTTTCCGGTTCGACTCGACGTTCGCCAAAGGGTTCGCCGAGGGATTCGCGCGCTCCTTTCCAACGGGTTCAGTTATAGGGTCGGCGATGCCCCGTTACAACCCCTTGACTCGGGGTGGCAACAGGCCGCAATGCCCCAATGCCGAGCGGTCGGCGAATGTCGCTTGAGCCTTTCTCTCTCCACCGCGTATTATCCCCCGGATGTCCTTGCCATTCCGGCCCCGCCGGCAGCCCTGGATCGAACGCCCTACGGAGTAACGTGGCCGCTGTAATGAGCCGCATCAACGAGTGGACCCGCATGCCGCCCGCCCAGTTGTGGGGCGAGGCGTCCCGGGTTCTGCCCCCGTGGGTAGTGCTCGTGCTGGTGATCCTCATCGGCTGGCAGGTGGCCAAGGCGGTCTGGCTGCTGTTTCCCTCCCCGGCGCCCGAGGAATTGCCGCCGGTCACGGCGGCCGCGCGTGGCCAGGCCGGGTCGGCCGGCAGTAGCGTCAGCATCGACCGCATCGTCGAGGCCCACTTGTTCGGCACGGCCAGCGCCGAAGCGCCGGTCCAGCTGGTCGAGCAGGAACACGCCCCGGACACCCAGCTGAGCCTGGAGCTGCGCGGCACAGTCTCGGCGAGCGATGAGACCCGTGCACTGGCCATTATCGCTGAGCGCGGCGGCGCCGAGCGCGTCTACTTCATCGGCGACGCCGTGCCGGGCGGCGCAACCCTGCATGCCGTCCATTTCGACCGCGTCCTGCTGCGCCGGGCGGGCCGGCTGGAAGCGCTGCGCCTGCCGCGCAGCGACGACCCCGCCCTGCAGCGCAGATCGGCCGCCGCGGCGCGTGCCGCGCCACCACCCCCGGCCGCGATGCCGGCACGGGTCGCGAGCGTCCAGGACGTGGTCCAGCAGAGTGGCGCGGCGCTGACCGAGATCATCCGCCCGCAGCCCGTCTTCAAGGACGGTCGCCAGCAGGGCTACCGCGTGTACCCTGGCCGGCAGCGCCAGCAATTCGCGCAGCTCGGGTTGCGGCCCGGCGACCTGATCACGCAGATCAACGGCATGGCGCTCGACGACCCCGCGCGCGGCATGGAAATATTCCGCGGCCTCGCGGACGCCACCTCGGTGACCGTGACGGTGGATCGGAACGGCGAAATAGAGATGATTACCCTGGACACCGCGGCCCTGCAGCGGCAGCTTCAGGACCCCGACAGCGAGAACCCCACCGAATGAGCCAGACGCGGATTGCCAAGATGAATCATCACGGACGCCCGACCCGGACGACTCGGCGACTGGCGGCATTCTGCGCCGCCCTGGCGCTCAGCCTCGCCATGCCCACGGCCATGGCGCAGGAGCCGACGATCACGCCGAATTACAAGGACGCGGACCTGCGGCAGATCATCGAGGCAGTCAGCGCCATCACTGGCAAGAACTTCATCGTCGACCCGCGGGTGCGCGCCCAGGTCACCATGCTGTCCGCACAGCCGATGAGTCCGGACGCCTTCTACGCAGCATTCCTCTCGATCCTCGAGGTGCATGGCTATATCGCCGTGCCCTCCGGCGACCTGATCAAGATCCTGCCGGACGCCAACGCGCGCCAGGTGCCTGGGCTCGACATGCCGCGCGCCGCGGCGGGCAGCCCGGATGAGATCGTTACCCAGGTCATCACCATCCGGAACGTGGGCGCGGCGCAGCTGGTGCCGATCCTGCGACCGCTGATCCCGCAGTACGGCCACCTGGCGGCCCACCAGGCCTCCAACATGCTGATCATCTCGGACCGCGCCGCCAACGTGAACCGACTGATGCGCATCATCCAGCGCATCGACATGGGCGCCGACGCCGACATCGAGGTCATTTCGCTGCAGCACGCCTCCTCGGGCGACGTCGTGCGGGTGGTGACCGCCCTGCAGCAGGCCGCCACCGGCGGCGAGACTGGCCGGCCGCTGGGGCTGGTCGCCGACGACCGCACCAACAGCGTACTGATCAGCGGTGACCAGACCGCGCGTCTGCGCATGCGCGCGCTGATCTCGCATCTCGATACGCCGCTGGAAGACGGCGGCAACACCCAGGTCGTGTACCTGCGCTACGCGGACGCTGAAGATCTCGCCACCCGGTTGCGCGACCAGATCCAGGCGGTCGGCACGACCGGCCTCGGCGGTGCGACCGGTGCGACCGGCGGTGCGGAGGGCGGTCGGCCGGGGCTGGGCGGGGGCCGGCAGGATGGCGCGGTCATCTGGGCGGACCCCGGCACCAACGCGCTGGTCATCACGGCGCCGGCCGAAGTCATGCGCAGCCTGCGCATGGTGATCGACAAGCTCGATATCCGCCGCGCCCAGGTGCTGGTGGAGGCCATCGTGGCGGAAGTCGCCTACAACCGCACCGCCGAGCTCGGCGTCACGTGGTTCCTCGACGGCACCAATGACAACAACATCGTCGGCCTGACCAAGTTTGGATCCGGCGCCAACATCAGCGACCTCGGCGGCGCGGCGCTGGGCGGTGGCGCCGCTGTCGGCCAGGTGCTGAGCGCCCTGCCGCAGGGCATCCTGCTCGGCGGCGGCCGCCTCGGCAGTGACTCCGGCACCAACTGGGGCGTGATCCTCCGCGCCCTGCTGGCCGACTCGGACACCAACGTGCTGTCCACCCCCTCGATCGTCACCATGGACAACGAGGAAGCGGAGATCAAGGTCGGCCAGGAAGTGCCGTTCCTCACCGGCCAGTTCACCAACACCGGCGCCGCGCAGGGCGTGGTCAACCCCTTCCAGACCATCGAGCGCAAGGACGTCGGCCTCACGCTGCGCGTCACGCCGCAGATCAACGAGGGCAATGCCGTGGTGATGACGGTGTCGCTCGAGACGTCTAACCTGAGCCGCGCGGGTACCGGCGGCGCCGTGGACTTGATCACCAACCAGCGCAGCATCACCCAGAAGGTCCTGATCGAGGACGGCGAGATACTGGTGCTCGGCGGCCTGGTGTCCGACGACCTGATCCAGTCCGAGCAGAAAGTGCCGCTGCTTGGCAGCCTGCCGATCCTGGGCCACCTGTTCCGCTCGCAGAGCGCGACCACCGAGAAGCGCACCCTGATGGTGTTCCTGCGGCCGATCATCCTGCGCGACGGCGTGCAGGCGAGCATGGAGACCAACGCCAAGTACCGCATGATGCGCGACGCGCAGGAGCAAGCCGCGGGACGCGGCAGCCAGTTCCTGAACAAGAACGTGCCGCGACCGACCATCCCCGCCTACGAGGACCTGGTGCCAGCCTCCGCGGGCTACGTGCCGCCGGTCCGGCCCGAGGAAGACGACGATCGCGACGAGGCCCCGGGAGCCGCCTATGACGACGGAGCAGACTGAGCTGCTGCCGTCCGGCGGTGACCTCGCCGAACTGCCCGCTCCGCGCACCCGAGGTGGGCGCGGCAGGCTGCTGCCGTTCGCCTTCGCCAAGCGGCACGGCATCCTGATCACCGAGCTCGACGACGATCGCGGCCAGGCCGTGTGCCGGCCCGACATCAAGCCGCTCAGTCTCGCCGAGGCACGCCGCTTCGCGCGGGTGCCAATCGAGGTGCGCGAGGTCCCGGAGGAAGAGTTCGATCACCTGCTGCAGCGGGCCTACGAGAGCGGCTCGAACGCGGCCATGCAAATGGCCGAGGGACTCGACAGTGACCAGGACCTGTCGCGCGTGGCGCAGGACCTGCCGGAACCCTCCGACCTGCTGGAGAGCGAGGACGACGCGCCGATCATCCGCCTGATCAACGCCATCCTCACCCAGGCGGTCAAGGAGAACGCCTCCGATATTCACATCGAGCCATTCGAGAACCGCCTGGTGGTGCGCTTCCGCATCGACGGCGTGTTGCGCGAGGTGGTGCAGTCGCGGCGCGCGGTGGCGCCGCTGGTGGTGTCGCGCATCAAGGTCATGTCGCGTCTCGACATCGCCGAGAAGCGTGTGCCCCAGGACGGGCGCATCTCGCTCAAGGTGGCCGGGCGCGCCGTGGACGTGCGCGTCTCGACCATCCCCTCCGGCCACGGCGAGCGCGTCGTGATGCGACTGCTCGACAAGCAGGCCGGGCGCCTCGAGCTCAACAGCCTCGGCATGGACCCCAGGACCGAGGCCATGATGGATCGGCTGATCCACCGGCCGCACGGCATCATCCTGGTCACGGGACCGACCGGCTCCGGCAAGACCACCACGCTGTACGCCGGCCTGGAGCGCATCAATCAGACCAGCCGCAACATCATGACCGTCGAGGACCCGATCGAGTACTACATCGACGGCATCGGCCAGACCCAGGTGAACACCAAGGTCGGCATGACCTTCGCCCGCGGCCTGCGCGCCATCCTGCGCCAGGATCCCGACGTGGTGATGGTCGGCGAGATCCGCGACCTCGAGACCGCCGAGATCGCCGTGCAGGCCAGCCTCACGGGCCACCTGGTGCTCTCGACCCTGCATACCAACACCGCGGTCGGCGCGGTCGCGCGACTGCGCGACATGGGCGTCGAGCCCTTCCTGCTGGCCTCGAGCCTGCTCGGCGTCATCGCCCAGCGGCTGGTGCGCACACTTTGCAAGGAGTGCCGCATGCCGGCGCCGCCCAACGAGAGCGAGGCGCGCGTGCTCAGCCTGTCAGCCGATACCGGCGCAAGCGCCGGTGCCGGTGCCAGTGCCACTGCCGACACCCGGATCTACCACGCGGTGGGCTGCCCCGCCTGCAACGCCACCGGCTATCGCGGCCGTAGCGGCATCTACGAGCTCATCCCGGTGGACGAGCACCTGCAGGCCATGATCCACCAGGGCGAGAGCGAACAGGCGCTGGAGAAGTACGCCCGCACGCTCAGCAGCGGCATCCGCGACGACGGCATCCGCAAGGTCCTCGATGGCACGACCACGCTCGAGGAAGTCGTGCGCGTCACCCGGGATGACTGATCTGGACACGCGGTCCGGCCGCTGAACTATGGGTGCATTCGAATACACCGCCGTAGACCAGGGCGGACGCCAGCACAAGGGCGTCGTCGAGGGCGATACCGCGCGCCAGGTGCGCCAGGTGCTGCGCGAGCGCGGCATGCTGCCCATGAACATCACCGAGGTCATGGAGCGCGAGCGGAGCACCCGCCGTGCCAGTTTCAGCCTGCGCCGCGGCATCAGCGCCGCCGACCTCGCCCTCGTCACCCGCCAGCTGGCCACGCTGCTGCGTTCCGGCATGCCGCTGGAGGAAACCCTGCTCGCGGTCGGCCAGCAAAGCGAGAAGCCGCGGCTGAAAAGCATCCTGCTGGGGGTACGCTCCAGGGTGATGGAGGGCCACACGCTGGCCTCGGGCCTCGGCGATTTTCCGCAGGCCTTCCCGGAGATCTACCGCGCGACCGTCGCGGCCGGCGAGCAGTCTGGCCATCTCGACCCAGTGCTGGAGCGGCTCGCCGATTACACCGAGGGTCGCCAGCAGCTCCGCCAGCGGGTGTCGCATGCGCTCATCTACCCGGTGATCCTCACCATCATGGCGATCACGATCGTCAGCGGGCTCTTGGTGTACGTGGTGCCCAAGGTGGTGGGCGTGTTCGAAAACACCGGCCAGGCCTTGCCGGTGTTCACGCGAATGCTGATCGCCAGCAGCGATTTCCTGCGCGAGTACGGCTTCGTGCTGGTGGGGCTGATCATCCTCGCCGCCTTCGTGTTCTCGCGCATGCTCCGCAAGCTGCCGTTCCGGCGGCGCTGGCACCGCTTCCTGTTGCGCGTGCCGCTGGTCGGCCGGCTGGTGCGCGGCGTCAACACCGCGCGCTTCACGCGCACGCTCAGCATCCTCGCCGGCAGCGGCGTGCCGGTGCTCGAGGCGCTGCGCATCGCCGCGGACGTGGTCACCAACGTGCCGATGAAAGAGGCCATCCAGGAAACCGCCGTGCGCGTGCGCGAAGGCGCGCCACTGGGGCGCTCGCTGGGCGCCAGCCGGCTGTTCCCGCCGATGACCATGCACCTGATCTCCAGCGGCGAGGCCAGCGGTGAGCTCGAGTCCATGCTGGAGCGCGCCGCCGCCAACCAGGAACGCGAAGTGGACGGGCTGGTCGGCGCGATGCTCTCGATCCTCGAGCCGGCGCTGATCCTGGTGATGGGCGCGCTGGTGCTGGCCATCGTCATCGCGATCCTGCTGCCGATCTTCCAGCTCAACCAGCTGGTTTCCTGAGCGCAAACGAACCCGGCCGGGCGCGCGCCCGTGCCCCCCGACGCCGCGTCGGTGCGAAGTTTTTCGGCGCGACTCTTGCCACTGCGCCGATGTCGCGGTATATGTCGCGCCCCGGGACCCTCAGGGCGGCTTTTTTCCAGATTTCTCCAGCGTTATGAGCAGACCGGATACCGACGAAACCAACGATGACGACATCGAAGACAGCTTCGGTGATCGCGAGGGCGATTTGGAAGAAGAGGAGCTGGACGGCCTCCTTGGAAACTTGCCTGCCGGCCCCGCGGCGCGCAAGCCGAACGACAGCGCACGGCGGCGCGTCGAGGAGTACATGGAAATGAAACGCGCCGCCCGCGAACTGGCCGACCTCGACAGCTTCGACTTCGAGTAGCGGCGCCGGCGCCCGGCGTCCGACGCCTTGTGCGTGGCGTTCTGCGCCCGGTGCGCTGCGGTCGCGCAATAGTGCGATCATGGCGGCATGACTGATTTTTCCGGACTGAACTTAAGCCAACCCCTGGCGCGCGCGCTGGCGGAGCTGGACTACTTGGAGATGACGCCCGTGCAGGCGGCCAGCCTGCCGGCGATCCTCGCCGGGCGCGACGTCGTCGTGCAGGCACAGACCGGCAGCGGCAAGACCGCCGCGTTCGCGCTGGGACTGCTGGCCACGCTGGATGCGTCCCAGGCCCGGCTGCAGGGCCTGGTGCTGTGCCCTACGCGCGAACTGGCCGACCAGGTCAGCCGCGAGATCCGCCGCCTGGCCCGCTTCATCCCCAACGTAAAGGTGCTGACCCTGTGCGGCGGCGTGCCGCTGCGGCCGCACCTCGCCTCGCTCGCGCACGAGCCGCATATCGTCGTCGGCACGCCTGGTCGCCTGCTCGAGCTCATCGGCAAACAGGCGCTCCCGCTGCAGGCCGTCCGGGCGCTGGTGCTCGACGAAGCCGACCGGATGCTCGACATGGGCTTCGCGGACGCCATCGCCGACATCATCGCCGGGCTGCCGCAGCCGCGGCAGACGCTGTTGTTCTCGGCGACCATTCCCGCGCCCATCCGCGAGATCAGCCGTCGCCTGCAGCGCGACCCGCTGGACGTGACAGTCGCGGCCGGTCCGGAAGAAACCCTGATCGAACAGCATTTCTTCGAGATCGACCCGGCCCTGAAGCTCGAGGCGCTCGCCGCCCTGCTGTGCCAGTACCGACCGGAGGCGGCGGTGGTGTTCTGTAACACCCGCCAGGACGTCCGCGCCGTGGCCCGCGATCTCGCGGCCCGCGGGTTCCCGGTACTGGCCCTGCACGGCGAACTCGATCAGCGCGAGCGCGACGAGACGCTGGTGCGCTTCGCCAATCGCAGCTGCGTCGTGCTGGTGGCGTCCGACGTCGCCGCCCGCGGCCTCGATATCACGGATTTGCCGATGGTCATCAATTTCGATCTCGCCAGCGATCCCGACACCCACCTGCACCGCGTCGGCCGGACCGGCCGCGCCGGGCGACGGGGCC
>Ga0114946_10000954_pt1 | contig 19977 bp, 14 predicted proteins | sample WalLakDeSediment_FD_88676 | JGI IMG/M metagenome (GOLD analysis project Ga0114946, IMG submission 88676) | Lake sediment microbial communities from Walker lake, Nevada to study Microbial Dark Matter (Phase II) - Walker Lake 11/02/13 Deep Sediment | ecosystem: Environmental > Aquatic >...
GCTGCGGTCAATCGTCGCGTTCTCTCATCCAGAAAGGGCCAGAGAGTCGTTAATTTTGCACGTATGTTCTCGAACGAATCCATTCATAGCAATATACAACCTTCTATACTAAAATGCAACCTTAATTTATTTACAAGCACTAAGCGTTCAGAAGTTGTCGGGTTTTGGGGATGTAGGACAACTTAACGCCCAGGAAATCAGACAAGTCCTTAATATTAATGCGATTTTGGTCGAATGCCTTGAATGCTAAACCAATGTAGGTTTTACCTTTTTCCTGGACAGCTTCCTTGGCTAAATTCCTTCCTTCCAGATTTTTCGCCTTTCCGAATTGCGGCGTATTCCATTTTTCATGCTTTTCGTTATAAAATGCAATGGTTGTCAAACCGTTTTCGAGCAGACTTCTAAGCATGGCAAGTGGACCAACATGAAATTGACCGGCTAATTCAAGCAAATCTCTTTTGACCCAAGTGTTCTGTCCGCGACTTTTGTATTCCCGAACCAAATCTGTTTGAAGTAGCTCAGAAGTTGGAATCAACACTTCAGCCGCAAAAGCGTTACACCATTTTTCCACCTCCCATTTTGGGTTCAGAGATAAATCACTTATTGCTCCTTCATTTAACAGGATATGACCAAGCTCGTGGAAAAGGGTAAATGTTTTCGAATGCGCTTGTTCCCCGCCTCTTTTTATGCCGATAATGGGAATGACATCATCTACAATGGCAAAGCCCCGTACATTGTCCTGTGTTAGGCTTAGTTGAAACACGGCAATGCCTAAAGATTCAATTCTTTCTATGTAGGCTTCCAAAGCTAATTTGACATCTTCAATCTCCCTGATTTCTTCAAATTGTAATCGTTGGCGAATTTTCCTTGCTATCTCTTGTGGGTTGTCTTGTATAGTTGCAAACAAACTGAATTTGGTAAAAGGCAATCCCATTTCCTCTCGCAATTCCACATACGACTGAGCCAAGGCCCTTGCTTTGCGCACTGCCATTATAGTTTTTTCATGGAAGCAGCAGAGTTCTTTTGAATCAATGCTGCGTCTATCCGCAGGAAACGGTTTTTCCTTTGGTGGGTTATTGAGTAAGAGTGTTGCAATAGTTCGTTTGTATGCCTTTGAAAATGCCTTTAGCTCATCCAAGGTAGGTTGCTTTTCTCCTGATTCTAATTGAACCAGTCGTTTAGGCGAAATACCGGTGCTTTCCGAAACCCGTGCTCGGGTCAATGCAAGCGATTCCCTCGCCCAAACAAGGACTTCACTACTTGCATTGATATGGATATTGTCGTTCATTTTGTCTATTTTGCTCAAATGTCAGAGTTTTGATATTTATGCTTACTTCTTTATTTATCCTAATCTTGTTCTGTTAATTCTCCTGCAGACAATTCCAAAACCTTTACGGATTGTACCGCATTTCCGGCAATACCTTTGATGGAGCCGTACATTTCAATGGTATTAGTGATCACTTTATCTATTTGTTTTTCATGTTCCTTCCAGATTCGTTGCATTGACCGCTTTTCGCTCTCCAGTGCTGTTTTCATAGCTGAAAAACCTTCAACAATGGCTTCTACCTGCATGCGAAATGTTAACCACTGAACCACAACTTTTGCGTAAGTGATGTTGGCAGCATTAATTATTCTCTCAACGCGGACAAATCTCTTTTTATTCCGTCAAGAATAGACATAGCAATCGAGCTGCCGTAATTGTCATCTTCTTCATTGTCGCTCTTTTTCTTTTCAGATGCTGTCATTGTTGGAAAATATAGCGCCTTAAATTGTTGTAAAGATTCCACCGTCTGAACTTGCCTTATGTCTCTTCTATTTCTGCCTGTTTTCATTGTGACTATTTGTTTAAGTAGTTGACGCAATAATGTTTGTTAGGTTCAGAATTAGGGTGATGCTTGGATAATGCAAATATTTTATTTGCAGATGAAAATATTTTTTGACTTGTCCCGTCACTAAATGTCGCCGCACTATCCGCTGCAATTGCAACTGCTTCTCTGTGTAGTATTGCTATTTCTGCTGTCATTTCTCTGTATTAATCATTAAAAGTAATTTATTTTTTTCAATGTTATCTGTCGTTAAATTATTGCCAACAACTCGCTTACACCAATGAAAAAATCATACAATACTCACGGGAACCGGTGGATATGTATGACGGAACTTGTTTGTATCCGCAACCCGTGTGCGCACTCACGTGCGCTGGGGAGGTCATTGAAATCCGATTGGACTCTCCGTGTGCTTGCTTCCGCGACATGACTGTAGATTTCTGCGCTCCTTGAATTATCGTGATCGAGCATTCTCTGCAGGAATTTATTATCGGTAACGCTCTTTTGCAAATGCACGCGTGCACCAACACGGACTATGCTCCTCAGCACCGGTGTTGCAGCGTCTCAGCCACCGCCCAACCGGGCGATTTCGTCGCGCAACTGTGCAGCGCGCTCGTATTCCAGGTCTTTGGCTGCCTCGACCATTTCCGAACGCAATTGCTCTATGAGTTCCTGTTTCTGTTCCTTCGTCATGAAACGCAGCACCGGTTCCGCTACCATGTGTGGTTTCTGCTTCTCCGCCTGTCGCTCGTCGCGCCGCGCCTTGACGTCGGCTATGGCTGTGGAATGCAGTATCTCCTGTATGCTCTTGCGTATGGTCTCGGGATTCAGGCCGTGCTCGGTATTGTAATCCACCTGTATCTGTCGGCGGCGGGCGGTCTCGTCGAGAACGCGCTGCATGGAATCAGTGATGCGATTGGCATACATGAGCACTTTCCCTTCCGAATTCCGCGCCGTGCGTCCGGCGATCTGCATGATGGCGCTCTCGCTGCGCAGAAATCCCTCCTTGTCCGCATCCAGAATGGCGACGAGAGAGACTTCCGGTAAATCCAAGCCCTCGCGTAATAGATTCACGCCGACCAGGACGTCGAAATTCCCCAGTCGAAGGTCGCGAAGTATCTCCACACGCTCCAAGGTATCGATGTCGGAATGCATGTACCGTACACGTATGCCGATGTTTTCCAAATATTCGCTGAGATCCTCGGACATGCGCTTTGTCAGGGTGGTTACAAGCACACGCTCGTTTCGTGCCGTACGCTCGCGAATTTCCGCTATCAGGTCGTCAATCTGGTTCTTCACCGGACGCACTTCCATTGGCGGATCGAGAAGTCCTGTCGGTCGAATGATTTGCTCGACAATCACACCTTCGCATTTGGCGAGTTCGTACGGTCCCGGTGTGGCACTCACGTACACGCACTGACAGATCAACGATTCGAACTCCTCGAAACGCAACGGCCTGTTGTCCAGTGCCGAGGGAAGACGGAAGCCGTGCTCTATCAACGTCTCCTTCCGTACTCTGTCGCCATTGTACATCGCACGAATCTGAGGCAGCGTCTGATGCGACTCATCGACAATGAGCAGGAAATCCTTCGGGAAATAATCCAGCAGACACTCAGGCCGCTCGCCGGATTGACGTCCGGCGAGATGACGCGAGTAATTCTCCACGCCGGAGCAATACCCTATTTCACGCATCATTTCGAGATCGTACCTCGTACGCTGCTCTATGCGCTGTGCTTCCAAATATTTTCCGCATGAACGGAAAAACTCCAAACGCTCGTCCAATTCCTTCTCGATGTCCACGATCGCACGCTTCAACTGCTCGGCCGTGGTGAGAAAATGCTTTGCGGGGAATACCGTCACCGCGTCCAGCTTCCCCACCGGCTTCCCCGTCATACGATCGACAAGCGTGAGTCTTTCGATTTCATCTCCGAAAAATTCCACGCGCAACACCTCGTCGGCCTCGTACGCTTGAATTATCTCTATCACATCACCGCGCACACGAAATGTTCCACGCGTGAAATCGAAATCGTTTCGAACATAGTGAATGTCCGTCAGCCTGCGAAGAAAATCATCCCGGCTGATCGTCTCTCCTTTCCTGATCACCAGCAGTTGCCGGGCGTACGCTTCCTTGGACCCGATGCCGTAAATACAAGATACCGACGCAACGATGATCACGTCCCGGCGACCCTCGACCAGCGCGCTTGTCGCTTTCAAACGTAACCTGTCTATTTCGTCATTCACGGCCATATCCTTCTCGATGTACGTGTCCGTTGAAGGGATGTAGGCTTCCGGTTGATAGTAATCGTAGTACGAAATGAAAAACTCCACCGCATTACGAGGGAAAAAACTCTTGAACTCTCCGTACAATTGCGCAGCGAGCGTCTTGTTGTGCGATATGATAAGCGTCGGTCTTTCAAGTTCCGTGATAACGTTGGACATGGTGAATGTCTTGCCGCTGCCCGTCACGCCCAACAAGGTCTGGAAGCGATCACCTCTCCGCAACCCTTCGATCAACTGCCTGATCGCTTCCGGTTGATCGCCGGTAGGTTTGTATTCGGATTCGAGTTGGAAGCTGCTCATATCGCGTGTATCGATGCTTTCTGCATTATGCATGTAATTTGCTCAATCCAGCAATCAAGTGAAAGCATGACTGCGTTCGGCATCGCTGATCCATATCGTTCCCCGGTGTGCACGATGCGTTGACGCAACAGCTTCGTTCCAAACATCGCACGAACTTCGGTATCGTGAATTCCTACGCGTTAGCCGTGAATCGAACGTATCGCTTGGAGTCCGCTGTCGAAGGAGTGCAGCCGCACGCCAGTAAGAGATCGAATCAGCGTGCTGTCAAGACTTGTATCGTCCATCGCGGAAAGTGGAAATGGACGCTCAAGCAGTGTCGGTACAATGCGATCGGTCGGCAAATCGTATTCCTTCGCTATGCGCATCCCTATTTCGTAGCGTGTCAATCTGTCCGGCCCACCGAGATGATATACTCCCCCGGCTGTATCCCTGCGCAATAGTGCTTCAATGACTGTTGCGACATCGGGTGCGTACAGCGGCGTGCGTACCTGATTGGTGTACAGCGTCAACAATTCGCCCGAACGCAGAGCGTCGAGCGTCCAGCGGAAAAAGGATCCCGGCACTCCTCCCGGTGCTGGGCCGTACATCAGCGCAGTGCGTAGAACGATGCAACCGGGCAATGCATCGAACACTTCAGATTCGGCTGCGGCTTTCATTTCGCCGTACAGGGAGATAGGCGATATGCGTGCATGCTCCGCGTATGGCGGGGCAGTACCGTCGAATACGAGATCGGTGGAGATGTGAATCATGCGAATACCCGCATCGGCGCAAGCGGCAGCGAAGCGTGCCGGTGCTTCGACATTCACTGCTCTGGCCATCTCCGGGTCTGCTTCGCATCCTGCCCGTGAGGAGACGGCCGCACAATGCACAACAACGTCCGGCATCGTCTGCCGATACAATTCTGCCGGATCACATGAGGTCAAATCACTGCGTACCCATGAATTCGCGGCGTAGTGATCAGGCTCGCTCGCATTGTACGTCCCGACGACGACATCCGCCATGTCGAGAAAATGACGGCAGATATTCCATCCGAGAAATCCCGAAGCGCCAGTGACGAGAAATCGTGTGTTGTTCATCTCCATCGCAGCCACCGTGTTCCTTTCCAAAGTCAATGAGTACTGTGCTGGAAAAGTGCTGAAAATGTCGCACATAATACAACAGGGGAAGGCGAGGACGATGCGGTAACACGAGGACGATGCGGGGTCGCAAACACGCTAGTTGCGGAGAGTTCGAGTAATTAGCCGTATATTGCAATGATATTCATAACGATGATGTTGCCCGATGAGTGATTCTCCAGTAATGGACATTTCCCCGGATTCCGAAGTTCTGTACCAACCCGACAAGCCACTGCCCGATTTCTCTTTCGACATGCTGCCCGAGCATTTGCGCGAACGCGTGCGCGAACTCGGCTGGGAAGTCCCCACACTTGTGCAGCGAAAAGCCATTCCTTACGTTCTTCAGCGCAAAGACATGATTGTGCAAGCACGCACAGGCAGCGGCAAGACCGCCGCATATCTGTTTCCCATCATAGAGCAGATACGTACGGACAATGCCTGGTGCCAAGCACTCATTCTCGTACCGACCAGAGAATTGGCCAAGCAGGTTCATACTGTCGTGCTTGATCTTATACGGGGAACAGAGCTTCGATCGTCAGTGATTTACGGTGGCGTTCGATACAACAATCAGATACGGGAACTCAAGGAAGGCGCGCATATTATTGTCGGCACGCCGGGCCGCATTCTCGATCATGTGTATCGAGGAACGGCTTCGCTGATGCGCATCCGTACGCTTATACTCGATGAAGCCGATGAGATGCTGTCCATGGGATTCTACCCGTCGATGCGCAAACTTCGGAAACAGATTTCCGATAAACGCAGCACGTATCTTTTTTCCGCGACTATTCCGTATCACGTCGAACAGCTAGCCCACGAATTTCTTCACAATCCCGACCGGCTCAGCCTGAGCAGGGGCAATCAGAGCGTTACCGAGCTGGATCATCAATACTACATCGTACCGGCATTGCAGAAGGATCGCGTTCTCATCAGATTGATCGAGTACGAAAATCCCGAGTCCGCAATTATCTTCACGAACACCAAGAGGGATGCCGAATACCTATCCACGTTTCTCAAAAATTACGGCATCGACGCGCAGCATCTTACCGGCGACCTCCCGCAGGGAAAGCGGGAACGCATCATGAATCAACTGCGCAGCGGCGAACTGCGCTTTCTCATCGCTACGGACGTCGCGGCCAGAGGCATAGATATCAGTGATCTCAGCTATGTGTTTCTCTATGATATTCCGGAACACGTGGAAGTGTACCTGCATCGCTCGGGACGGACGGCGCGAGCCGGAAAAACCGGAATCGCCGTCACGCTGTGCGAAACGATACAGGAACGCAAATTGCTCGGCATAGCCAAACAATACGGCTTCACCATAGAGAAATGCGAAATACCCAGCGACGAGGCCTTTGAACAACGCCTCGCCGAACGACTCATCGTGCATCTCGAGGATCAGCTCAATGATTTGCGTTCGATGGATCGCGAACGTATCAGCCGCTTTCTGCCAATGCTCGATGTGCTGAACACTGATGAAGATATGCGTATGCTACTCGCCATGTTGCTCGATAAAGCGTATAGAAGTGGACTGCATGCACGACTCTTCGAAAGCAGCTCGACGCATAGCAGCGATGGTACCACGACTAGCGACGGAGACGCGAAAGAGAAAAAGCGCAGACGAAGCAGAAAAAAGAAAACCGAGTGAATGCGCTTCGCGATTGAATCCGTTCATCGATCTCTTACACTGACGACAAAGGGAAAAACAGCTCGCCGTGACCGAGCTGCAAGACGTTCAGATGAACTCCATTACAGGCAAAAGCACCTGGATACGAGGATTGGATTCAATCCTGATATGATCGAACAGTACCGCTGCGGGTCCAGCAGATGACAGAATGACGCGACGTTCCACGCCGGTGAACATCACGTAAACAATGCGATTAGCAGAACGTTGCACATTCCGTATGCATTCAACAGGGAAACCATTAATCACAAGTATAAGGATCGGTTTATTTGGAGAAATGCGTGTGCCTACGACTGTATTGCATTCCTTTCATGCCAAGCATCTTGCGATGTTAGCGGCTCAGAGCATTCCGCAGAATTGACGGCATGCGGCATGCCTAAGCGGTCTTCTTCCGCTCCTTGACTGAACAGACGGGTTCGGCACCGTTCTCAATGGTATCGCGGGTTATGAAACAGCGCGTCACCTGCTCGCGTGAAGGCATGTGATACATGATGTCAAGCATTGACTTCTCCATGATCGATCGCAAGGCACGCGCACCCGTACCGCGTTCAAGCGCCTTGTCGACAATAGCCTCCAACGCTTCAGGATCGAATTCCAATGAAACATTCTCCATTTCAAACAGCTTCTGATACTGTTTGACCAAGGCATTCTTCGGTTTCGTCAGGATGTTGAGCAAACCCTCGCGCGAGATGGGATGCAATACTGAGGTCACGGGTAATCGACCGATCAGCTCCGGGATAAGTCCGAAATGAAGCAAGTCGTCGGGTTCAACCTGAGTGAGCACGAACATGCGCTCCTCTTTCGACATCGATTGCAACTCGGACCCGAAACCAACGGGATTCTTCCCGATCCGACGCTGTACTATTGACTCGAGTCCTTCGAAGGCACCGCCGCAGATGAACAGAATATCCCTCGTGTTTATACTGATCAACGGTTGCTCGGGATGCTTGCGCCCCCCTTTCGGCGGGACACCTATAATGGAACCCTCCAGGATTTTCAGCAACGCCTGCTGCACGCCCTCTCCCGAAACATCGCGCGTGATGGATACATTGTCACTCTTGCGCGCGATTTTGTCCAGTTCGTCGATGTATATGATACCCTGTTCGGCACGTTGCACGCTGTATTCAGCATTCTGCAATAAATGCACGAGAATGGACTCCACATCGTCCCCGACATAGCCCGACTCCGTCAACGTGGTTGCGTCGGCGATAGCGAAGGGCACATCGAGAATTCGTGCGAGTGTGCGGGCGAGCAGGGTTTTGCCAGTACCGGTCGGACCGATGAACAGTATGTTGCTTTTTTCTATCTCGACGTCGGAGTCCGAAAACATCAGCTTGGATTCGAGACGCTTGTAATGATTGTACACGGCAACGGCGAGCGTCTTCTTGGCGGCATCCTGCCCGATGATGTATTCGTCCAGTGCCTGCTTGATCCGCGCTGGCGTCTTCAACACACCGGAGGAGCGCTTCGATCCAGTAGTATATGCACTGTTCGAACGGATGATATCGACGGAACTCATCACGCAGTGATTGCAAATGAACACCTCGGGCCCTGCGACAATGCTCTCCACATCCCGGGAGTTGCGACCGCAAAAACTGCATTTGATTGTGTCGTTCTTTTTTGTACTCATCGCTTTTCCAGTGTTACCGTACGCAACGGCCCTCAATATTGACAAGGATTCGGCTTCGCACAACAGCGGTGAAAACCTACACGAAGTATACGCAAAGACGAAATTCAATACAATTGACCCGAGCTGGCTCGCTGCCGGCACAAATGACGTACTGAATTACTCCGGGGAAAGTACGCCGGTACACTCGAAGACCATGTTGTGTGATACCGCGAATACATTGTGCCACATGTTGCACTGAGCCTGTCACCATAAGTGAAATATCAGTCCGGGCTATCGGCATCGACCTTCGAGCAGTACTTTGGCATGTTCCATGTTCACGAGCTTCCGTTCTGCGGTGCTGAAATGCTACGCATATCCCTCAAGCATCAATGCGAATTCACCTCTCAATAGACGCAGCCTGGCCGTAACCCCGTGGATCGCTACATCCCTGTACGCTTCCGGATTTCGCATCGATATATATGGCTTCGACGCGGCCGAATACCGGCGAGCGAACAAGCGTGTGTCCTTTTTTCCGCAATTCACGCAAAGTGATGTCGGAAAGTGCACCACTCTCGTACTGCACGTGGTCCGGAAACCATTGATGGTGAAATCTCGGCGATGCAAGCGCATCGTTCAACGTCATGGAAAACTCGAGTGTGTTCAATACGGTCTGCAGCACCGATGTGATGATTTTCGAACCGCCGGGACTCCCCGTGAGCAACACCGGTTTTCCGTCGAACAGGACTATGGTCGGTGTCATGGAACTGAGCATGCGTTTGCCCGGCGCTATGCTGTTCACTTCACCACCGAGCAGATCGAATTGATTCGCAACACCAGTTTTGATGCTGAAATCATCCATTTCATTATTCAGAAGCATCCCGCTTCCAGGCACGACATACAAGCTGCCGAAACTGCTGTTGATCGTCGTTGTTACAGACACTGCATTACCTGCTGCATCGAGAACAACAAAATGCGTCGTGTGCATACCTCCATCTCCTGTCGGGAGCAGATGTGGTTTCAGGGCACGGCTTGAAGTGCTTTTACCCGTATCAATGCTTGCGGTAAATGCATCGAACGTCGCTGATGATAGCAGTGAATCGACGGAAACACGCATGAAATCCGGATCACCGAGATGCTCGGCACGATCGGCGAATGCGCGGCGCATGGCCTCTACCATGATGTGCGCACTCATCGCATCGTCTCTCGGATGTGCCGAAAAATTGAAGCGTTCTATCACGCCAAGCATTTGCAGAAGTGCAACACCACCCGAACTGGATGGCGGCATACCGAGAATATCGTAGCCCTTGTATGACCCGCGAAGCGGAGCACGTTCGATGCATCGATATCCGGCCAGATCCTGTTCCGTGATAATCCCGCCGTCCAAGCGCATCGCACTTGCCAGCATTCGGGCTGTCTCGCCTGTGTAAAATCCATTCCGCCCGTCGCGGCTGATTCGCTCAAGCATCGAAGCAAGATCGGGTTGCTTCCAAACTTCATCATTCGAAAGAGGATTGCCGTCCGGGAAAAACACATCCGCAGTCGATGGAAATCGCGTCAACTGCGCTTTGTTTATACGGACAAGACGACGCAATCTTGGATGCGGAACGAAGCCCTCGCGTGCAAGCCGCACGGCGTGAGAAAGAATCGTCTCGCGAGGCAGCGTTCCGAAACGTTGCAGTGCGTGAAGCAGGCCGTCTACGCTTCCAGGCACACCGGCGGCAAGCGGACCCACCGTGGAAGCTTCGGGCACGACCTCGCCTGTTTCATCGAGGTACATGTCCCGGTGTGCAGCAGCGGGTGCGGTTTCCCGCGCATCGATGGCCGCCTCGCGCCCGTCCGCCATGCGAATAAGCAGATAGCTTCCTCCACCGATGTTTCCGGCAGAGGGGTAGGTTACTGCCAACGCGAACCCCATTGCCACCGCTGCGTCTACCGCATTGCCACCTCCCCGGAGAACATCAACGCCCACTCGTGTCGCCTCCGGACAGGCACTTACAACCATACCGCCGCGTCCTTGCACAAGCTCGCCTGCCCGCTGCGCTTCCGCGTTTGACAGCACGGTGAAAAAGATGAGTAGAATTACGCACATGAAACGATACATGACTGCACTCCGGCATTTTCCGCAATATACTACTTCTCAACCGTCAGTAATGCGCATTCAGTACAAAGCCGGTGATTACGGTAATCAAGGGCTCGAATCTCTCCGGCAGTCGTATTCATGTACACTGCGTGGAAAGCAGCGAATATTTTGGAGCAACGTCAATTGCTCTCACGCAGCGTAACACGTCTCGCTGCATCAGGAGCATACACAAACAACAACTATTATTCTCCGTATACCCCTTTTGGACGATGCGTCGGACATAAATAGAAATGTGCGTGTTACGAGTTGTCCTCCGATGTACCTGTCTGAAACAAAAGCATGAATCGGGGCAATCACCGGGCTCAAGCAGCTCCCCCGGGAATGCAGTTCGCAGGCCGTCCAGGGGCACCCAAGTGATCGCCTTGCAATGCGACGAAAAGCTCCGTATTATACGACATCGTTGCCACAACCAGAGAGCACTCTCATGATGCGCCGTTTGTTGTCATTCGTCCTCTTGTCATCGATAGTCTGTATCCTTTCTCAAAGCACGCATGCGCAGCTACGCGTCGAAATCGACTCGATCAACACGAACGCCTTTCCGGACATTACTTTATACGTCCGGGTCATGGAGGGACACAGCAGCGTGCAAGGAATGGGAGTCAGCAGTTTCACAATCATTGAAAACGGATCGATTGTTCCCATACTTGGTGGATTCTGCCTCGATACAATCTCTCGCGGTCCCGTGTCCGTACTGTTGGTGATCGACATCAGCGGCAGCATGGGTCCCTGGCCACTCGGGTCCAATGCAATCGTCGATGCGAGGCGTGCAGCGAAATCCTTCGTCGATCGCTTATCGATAGAGGACGAAGCCGCCCTGATGAGTTTCAACGATCAAGTGTATTTCAATCAAAACTGGACCAACGACTGGACGCTGCTCAAGAACAGAATCGATCAACTTCGCGCGAGCGGTGGAACCGCATTGTGGGATGCGGTCGTTTCAGGATCCTCGGTGATTCAGAACCGAACGAAGAAAAAAGTCATGATTGTCATGACAGACGGCCGGGACAATGTGTCGGCGGCAACAGCCTCGTCTGCACGAACCGCCGCAATCAATGCAGGCACTGTCGTGTATACGATAGGATTGGGAAGGGACTTGGACGAGAACGCGTTGCAAAATCTGGCCAACGCCACGGGTGGGAGATATTTCCACGCACCCGACGCAGCCGATCTCGATCAGATCTATGCTGAGATCAATCTCGAACTGGTCACTACCGGGATATGTGAACTTGATTATCGTTCACCCATCGATTGCTGGAATGGCGACGAAGTAAGTGTCGAAGTACAAGCACTCACGCCCCGGGGAGTCGCCTACGGAAGCACGCGCTACTATCTCCCATACGACGAGAGTACATTCTCATACGTCACGCTTTCCATGGAAAGGAATTTCATCGTCGAAGCCGGTGAGCGCATCACGATTCCACTTGAACTCGAACGTGTTTCCGTGGAGCGCGCACCGTCGGTTTTCGATTTCAGTATAGATTTCGACACGCAACTGCTCACACTGGTCGATGCAAGCGTCACCTCGTTAAGTACAGGATACATCCCCACAGTAACACCAACACAACGTGGGGCATCGCTGTTCATGTCGGGCGTCACACCCATCATCGAGCCGGGAACGCTACTGGAACTGACCTTCGATGCAGTTGCGCTTCCCATGAGCAGAAAAACGGAAATATCAATCTCCCCACCGGATGTGCAACAATTCTGCACCGAAGCATCATCGTTCAACGGTCTTCTCACCGTGAGCGGATATTGCGAACGCGCACTGGGAAGTAGCAAGACGAGCAACACCGGCATAGGCGCCAGCTTGCTGAGCACATCACCGAATCCATTGAATCAAGATGCTGTGATCCGTTACTCCGTCACGGGTGATACACATGCACGTATCACCGTTCACGATATTCTCGGTCGCCGTGTTGCAACGCTTGTTGACGGACCCGTGGAACGCGGCGAACACAGTGTCAGCTTGAATGCAAACTCGTTCGACGAAGCTGTGTATATCATCACCTTGACCACTCCGTTTTCCGTCGCATCGCATCGAGTCATGGTTCTGAAATAAGCATACTGTTTCATCTTCCCGGAAGGCGGAGGCAGCAAACTGCAATCATCACGCTGATGCATGAAGCCGAGTCGGGAAGCGAAACATGAGATAGCAATGCAACGGCGACACTCAGGGGTAAGGCGAAATGCAGCATTGACGGAGCCGTGTTCGCGGCAACTCCTTTTTTACACGTACACATCGGAAACGAATCGCGCTTGGCACACCTCCACAAAGCGCAGGCGTACTGCATTATCATCACTGCCCTGAGCGAATCAACAATATACTGTTCGTCGTCAATGCGCTGTTGCCAGCTCAGAGCGGAGCCAACCCTCCGCTCTGATTGGAGTACTTCGAAGCAGTGTGGAGACAGCATTCCCGCTTCACCTCCTGGATGCTTAGCTACCGCACTAGGGAACGTGCGAGCTGCGCTGATTATTAATATCCACGCCTCCGATATTCCGCAGAATCATCGCGCGGTCATTCCCCGCACCGGAATACTGCACAACTCCGTTCATATCGGTATCCTCCGGATGATACCCCGCAAGTGTAAGCGTGATGTCCGAAGCCCCGATTCGAGCGAGTATCGCTGCAGCATCGTTTCCGGTACCGGTGTATTTCAGTACTCCATCTGCGTTGGCATCACCACCCCAAAGGGCGAACGGTGCCTGTCCGCTCGCAAGCCCGATCATGGCGTCACTGCCGTATGCCTGATTTCCGGCACTGGTGAAGTCGTACCTCGCGGTGGTTGGCGATACTTGCAGAGCGACCGCACTCATTACAGCCAGGTGATTTCTGTGTCGTACTACCAGATAGTAGTCATCCGCCGAGAGAGTATCAAAGGAAACAGGACTTGTTCCGTCCATATCGACAATGACTCCGTTGGAAAGGAGAAATCCCGCACGCCGGTCTACGGCACTTCCCGTAGGTGTTGATCGCAATTCCAGCAAGACCCAATCGACGACATTCGCTGAGGGAATGGAAAGCACTTGTTCCGATCCGGAGTAATTCCACGGTGAAGCATTGTAGGGCTGCTGCAATGGGAGGAGGCTTGCGTTATTCAACGTCGTCCGCATCGCGCCGCTGGAATCGATAGCTGCTCCCTGAAGCAATATTCGCGCGTCGATGATGCAAGGCACTGTTGGAAGCACCTCGTAACCGGTGAAGTCGCCGCTCAGTATCGCGGCTGTCGCACTAAGCTGATTATTCAACGTATCCGCTTTGTTAAATTGCGTCCACTGAGTCCCGGCCCACTGTCCGGTGTACATATTGTCTTCAGGCCCGACCACATCTGCTTGTGTGTAGCTGAACGTTGCATTCCAGAGCATAACCGATGCACTGACATCGATGCTCCAGTAGCGGTTGATGTACGATGCCGTACTTGTATTCTCCGGATGCTTGGCATTCACAACCCTCGCCGCTTTAGTGAAGGCACCGGCGACGGCCGGGATCTGCAACGCTACCGGGGTATACTCGGCAGTGCCGGTCAATTCTCCTATCGGGTATGTGAACGATCCGCCACCACTGAATTGCTTTACAAGTGATCCCGATCCCATTGTCGCTATCATGTTCGTCGCCGAGAATATCGCCGGGCCGGCATTGATCGATCCGGTGACCCCTATCACGGCATTCGAGTCCATGATGACAAGCACAGCTTGCGAGAGCGTGAGCACTCCGTTGGACGTCATCACTCCCTGCAACGTCTTGGTATTCGCTCCGGTTAAGATGACATCATTGTCGTATACACCCCCGGGAATGTGTTGCGGAGATGTAGCGTAAAACTCGACTATGCCTTGTCGCATGGGCATGTTCGAGTACCAACGCATACCTGCCGGCAACGGCGTAGTACTTGTATTCGCCGTGCGGAGCCGACCCGTCACCCAAGTGTACGTCGGTGTTCCAAGCAGTCGCCATTGACCCATATCCAGTATGCTTTCGTTCGAAGACGTGAATCCCTCGACGTACAATTCGTCCGTCACAGTGATGTCGCCGCCTGCTGACACGGTACGAGATACCCCGGAGGCTTCCGTCTTCAACGCAGCGTAGGTACCGGCGGGAATGGTCTGCGCGCTTGGAGCGCCGAAATTCACTCGCCCTCCCCAAGTCTTCCCTGCGGGGATAGGAGTACTCGAGGTGTTCTCTGTGTAAATGAAACCGTTGTTCGTTACTGTTCCTGTAAACACCAACTGATATGTTCCCAGGAACAGATTCACTCCTGTATTGACAGTGAGCGAGAGAAAGGAATGTACGGCAATGTTTTCGTCCACCGTGCATGTGGCGGCGATGATCACGTCATCACCAGCGACGGGTTTTGCCGATCCCTGCCAGTTTGTTGCCAAGCTCCAGTTGCCCGCAGTCTGAAACACCCGTGTCGCAGCATCGACTCGTACGATGAAACATGACATTAAAAGGGCTGTAACGAGGAATATTCGTGCTTTCATAATTACTCCGCTTCCTGTGTTCGATTCATCGTATCAGTGCGTAGATATCAAGAGTAGAGGGACAATCGAGGCAGACGCCCCTCGCGTCACAACGAGGAAATACATACCATTTGCTAAATCGCCGACATTGAAGCTTCGTGAATGATATCCGGCCTGAGCGAATTCATACTCGCTGAGCATTCGAACATGACGACCCAGCACATCGACAATACGTATGGAGATGACCACGGCATCGGGAAGGGAAACCGATACTGCGATATCTCCCGAACTCGGATTGGGATAGACATCGAAATATACATCCTTCGGGGAAACGCCCTCAGGTCGCAGTTCCACTATGGAGGAGTAACGCGATGTACCGTCCGCGTCCATCAGACGTAATCGGTATTGAAGAACGCTTTCATTAGCGAGGGCCGGTGGCGGTATGTCGATGAAGGTGAATTTCCCATCGCTGTCGGCTTGCTTTGTCAGCACGATACCGGCGGTTTCCCACTGCGCTTCGTACTGCCGGCGGCGTTCGACGCCAAAGCCGATGCCATCGGCAAGACCTTCGGCGCGCCAGCGCAGAATAACACGACCATCCATTTCCGATGCATGCAATGCTGTTACGACAAGTGGCAGCGGCACGTCGATGACCTCAGCCTGATAAAACACGCCTGTTTTGTCAAGGCCGGATACTTCAACGTAGTAGGACGAGTTGTTCGTGTCAGTCCAGGCATCGTCGATTAGTTCGAAGCTTCCCGTACCTTGACCGCTTTGAACAACTGGAACAGTCATGAGGGATATTTCCGTATTTTCCGGCCATGTTATTGTTTGCGCGGTTGCAGCCGCGAATTTCTGGTAGCGATACGCACCGGATACCTGTTCGCCGCCTTGTTTGCTCAATGAATACACCGGTGAAACCGCATCTCCGAGGCTCACAGCATAGCTGTCCTGCCAACGAATTGTAAAGGCAATGTTGGAAAGTGGCAATCCCGCGACTGCTGTAGACGCTTTGACGCGTATTTCGAGTGTACTATCGGATGGATTGAATATTCCCGCTTCCACTTGCTGTGCCTGAATCCCAACGCTCGCGAGAAACAGGCATAGCACCGCCAAGAGTGATCGGTGAGTCATTCGTTTCATGGGCACCTCCACGTACATGACAATAATACCGCGCGGTCAAGTGCTCGAGAGACGGAGTAGTTTGTAGCGCGCGATTCAATAGTACACGGATACTAGCGATTCGGGATGTAAAAGTCAATGAAAAACGATGGCAACCGCCAACCTACCGCCTCACAAATAAATCGTACCGTGAATCCCTCCGCGACTCCTCTGGGGAAACAGTATGTTTTTGTGCCAAGGGCCGATTTCAGCGATCGAATGTCAGTGTTGAAGCGCTCGTCTTCAACAACGCTATTAACACGAAAAAGTAAGGCGAAATTGGGAGGTCCATGTTGGACTACACCTTTGTTGCCATTCCCTGGATCGCTATTCCTTAATCCTGGATCCCTGAATGTAGATTGATTGGATAATTCGAGATTCGTGGAATCCGCATTACATCGAGACAAAACTAACGAATCGGGCTCGTACAATCCTTTGGGGAAGTTATTGAACTCGTGTGCCTGCATTATGCGTGTTACAGAATGATCTCAAAACGAGCATTAGAAACATGCTGCGGCATTCAAAACAACCGAGCAGCTCATTACACACAGTTGTAAATCGAAATTCAGCGAATGACACGCTGCTAGGCCGTGAGCGCAACATCGGCAACACGAGTTTCAGCGAAGTATACGCACCTGTGTCGCGAACGAACCGCGAGCATCGGAAATGCGGAGAAAATAGATACCGGAGCGGAAGTTCGTGAAATCGATGGGCAAGCTGTTCAATCCTTCCGTCAGATTGTACCGCATCGACTTCCCGAGCATTCTTCCACCCACATCGATGATGTCTAGGCTGACATTCGTCGCCCTGTCGCTGCGCAAAGAGAGCAACGCGATATCGGCAGCCGGTTGAGGCGCGACACCCAGAAATTCAAGGCCATTGAAGTTGACTGGCCGCTCGACGTCCGATACCGAGCCGTCGATAACGGGCAGGAGCATTACGTCGATGTTAATCCCTACGCCTCCTGTCGAAATAAGTGAACTCAGATTCCCGGCCACGAGTTGGTTGTTCTGCACTGTGATGTAGCAGGCGCGATTCTCGCCTCTGCCATCTCCGTCATTGCTGGACCAGATCATGAAGGCGTCGTCGTTGTCGGAAAGTCGGCGCGTACGCACTGTTACGACGAACGGTCCGCTGATATTCACTTCGGTTTCCATCGGTACGTAGGAAAATCTCGGCTCCGCGAAACTCGTATCCACACTGTTGCTCAGAAAGCGACCGTATCCGAGCGAGGAGGCGGTGGGAAGCCCGGTCGTCTCGGCACCGTGAAAAATGTTTATCGACATCGAATCCACTTGCCCTGAAACACGCACCATCGCCGCTGCGAGGAGCACACCAAGCACGCGCCCGTTGCCCGATACGGGAAATTTCTGACCGACGAAAAGATATAAAGTATTCGAACCGACAACCGGGAAGGTGTTGTTGCTGGCATCGCGATACACATAGTTACGAAAAGCGGTCGCGCGGCTGTAATGATCATTCAGTGTGTCAAGCGATACAATGCCTGACACATTCATGTACTCAGCATTGCGAGTTGGAATATGCAAGTGTGCATCCGCATCTATCTCAATCATTTCCTGTATCTCCGCGACACCTGATACGTGCATTGTTGCGGGTTCGAGAAGCTGTGCCGATGCACTGCCAAGCAGCGCGAACAAACAAATGACGTGGGTTGCAAATTTCATAAAGCGCTCCGGTTTGCTGGAATGGAATCGTGGAAACATTCGATCACTTTGAAATTATCGAAGATGCACACAGAAAACAACGAACACAGTTCAACCTACTCATGCACTGATGAACGCGTACAAGCGTAATGCGTTGCTGCACTGATCGAGCAAGTAAATGAGCAAGGCTTTTCATGTGATGAAATGCATTCATTGGGAAGCGGCGAGTGAATACGCAAGACTCCGCAACAGCAGAGGGCCGCCATTGTGGGCGACCCTCTCTGAAAACGGAACATTATTAGTGTTTTACTTAGACAGCACCATCGGCATACTTTTCACGAAGTCGCCCGCCGTCATTCGGCACAGATACGTGCCACTCGGCAAGCCGCTCGCATCGAATTGCGCGATGTAGCGGCCGGCATCGAGAATGTCGTCAACAAGCGTCGCCACTTCCATGCCTACGGCGTTGTACACAGCGATGCGCACGGAACGCGACTCGGCTACGTCGAAGCTGATGTTGGTCACCGAGGCTCCGGCCGAGCCACCGAAAGGATTCGGATAGTTCCGGTCCAGACCGAATGCCGTCGGTATCACTTCACCCGGCTTGGATGGAATCAAGTACGGATGGGCTAGAGCGATATTACCGCCGATATTGCCCGGATGCAAATCCATCACACGCACCATGTACATGTTCGGATCGGACACCGACGTCGTGCCGATTATCGGGTCTTCCCATGGTCCGCTGTCCACCGCTTGGCGAACGCCGCGCAACTGGAAGGGGTCCATCACCATCGACGCTTCCTGATCGGTGTACGGGAAGTCGATATCCGCAGTCCAACCCGTACCTGTATGGCTGATCTGCCAGTAGCGCTTCACATACAGGAAGCGTGCGAGATTCTGCGGCAACTGATTCGGATACACGCGTATGCGCATATAGTCGATCTGACCACTCGTCACGTGCACCGTCGCAATCGGATCACCGCTGGCCGCATCCTTGAATTCGTACGGACTGCCGCCGACAGTCATCGGTGCGGCGATCTCGTGTTGGAGATACACCGGCCCGGCCTTCGAACCGCTTTGCACGACGCGCAACTCGACACGTACAACATACGGCTCGTTCGTCGCGATCAACCCGTTCGCGGGTGGTGGGAAATCGTTGTTGAACAATATTCCGTAGAACGTGATCTCGCCGATATGCACACCGGGTGCGAGGCTTGACGCATCCACGCTCATCGTGAAGGTCTGATGCTGCCGCGGACGCGGCGGCGTGAAGTTGTAGCCCTGCAGGGTCGGTTCCGGAACGGATTTCGTGAGCACTATCCATGGAGTTGTAGTCTCGACGTCCCAGAGGAAATCGCCCATTGTGCCGTAGATGTTCGTCGTCGAAGCCACTTCGTAGGTTCTGTGAATCATGCCGGGTGATTTGTAATTGGCCAATACGACGATTGGAATCACCGGATCGTCGATGAATTGTGCAATGGGTGTACCTGGTACTGCGTAACCAATTTTCGGAGGTGGCGAGGGATTGTCGTCGAGCTTGATATTGTCCAGCACGAGCGTCCCGGCACCGGCGTTACTCGTCACGCGGAAACCGATGTAATAATCGCCGTGCACATTCGGCGTGTTGAAGTACGGGTCCATATTGCCGGCTAGTTGCTTGGCGCTCATGAACGCCGTGTTCGTGAAATTCGAGAATGTCGCGAACGTCGTCATCGACCCGGGGTCGGGATTCTCACCCCAGGCAAC